>UMHA01028704.1_pt1 | contig 14527 bp, 10 predicted proteins | sample 1965401 | NCBI WGS metagenome assembly UMHA01 (sample SAMEA4836085, study PRJEB28245) | human gut metagenome | biome: gut microbiome; material: fecal sample | place: Denmark | collected 2008 | reverse complement strand
ATTATATATCCGATAACCCCAAGACATTTAGTTGATGTATCTGATAGTGGGGTGAGAGATGTAGAAAATCAAACGATTGAAGAAAAGAAACAAGAGATAAGTGAAAAACTTACGGTAGAAGAAATACTTGCAGATCCGCAAGAAAAAGAAAAACTAATAGAATGTTATAAGCCTTTATTAAATGAGCGCTTAGTGGAAAAATTTGGTGTAGAAGCGGTATTAGAAGAATATGGTTGGATGCCGGATTCTTATACAATGGCTGATGTACGTTTACAAAAAAGAATTTATGCAAAGTTATTGTGGGAAGATAGCGATATTTTAACTAAACTTGTAGGTATGGAATTTACACAGATGAAAGATTCTGATTTAGAAAATGATTATGCGGCAATATATTATTATTATGGATACTTAGGAATGGGGCTGTATATTCTTTTCTTAATATATTTTGTCATAATAGTAGGGGTAGTATTGATAAAAAAATGGAAATATGTATTTAATGAATTTAACTTTACTCTTTTTATGGTTTATGTATTGCAGTTAGGATTGGCACAATTTTCGGGAGCAATTTTGCGGAGACCTAATGCATCTATTTATCTAGCATTAGTTGTTGCATTAATCTTTTATCAATGTCAAAAAGCAAAAACGGAAGGGGAATAAGGTGAAATATTAAATGCGGGCAAGGCGTGGATTTTATAATATTATATTCGGGATATTGAGTCAGGTTATTACTATTATTTTAGGAATGGTACTCCCTAAATTGCTGATTGTTAACTTTAGTTCGGAAATAAATGGTCTGTTGTCTTCTATTAATCAAATATTTGTATATCTTGGGTTATTTGAGGCAGGAGTAGGAGCAACAACGCTTCAAGCGCTGTATAATCCGATAACGAAAGAGGATCATCAAGGTATTAACAGTATTTTAGCAGCAACCCACAAGTATTATTTAAAGACTGGAATATTATATGCGATTGCTATGATAGGATTTGCTGTGATTTATCCATTTATTATAAAAACTGATATTTCATGGTGGTATATATCGATAATTATTTTGCTTGTAGGAACAGGAAATGTTATAAACTTTTTATTTCAAGCTAAATTTAAGTTGCTGTTGCAGGCAGAAGGCAAAGGGTATGTTGTTACAAACATTCTTACATTTACTAATGTAGGAATTAATGTGGGGAAAATTATTTTCATTTTATTAGGATTCAACATAGTTGTTGTACAGTCATTACATTTGACCTTTAATATAATACAGATGATAATTTTTGAAGTATATCAAAAGAAGCATTATTCATGGATTGACTTAAAGGTTGAAAAAAATGATAAAGCAATCGCTCAAAAGAATTCAGCTTTGATTCATCAATTAGCAGCTTTGATATTTTCAAATACAGATATTATTATATTGACAGCATTTTGTGGATTGAAGGTTGTTAGTGTGTATACTGTTTACAATATGCTATTTAATGTTGTATTAACCGGAATTTCAAACGTAAATTCCGGTGTTGTATTTGCAATGGGGCAAATATATTGTGAAGATAGGAAAAAGTATGAACGCATGCATGATGTGTTTGATATGTGTTATACAGGAATAGGCTGTGTACTATTTATGACACTGTATATAATGATACTCCCATTTATGGAAATATATGCAGGAGGAATTACAGATATTAATTATTTAGATGTCAAATTACCTATTTTATTTGCGCTTATGCAGTGCTTGAGCGTTGCTAGAGGTGCAGCGGGAAATCTAATTAGTATAGCGGGACACTTTAAAAAAACGCAGGGCAGAGCGATTATGGAAATGCTAATTAATCTAATGGTATCTTTGATTTCGGTTTCTCATTTTGGAATATATGGAGTTTTAATAGGTACTATTGTTGCTTTGTTATATCGTACAAATGATATGATTTTATATTCAAATCATAAAATATTGAATCGTAGTGCAAAAAAATCTTATAGAAATTTTATTATTAATTTATGCATGTGTATCGTAATCATGGTACTTAGTAAGAATTTTGTTATTCATGCACAAGGGTATGGTGAATTGATTTTGCAAGCAATTATAGTAGGAGGAATCATTCTGGTATTGTTTGTAATTGCAAATGTATTATGTAATTTGTCTCTTGTTAAAACTTTAGGTGATATGGTAATTCCTATATGGAAACAGACTGTGAAGAAATTAAAAAGGTAAGAGCAATGTTAAAAAAATTTAAGTATTTAGGAACAGTTATATCTGTTATAATGGTAGGATTAGCGATATTATTAGGATTTAGCGTTCGGTGGATGTTTAAAACATGGCCTAATTTGGCAGTAGATGAATTGGTATTCCATCTCACGGAACCTTTAAGTGGCGCCAATCAGGATATGATTATAGAATATATAGTACAGTGTATTGTACCAATGCTTCTTGTTTTAATTTTGTTTTCTGTGCTTTTATTTTTAAAAAGAAAAACAAAGTATTATAATTGTTTTGTTATAACGGGAATATTCTTTTCAATGGGTGCGATTGTGGTTTCTTTGTATATAGCATGGGAAAAAGCGGGAATAGGAGAATACTTATATAATCAATTTGCAAAATCTGATTTTATAGAGGAAAATTATGCAGATCCGAAAAATATAGATTTAGAATTTCCTGAGCAAAAAAGAAATCTTATTTATATTTATTTGGAATCTATGGAAACAACATATGCAGATGAAAACAACGGCGGTGCGTTTACGGAAAATTATATTCCGGAGCTGACGAAGCTTGCACAAGAAAATGAAGATTTCTCGGGAGAAACAACAGATCTTAACGGCGGCTATACAGTAGAGGGAACTACGTGGACAATGGCAGGAATGTTTGCACAGACTTCGGGACTTCCGTTAAAAACAAGCATAAATGCGAATGATATGGATACGCAGGAACATTTCTTCCCGGGTATTACGACTTTGGGAGATATATTAAAAGAACAGGGGTATTATCAAACACTGCTTATCGGATCAAAAGCTGAATTTGGCGGGAGAAAAGTATATTTTTCGGAGCATGGAGATTATTTTCTGGATGACTATGATTATGCAATAGAAAATTCCAAGATACCTTCTGATTATAAAGTCTGGTGGGGATATGAAGATGAAAAGTTGTTTGAGTTTGCAAAAGAAAAATGTACGGAACTTTCCCAGCAAGAAGAACCTTTTAATCTTACAATGCTTACGGTAGATACACATTTTGAAGATGGATATATGTGTGAAAAATGTCCGAATGATTATGGGAATCAGTATGCAAATGTTATGGCGTGTTCAAGTAAACAAGTTTATGAGTTTATTGAATGGGTAAAACAACAGCCGTTTTATGATAATACGACAATCGTATTATCAGGGGATCACTTGACAATGGACAGTGACTTTTGTGTAAAAGTAGATGAAGAAGGGAAGTATGATCGAAGAACATATACGGCGTATATTAATTCTGCTGTTAATCCGGTAAATAATAAAAAGAGAACATATACAACAATGGATAATTTTCCTACAACATTGGCTGCAATGGGCGTCAAAATAGAAGGAAACAGATTAGGACTTGGAACGAATTTGTTTTCAGAAGAGTTGACATTAATGGAGGATATTGGTGAATCTACACTAAAAGCAGAGCTGAAAAAGAAATCTGAGTTTTTGGAGAAAATTTCAGGTGTGAATAAGAAAAATGAAAGAGTGCTCATTAGAGCGGGAGAAAAAGACGGAGCACATGTGGAAGCAAAAGTGGTTACAGGAGAACGGATCGAAGTGATTGTAGATGAAATAGTACCCGAAGTGCAAGAAAATATGAAAGGAATTCTTTTATCGGTGTGGCAGCAGGAAGATCAGAAAGATTTGCAATGGATAGAACCACAAAAGGTCGGAGAAAGTCAATATGAGGCTAATATTGATTTATCAATGTTTGATAATAGGAAAGGTAAATATTATATTAATGTTCTTATTAGAGAGTATTCAGATGTGGAATATATTATAGGAAGTACGGAGTGTAATGTGGAATGAGAAAACAAGAGATCGGTCCTTATATTAGGGGAGGTCTCTTGTTTCTTAGAGTATAATTATTATTGGCAAAAATAAAGGGAAGAGATCGAAACCTCTTCCCAATCATACAGATTTATCTTATTGTTTAATTGCTGAGAAAAAACATAAGGAGTCTGTATGATGAATTCAATGATAAAGGAAAACGGCGTAACATTCAAGCAGTTGGAGAAAAATATTTATGCGTGGGTCTGCCAGTTAGGCAGGGAGTTCACAAAAGAATTCCTGGAACGGTATGACTGGATGCTGTTGGAGAACAGAGACAAAAAGAAGTACAGGAATAAAGGAGGCAGACAGACAACCGTAAAGACCGTATATGGTGAGGTGACCTATCGGAGAAATGTTTATGAAGTGACTGAGGAGGACGGAAGAAAGCGTTTTGTATATCTGCTAGACGAAACACTGGATCTGGATCATGTTGGTTTAATCTCAACGAATATGGCGGAACTGTTGGTAAAAGGGATTACAGAACTATCTTACAGAGAATGTGCCCGTCAGGTCAGTGAGATGACAGGACAGACCATCAGTGCGATGGGAGTATGGAACGTGATTCAGGCGTTAGGGGAAAAGTTTGTGAGGATGAAACTGAGCTGACAGAAGAATATAAGAAAGGGCATGTGAAAGGAAAAAGAGAGGTTCCCGTCCTGTTTGAAGAAGCGGACGGAGTTTATATCCGGCTGCAGGGAAAAGACCGGAAAGAGGAAAAACAGGATAAATCAGAGATTAAGATCGGGATTGCTTATGAAGGATGGAGAAAAACCGGTTCGGATCGTTATGCGCTAGAAAATAAGGTAGTTGTTGCAGGATTTTCCAAAGCAAAGGAGTTTCAGGAATATCGGGAAGCAGCAATCGCGCAGGAGTTTAACCTGGATGAAGTGGATCAAAGAATCTTAAACGCAGACGGAGCATCCTGGATCAAGAAAGTGAAAGATAAAAGCACCTGTTTTCAGTTAGATCCGTTCCATCGGAATAAGGCTGTGAAAGAGAAAATCCATGAACAGGCTGCGAGGGATGCTGTTTTAGAGCTGATAAAAACTGAAGAGATAGAAGAAGTATTCCGGTATCTGGAAATCTATCGAAACAGCTTAAGTGATGAGAGCGAGATTGAAGATGTAGAAGACCTGATTCGTTATTATGAGAACAATCGAGAAGGACTCGTGCCTTATCAGTCTCAAAATCTCAATCTTCCAGATCCACCGGAAGGGTTGGCATATCGGAATATGGGAACAATGGAAAACCATGTATGGAGCGTGATCGCAAAGCGAATGAAGCATGGACATAGAAGTTGGAGTAAACGGGGAGGAAATCATCTGGCGAAGATTCTGGCAAAAAAGTGCAGTGGAAAACTGTATGAAGTAACCGAACGTCTGCGTCGACCGGTATTTGAAGAAGAAAAAGTAGAAGAGTTGTATGGAGAGATTCTAATGTCAGCGAAAGCGCCAAAGAAAGATGGAAAAGGATATGAATATCCGGTAATTGGGCATATGGTTGGGTTAAACGGAAAGATACAGGGGGAGAGAAAAAGACTATTGCATATGGCTGGATATTAAACTTGGATCAAACATACTATTTCAACAAAAAGATAAATCAAAAAGAAAGTTGCCAACGATTACTTGACAGTAACCTCTTGTTTTTTGGGAAAATTTGTAATTGTAAATAAAGAGTATTTTTGTTACTATTAATTTGTATGTTTATACCGTAAAATTGATTGAATTTAAAGGAGTAGTGTTATGAAGAAAAGAAGAGATTTATTGAAGGTCTTATTATATTCATTATTAGTATTATCATGCTTATTCGTAGTTGGGTGCACAAAGAAAGAGAATGAAGAAGGAAGAGATATTCAAATAGAAGAAAATAGAAATGAACTTGAGAATGTAGCTGATGATTCTGTCGAGAAGAATGAAAATATGGAAAGTGGAGATAAAATTGAGAAACCGGGAGAAAAATTAAAAGAAATTAGGGTTTATTATGTTGATGAAATGACTGGAGAGGTGACCGGAAAAACTGTTGCAATTAGAACAGAGGAAGATATATGGGCTGCTCTTCAGGAAACAGGTATTTTAACAACAGATTGTCAGTTGTTAAAATTTGAGATGGATGAAAATGCACGTACGATTGATTTGGACTTTAATGCTGCAACAGGAAATCGTATTCGGAGTATGGGAACAACTGGAGAAATACAGATCATAGGGTGTATTATCAATACATATTTGGAGGCATATGATTGTGATGGAATTAAATTGACTGAAGAAGGGGAAAAATTGCAAACATCACATGGAGCTAATTTTGATGGCTATAGTGGAATAATGTCATTTTGAAATTAAACTTTATTTAGAAGTATAGAAAAATTTGATGAGAAGATACGGGAGAAAAATATGAATTTGTGGACAAAAAAAGTAATTGCAGGAATACTACTCGTAAATATGCTTGTGGGAATTGCCCCAACTTTGAACGTATATGGTTTTGAGCATCAGCCTGAAGAAACGAAATTAGAGCAATCTGTAGATGTGGTATCTATAGATGAAGAGTACAGCAAGAATAAAGAAGAAAAATTGATAGAAAAACAAGGTAGAGTGGCAAATGAATCTGAAAAGGAAGGTGCGTTTAATGATTCAGATAAGGAAATAGCACAGGTGGGAGAAAATAGTGAATCAGAGATTAGATATGGGGAGATAAATTTTGTATATATTGAGAATCCCTACGTACAAACACCTAATATACAAAGAATCGTATTTTCGTTTGATCAGGAAATTACAGGTGCGGAAAAAGTCGCTTTGATAGTTGAGAATGAAAAAGGAAATCAGGAAGAATGGCAACTTACAAAACAATCAGGAAGTTTGTATCTTTTTGAAAAGGAATATGAACAGGGCACGTTGGGAGGAGTGTACAAAGTTGTAAAGCTTGTTTTAAAAAATCATATAGAAGAAAAAATAGTGGTACTTGATGATATTAATGTCAAAGCAGAGTTTGGAGTGGATGCCAGTTATGAAGGTATTGAGGAGTTGAAACCGTTAGAAGGTCAACTGTCGGAAAATCAATCGGGAGTAGAAGCTTCGATTGTAACAATAGATGAGGAAGGAACTACACAAGCACAAAATAATATTGCAGAAGCGTTGAAAGTAGTTAGTACAGAGCGAGCAAATGCTATAGGTACACGAGAGCAGCCTTTAGAATCCAAAAGTGAAAATATTGTGGTAGCATTAGATCCAGGACATGATGCAAATGATGCGGGAGCACAGGGGCATGGATTAAAGGAAGAAGATTTGACGCTAAAGATTGCTAATTATTGCAAACAGGAACTAGAACAATACGCAGGTGTCACGGTATATATGACGCGTACTGGGGCTGCGTGCCCTTATAATAAACCTGGAATTACATGTATGGAAGATCGTGTAAATGCAGCGGTGAATGCAGGGGCTAAAATTTTTGTGAGTTTTCATTTGAATTCTTCGGTGTCATCGGCTGTAAAAGGTGCAGAAGTTATTGTACCCAATAATAGTTGGAAAGCAGAAGTTGGTGCGGCAGGTCGTGAATTAGGAGAAGCAATATTGGACGAACTTGTGGCACTCGGCTTGACAAGACGGTCTGTGTATAGTAAAGATACAACAATTAATGAAAGATATCCTGACGGTTCTATTTCGGATTATTTTTCAGTACAGATTCATTGTAAAGAACATGGGATTCCGGGGCTCATCGTGGAACATGCTTTTCTTTCAAATAGTAGTGATGTAAATAATTTTTTAAAAACTGAATCGGGACTTAAAAAATTAGGAATTGCAGATGCAACAGGAATTGCAAAATATCTAGGATTAGTTAAAGGGTATTGGGAGAAAGTGGGGGATGGATATAAATTTAATATTGGGTCAGGTAAATATTTAAAACAGCAGTGGCTCTTTGTAAATGGAAAATGGTATTATTTAGATGCAGATGGTTACAGAGTGACTGGGTGGAAGGATATTGGAATATATAGATACTTTTTTAATCCGCAAGGCGAGATGCATACAGGATGGTATTCGGAGAAAAGTGTATGGTATTATTTTGGCCCAAGTGGGAATATGTATACCGGTTGGAAACAAATTGGGATTTTTAAATATTATTTTAATCAACAGGGTGAAATGTATACGGGGAGACAAGTAATTAATGGAGAAGAGTATTATTTTGGCCCAAGTGGGAATATGTATACTGGTTGGTTGAAAGAAAATAATAAATGGTATTATTACGATAGTTTAAATGGGAAAATGGTAAAAGGCTGGGCGAAAATCGGACAGTTCTGGTATTATTTTGACAAAGCAGGAAAAATGCTTACAGGCTGGCAAAATATTGGGATTTTCAAATATTATTTTGGCCCAAGTGGGAATATGTACATTGGTTGGCAGGAAATAGCAGGTAAAAAGTATTATTTCGGCCCAAGCGGAAATATGTATACTGGAGATCAAATAATAGATGGAGATTCATATCATTTTGATGAAAATGGAATATTGATCCAAAAAAATCATGTAGGTTGGAAACAAGAAGGAAGCACATGGTATTACTATGATAAAACGGGAAGTCTAACGAAAGGTTGGGCGAAGATTGGACAGTTCTGGTATTATTTTGACAAAGCAGGAAAAATGCTTACAGGCTGGCAAAATATTGGGATTTTCAAATATTATTTTGGCCCAAGCGGGAATATGTACATTGGTTGGCAGGAAATAGCAGGTAAAAAGTATTATTTCGGCCCAAGCGGAAATATGTATACTGGAGATCAAATAATAGATGGAGATTCATATCATTTTGATGAAAACGGAGTACTGATTCCTCAAACTTATGTGGGTTGGAAACAGGAAGGAAGCACATGGTATTACTATGATAAAACAGGAAGCCTAACGAAAGGCTGGGCGGAAATCGGACAGTTCTGGTATTATTTTGACAAAGCAGGGAAAATGCTTACAGGCTGGCAAAATATTGGGATTTTTAAATATTATTTTGGCCCAAGCGGGAATATGTATATCGGTTGGCAGGAAATAGCAGGTAAAAAGTACTATTTTGGCCCAAGCGGGAACATGTATACTGGTTGGAAGGAGTTTGACGGGCATGTGTATTATTTTGATGAGAACGGAGTTTTGAATGAAGAAAAAAAGCCACATGCTATTACAGGGGCAAGCGCTGTTACAATTAATGAAATGGAAACTCTTTTTGAAAAGTCTGGGAAAAAATACCCTGGAAAAGAATTAGGAAAGGGCGGGGCTCCTGATATTAGAACATTTTGCCGGATATATTTTGAAGAAGCAGAAATGGAGGGGATAAAAGCAGAAGTTGCATTTGCCCAGGCAATGTTAGAAACAGGTTATCTTCAGTATGGTAAAGATGTAAAAATAGAACAGTTTAATTTTGCAGGTCTGGGAGCAACAGGAAATGGAGCAACCGGAGAAAGCTTCCCAGATGTTAGAACAGGAATACGGGCTCATATTCAGCATTTACAAGCGTATTCAAGTAAGACACCTTTGAAGAATCAACTTGTAGATAACAGATATAAGTATGTAAAGAGAGGATGCGCACCATATGTAGAATGGTTGGGGATTCAAGAAAACCCGGAAGGAAAAGGTTGGGCAACAGCTAAGAGATATGGGGAAAGTATTATGAATATATTAAAAAAGATGTAAAAGCATTGTCCGGCAGTTTTGCCGGACAATTTAATAAAGGAATGACCTATAACAGTTAGATGAATAGTGTGAAAAGAGGAAGAATATGAAGGTAAGTATAATTGTTCCGGTTTATAATATGGAATCTTATATTGAACGATGTTTAAAAAGTTTGGTAGACCAGACGTTGTGTGATATTGAAATTATTGTAGTTGATGACGGATCAACGGATAAATCTGAAATAATAATTAAACAGATGCAGAAAGTGTATAGAAATATTATTTATTTGAAAAAAGAAAATGGAGGGCAGGCTACGGCGCGTAACATGGCTCTTAAAGTTGCACAAGGTGAGTATGTAGGCTTTGTTGATAGTGATGATTGGGTTGATGTAAATATGTATGAAAATATGTATTTGCTTGCCAGTAAAAAACAATATGATATAGTAATATGTAATACAGTAGATGAATATCAAGGATATCAAGTGTTTCATAGACAATCAGATGTGGGAAAATTTAGAAAGTGCGGTTCTGTATGTAATAAGATATTTCGTCGAGAGATAATCGGAATGATTGAATTTCCAGTTGGTTTGTGGTATGAAGATTTGTGTTTTGGTGTGAAAATGTTGATGAAAACAGATAAGATAGGATATGTGGAGGATCATTATTACCATGCATTTAATCGAGAGGGATCAACGATGAACAATAATGATTCTGTTAAAAATCTTGATATGATAACAGTAATGAAAGAAATTATTTCATACGCACATAAAGAAAATTTATATGAAAAATTTTCTTATGATATAGAGTATATGGTGATAGAGCATATTTTAATTACATCAATTAATAGGGTGGCTGTGCAGAAGAATTCGCAAAAACGAATGGTTATAAATAAAATGCGAGAGTTTGTTTTGCAGCAATATCCGACATTTAAAAATGATGATGCTTTTAAAGAATTTTCATCGAAAGAACAAATGATAGCTCGGCTTAATGCAAAAGGATTATATGATGTGGTTAGAGTACTTGTTTTTCTGAAAAATAAACTACGGGGTAAGAATTCATAAGGAATTATGATATATTATAAAATGGAAACGATTCTGAATAGTAATTAGCAGAAAGTGGGCGAGTTTATGAAAAGCATATATATTACAGCATTGCATTTACAACATGGAGGAGTTGAAATGGCTATTTCATTATTGGCAAATGCTTTTGTAAGAAGAGGGTATGATGTGAATATTCTCTCAGTCTATAATTTAGGAGAGCCGGCATATAAGTTGGATAAACGAATAAAAGTTTCATATTTGACAGAAGTTATCCCTAATAGGGAGGCATTTTTAAAAGCAAAAGAAGAAAAAAAATTTATTAGAATGATGCAAGAAGGCATCAAAGCAATTAAAATACTATATTTGAAATACAAATCTATGAGGAAGGCAATTACATCTATTAAAGAAGGAGTTATAATTTCAACTAGAAATGAACATTCGATACTTTTATCAAAATATGGACAAGACAATGTATTGAAAATTGCTCAATTACATCATGATCACAATTTTAAAAAGAAATATATAAAAGATTTTCGGGAAAAATATACTAAGATTGATTATTTCGTGTTATTAACAGAACAGTTGAAAGAAGAAATAGAGACTTTCATAAAAGAGAAAAACACTGATATGAAATGTGTGGTGATTCCTAACTTTCTTGATGTGAATGAATTTTCTGAAAAAAATTTTGAAAAGGAAAAAACGGTAATAGCAATAGGGCGTTTGCATCCGGTAAAAGGGTTTGATAGGATGCTGAGAATTTGGGAAAAAATATCTAAAAAGCATCCGGAGTGGCAATTAAAAATTCTCGGAGGAGGAGAAGAGGAAGAAAAGTTAAAAATGCTTGTTAAAGAATTACATATTGAAAAGTCTGTCAATATGATGGGAATGTGTAATCATGATATTGTAATAGAAGAATTAGAGAAAGCGTCTTTGTATATGATGACTTCATATTCAGAAGCTTTTCCGTTCGTGTTAATCGAAGCTATGATGGCAGAAGTACCAGTTGTGGCATTTGATGTAAGGGTTGGACCTAAAGCTATTATACAAGACGGGGAAAATGGATATTTGATAGAAGATAAAGAAGAAGAAAAGTTTATAGAAACTATGGAATATATTATGAGTCATGAAAAAGAACGTGTGATAATGCGGAAAAAATGTGTAAAAAAAGCAGAAGAATTATGCGAGGATGTAGTAATGGAAAAATGGGTATCATTAATTGAGAATAGCAGGAAAATGAAATGATATGATAAAGGAGATCAAATGTTGAGAAATGTAGAAAAGTTTGGTATAATGTAACAAGTTTGCAATAATATTGAAAGTATTAAGAAATTATGGAGAGGCATTGTTATGAACAAAAAAAAATTTGAACAATATAAAAAGATTGTAAGGTTTATAGCGGCAGTTATTATTGTGTTGTGTGTTACATTTATTTTTGTTTTATTTTGGAAAGAAAAATATAACGATGGAATTGTTTTTCCTTTTTACTATAAAGGATATTGGTTAATGGGAGCATTTTATGCCTTTTTTTTCTTGATGTTTGCTCAGTTATACGGAGGAATGAAATATGGTTATTTAAAAAACACTAATATTATTTTTTCTCAAATTTTGTCTGTTTTTTGTGCTAATATTGCGATTTATTTGGAAACCGTTTTATTGTCGGCAAAGTTTGTTACTATTTTACCTATGATTACTATAACCGTTATAGATGTAATAATAATTGCGATTTTATCAACTGTTTTTGATAGGTTGTTTAAACACTTATTCCCACCGCATAAAATAATGGTTTTGTACCAAGAATATGATCCGTCTGAATTGCTAAAGAAAGTGAAAAGTCGAAAAGATCGTTATAGAATTGTAGGCTCTACAAATGTGGGAATAGAATGGAAGGAGCTTATAGATATTATTGATCAAAGTGAGGCTATTTTAATTTATGATGTTCATTCAGGACTTAGAAATAAAATTTTAAAATATTGTTATGAAAAAGAGATACGTGTTTATGTAACACCTAAGATATCAGATATTTTGATTAGAAGTTCAGAGTGTCTGCATTTATTTGACACACCACTGTTGTTGCTAAGAAATAAAGGACTGACATTTGAAGAGAGATTTGCAAAAAGATTAATGGATATTCTGATTTCTGCTACAGCGTTAATTGTTTTTTCACCTATTATGCTTGTTATAGCGATTGCTATTAAAATGTATGATGGTGGACCTGTTTTTTTTAAACAGAAACGGTGTACGCAAGGTGGAAAAGTGTTTGAAATCCATAAATTCCGTAGTATGATTGTGGATGCAGAAAAAGAAGGAATGGTAATTCCAGCAACGGATAAAGATCCAAGAATAACTCCGGTGGGAGCGTTTATTCGCATGACCAGATTAGATGAATTGCCTCAAATGTTTGATATATTAGTTGGAAATATGAGCGTAGTTGGACCAAGACCGGAAAGAGTTGAGCATGTAGAAAAATATACAGCAGAAATTCCTGAATTTGCATACAGATTAAAAGTTAAAGGTGGTCTTACTGGATATGCTCAAATATATGGAAAATACAATACCAGTCCGTATGATAAGCTGAAGTTAGATTTAATGTATGTTCAAAACTATTCTATTTTGTTAGATTTAAAATTACTTTTGATGACAATAAAAATTATTTTTATGAAAGAAAGTACAGAAGGATTTAAGTGAGTAAAATGATAAAGGGTATAAATATGGGAAAAATAATTGTACCAACAGGATATATGGGGTCAGGTTCATCGGCTATTACAGATTTGTTAACAGAACTAGAAGGATATGATGCAGATACAGGAACTTTTGAGTATGTTTTTTTGCATTGCCCTAATGGACTCTTTGATTTAGAAGATAAATTGCTTAAAGGAAATAATGCATTAAGAAGTGATGAAGCATTGCATAGTTTTAAAAAAACTATGCAACAATTATTTGATAAAAAATATTGGTGGGTCGGACATTATAATCAAAAATTGACACCTGAATTTTTGAATTATACAGAAGAGTATGTTGAATCTTTGATTCAATATAAACCGGAATATTATTGGTATTTTCAGGAAAATGCAGATATAAAAATGGTGATTAAATTGATAATAAATAAAATATTATCAATTATATCGTTGGGTAAATTGACTTTGAAAAAGCCTCTTGTTTATACAGACCTGATGTTATCATATGTTTCACCTGAAGAGTTTTATGAAAGAACAAAGCTATATTTAAGAAAAATTTGGATGGATTTGGGTATAAACACGAGAAATGTAATTTTGGATCAGTTGCTACTCCCATTTAATTTGTTTCGTATTGATAATTATTTTGATGAGGAAGAACTGAAAGTATTTGTAATAGATAGAGATCCAAGAGATGTTTTTTTTCTGAACAAATATGTATGGAGTAAACAAAAGAATCCAATTCCATATCCAACAAATGTAGAAGAGTTTTGTAAATGTTATAAAAGACTTCGACAAATGGAAAGAAAATCTACTTATCCGGGGGTAATGAGAATTCATTTTGAGGATTTGATTTATCATTATGAAGAAACAGTGAAGAAAGTTATGGAACATTTAGGAGAACCGCCAGAAAAACATATAAGAAAAAAGAGTTGTTTTATTCCCGAAAACTCCATAGAAAATACTCAGATATTTTTAACCAATGAATTATTTATACCAGAAAGAAGAAAAATTGAGGAAGAGTTGAGAGAGTATCTGTATGAGTTTCCGTATGAAAGAAAGGCAAATTTTAAAAAGGCTTTTTAAGATAAATAATAAAGTAAAAAAGTGAGAAAAGAGACCAGCTATGAAAAGTCAACCATAAATTAGCA
>UMHA01032785.1_pt1 | contig 14662 bp, 10 predicted proteins | sample 1965401 | NCBI WGS metagenome assembly UMHA01 (sample SAMEA4836085, study PRJEB28245) | human gut metagenome | biome: gut microbiome; material: fecal sample | place: Denmark | collected 2008 | reverse complement strand
GTTCGGAAGAGTAATAACGCAAAATGAGCATAACCTTCACAACAGCAATTTCTCGTTTATCTGGGAACTGACAAGAACTGAATAACACCGCCACGAGCAGCCATTTCAATTTGAAAACGGCTGCTCTATTTTTATGCCGGCGGACAGAAAGGAGCGACCACCCATGACGAAACCGAGAGAGAAAACCCGCGAGGAATTGCAAGCCGAGATTGAGGACGGAAAGAAGAAAATCCGGCAGTTTGAAAATCGGGAAAAGGTGTTGCGTCAGAAGCTATCCCAAGAGGAACGCCGGACGCGCAGCCACCGCCTTATCGTCCGGGGCACAGGCTCGAAACGGATATCGCTCCGGGTATTCGTTATATGGGCGACGAGTATGCGGTGCGCCGATTGGTATCCGTTTTGATTGACAACGCCGTGAAATATGCCTCTCCCGGCTCCCCTATAACGCTAAGGCTCGAAAAGGACAGGCGGGGTGTTGTTATACGCTCGTCAAACGGCTGCGAAAATGTTGACGCGATGAGACAAAGAAGCTGTTTGACCGTTTTTACCGCACCGACAAGGCGCGAAGCGCGGGCGGCTTCGGAATAGGACTCTCGATAGCGCGGGGCATAGCGGAGGCTCATAAGGGCTCGATAAAGGCCGAGCTTACGGACGGCAACACAATAGAATTTACGGCTTATCTCAAATAAAAAACCGGTCGAAGCTTTTGCTCCGGCCGGTTTCCGCTATTGTTTATTGTTTGTACCTGCGCTCTTTATTATATATTTTTCGTTATACAAAAAACAGCCGCAGCAATTTGCTGCAGCCGTTCGTTTCTTTCGCAGCTGCCGGTATCCGGGCGGCTTATTGTTTTTTTTACATCTTCTCAAACCGCTCAACATCCGTCACAAACAGAGTTGCGCCGCCGACCCTTGCCTTTCTGTCCTCATTCTGCTCGGTGCGGCTCTTGCAATTTTGGTTTATCAGTTCAACCGCATGGGCGAGCTTGTCGTCTTCAACGCCGATGAGCAGGGTCATGTTGCTGTTGCGCAGGAATCCGCCGGAGGTCGGAATCTTTGTGAATGAATAGCCCGCTTCTCTGAGCGCGTCGCAGACGGGGTTGAGATCTTTTTTGCCGATAACGGCAGTTATGAGCTTCATATCAAAATCTCCTTTCGGGATACTTTATGCCTTGAGCAATTCAAAAAGGAAGCGTGTGCTGTCCTCCATGTCTTTTATAGCTATCTTCTCCGATGTTGTGTGGACGTCGCACATACCCGTGCCGATGTTGACAACGGCTATGTCGTGCAGTGCGATGTTGGAAGCGTCGCAGCCGCCGAGCGTCTTTGAGAGATAGGGGCGTATGCCCGCCGCCTCATATGCCGCGAAAATGTCCTTTATAAGCTGAGACTCGGGATCGACCGTGAATGCGCCGGAGTGGCGCTCGCTTTCGTATTCGAATGTTGTTCCGAACTTCTCGCACGCCTCTTTCATAACGGCGAGCGCGTCCGCGATATGCTTTTGCACCGTGTCCTCGTCGTATGAGCGGAACTCCATGTCAAACGACGCTTTGTCCGCTACGATATTGGTCGGACCCTCGGAGACGAAATTGCTGATGTTCTGCACGCTTATGTCGTCAACATGACCCACGGGGATGTTCGCCGCCGCGTATGCCGCAGCCTTGAGTGCGTGTATGCCGTTCTCGGGGCATACGCCGGCGTGCGCCTTCTTGCCGAAGAAGCTTATCGACATAACTATATTCGCCGCGGCGGAGTTGACTATCTCGCCGATGTCCTCGCTGTCGAGCACTATGGCGGTCTTGCTCTTTATCCTGTCGTAGTCCGCAAAGCGCGAGCCGAGCATTCCGGTCTCCTCGGAGAGGGTGAACAGAACCTCAACGGCTCTGTTTTTCTCGCCGCTCTCTTTGAGCCTTGTTACGGCCTCGATTATCTCCGCTATGCCGGACTTGTCGTCCGAGCCGAGAACCGTCGTGCCGTCCGAATATATGAACCCGTCGCGCTCAACGGGAGTGACCGCCGCGCCGGGAGTTACCGTATCGGTGTGGCAGGAGAGAAGTATGCTCTCGCCCTCGCCGGGCAGATAGCCGTATATATTGAAGCCGTCCGAGCCGCATTTTTTGCCGGCCTCCTCGTCGCGCTCGACCTCGAAGCCCGCCTCGGTAAGCGCCTTTTCAAGCTCCAGGCAGAATGCGCGCTCGTGTCCCGTTTCGCTGCCCGTCGAAACGAGGTCGCAGAATGTTTTAACAAGTCTCCGTGTGCTCATGTTTTCCTCCGTATCTTTGCTTTTTGCCTTGACAAAAAGTATATATATGATAATATTTTTAGTGTTGCAGGGATAACTGCGGCACTGTCAAAAGGCAGCCTTGAGGGCGTCTTTTGTTCAATTAAATAATACCACAGTTTTCTCGGGTTTACAACCTCGCGGAAGTGGATTTTTAATTTTGCTTTTAGCTTTTAAATGAAAGGATGATATTTATGGGATCGATATTTAAAATCACCGCGCTTGCGGGTATTGCCGCGGGAGCTTATGCGGCGGTCAAGAAGTTTGCGCCGAATATCCTGCCCGGTAAAAACGAGGCCGAGGATATGGCGAAGAACGCTCTGAACAGCGTCAAGCTCACTTTCCCTACCGACGAAAAATTCTATAACGGCACCGCTCTGACCCCGCCCATGGGCTGGTCGAGCTGGAACGCATTCAGAAACAGGATAGACGAGAAGCTTATTCTCGAGATTGCCGAAGCGATGAAGACGAGCGGGCTTGCGGATGCGGGGTATGAGTATGTCAACCTCGACGACTGCTGGCAGTCCTCTATGCGCGACGAAAACGGCAGACTCCAGGGCGATTTTTCGAATTTTCCGAGCGGTATGCCCGCGCTTGTCAAGAGCGTCAACGATCTCGGACTCAAGCTCGGCATATATTCCTCAAACGGCACCCTGACATGCGAGGATCTGCCCGCGAGTCTCGGCAACGAGGCGACAGACGCGGACACCTTCGCCGAGTGGGGAGTCGAATATTTCAAATACGATTTCTGCCATAACGTGCCCATCCCGATGCGCGCGCCCTATATCGAATATATCAGCGTCGCAAATTCGGACGGCTCTTTTGAAACGGTTATTCCCGCGGACGATGCGTCACTTTTCGGCGACGCAAAGATACTCGAGGACGAGCGCCTCGATTCGGGCAGATATATCTCCGGGCTCTCCGCGCACAGAGGCTCTGCTCTGTTCGGCGTCGATGTGCCGGAGGACGGCGAATATTCCCTGACTCTCGGAATCAGAAAGAAGAGCAACAGCTTCAAATATCTCGAGGTCACCGTCAACGGCGAGGACAAGTACGCGACCACCGTCCCGCCGACAAAGGGCTTCACCGCCGACGGCAGACATCAGGTGAAGATAAAGCTCCGTGCGGGCGCTAACACAATAGAGCTTGAGAATCCCATAGCCTCGAGGCAGGACAGCGCGGCAGTGCAGTATGCCAAAATGGGCAGAGAGCTCATGCGCGCAACCGCCGAGTATGCCGACAGAAACGGCACCGAGGAGCGCCCGATAGTTTATTCGATTTGCGAGTGGGGCAGAAATCTCCCGTGGCGCTGGGGCGCGGCGGCAGGCAACCTTTGGCGCACCACACCTGATATTCAGGCGAATTGGAAGTCCGTTCTCGGTATATATGAGGTCAACGTCAACCTCTTTAAATATGCGGGCAAGGGCAATTGGAACGACCCCGATATGCTCGAGGTCGGCAACGGCGATCTGACCTTTGAGGAGAACCGCAGCCACTTCACCCTCTGGTGCTTCATGGCGGCTCCGCTGATTCTCGGCAACGACGTGCGCGAGTTTATCCGCGAGGACGGAACCGCCGACACGGAGAATGAGACGCTGAGAATACTCACCGACAGAGACATGATAGCGATTGATCAGGATGCGCTCGGCGAGCAGTGCAGAAGAATAAAGACAACGCTCATAGCCGATACGCTCATAAAGCCTCTCGAAAACGGCGATGTCGCGGTCTGCTTCTTCAACAAGGGCAGCGACACGAGATATTTCGAGCACCGCATGGACGATATCGTCTGCCGCTCGTATGTCACAACTCCTTTGGCGCAGGAGTACGAGGCCTATGACCTTTGGACGAAGGAGACCTCGGTTATAAATACCACTCTCAGCGCCTTTGTTGAGCCGCACGGTGTCAAGGCGTTCAGAATAAGAGCAATATCGGAATAAGCTTATGGAAGAATTTATCGGCAAAAACTATAATATTCCGCAGTTAGACCTGGGCGAGCGCCCGGAGAACACGCCGGAGAAATACGCCTATCTCTATGAGCAGACCGTGGTAGACGACAGCGAGAGCTATTTAGGCCACCCCGATTCCGTCCTACTTAAAAACGGCGATATTCTAACCGTCTATCCCCACGGACACGGCAAGGGAGCGGTGCTCAATAAGATAAGCGCGGACGGCGGACTCAGCTACACGAAATGTATCGCAGCCCCGCCCGAATCGTGGAAAAAATCGCTTGAGACCCCGACTGTCTACCGCCTCGAATTTTCGGACGGCACGCCCGACAAGCTCATTATCGTCTCCGCAAACTCCAAGTGGCCCGATATGGACACTCCCGGCGGCTTCAACTGCTCCGTATCCTGCGACGAGGGCGAGACATGGAGCGAGTTCGAGACCTTCTATTCAAAGGCCGACGGCTGCGATTTGATACCCATAGTCGCCATGGCGTCGCTTACGAGACTCAAGGAGAACGGCAAATTCGTTGACAAATGGATGGGCTTTTTCCACGACGGCAATTTTTATAATTACAAGACGATTTTAAGCTTTACCCCCGACGGACGCGTTTGCTGGAGCAAGCCGGAGAAGTATTTCGCCGCCCACAGAGACGCGGAGCGGCGCTCGAATATGTGCGAGGTCGAGGTTATCAGGAGTGACGGGGGAGAGGGCGACGAGCTCTGCCTCATCTCGCGCTCGAACACCAAGAAAGAAAACTCTTTGATCTCGTTTTCACGCGACGAGGGCAAGACATGGTCCGAGCCCGTTCACGCCCCAGCCGCGCTCAACGGCGAGCGCCACAAGGCGGACTATTTAAAGGACGGCAGGCTGTTCATAACCTTCCGCTCGATAGAGCGCGCCCCGGAGAAGCTGAAGCTTTATTCCGATAACGGCGACTGGTACAGCGAGGGCTGGATAGCGTGGATAGGCAGCTACGACGACCTCAAAAACGGCACGGAAGGCGACTACCGCATCAAGATAGCCCATACCTATCTCGACGGTCAGACCGAGCCGGAGATTAAAGCCAACGCCGACACCGCCTACTGCGGAAATGTCGTGCTACCCGACGGCACGGCAGTCACCTCATCCTACGGACGCTTCGGCGAGAAGAACCCGGACGGCAGCGACAAAACCTATATAATCTCCAAGCGTATCAATCCGCGCGACACGGATGAGTTGGTGGGATTTTTGAAATAATAATCGGTTGAAATCCCTCCTGCCATATGTTACAATAAACTCAATAAATTACCGGAGGTGGGCGCTGTGAGCAGATCGAAAAACGAACTTCTGCTTGCGGCGTCCGCTTTTCTTCTGCTCGCCGCCGCACTTACGGCCGCGTTGGCTCTGCGCTTATCTCCGAGCCGAGCCGCGAGCACGGTTCAATATACAGACGGCAGCGCTTACGGAATAGACATAAACTCCGCCGACGAAGACGAGCTTACCGCGCTCGCCGGGATAGGGGAGAAGAAGGCGGAGAGTATTGTCAGCTACCGTGAGGAGCACGGGGAATTTATATATCCGTGGGAGATAACAAATGTTGACGGAATAGGTGAAAAGACCTATGAAAAAATAAAAAATGATATCTGCGCCGACTGACGCGGGTTGCAAACAGGAGGAACGACATGACAGGCATCTACAAAAAATTCAAGAGCGGAACGGATATTCGCGGAATAGGCATAGGAAACGGTGACGAGCCGCTCTATATGAGCGATGAATTTATCACGCGCGCGAGCGCGGCCTTTGCCGATTTTCTTGCCGAAAAGACGGGCAAGGCGGCGGAGGAGCTGACTGTCGCCATAGGCCACGACCCGCGCCTTTCCGCTGAGCGCATAAGCGCGGCAGTAGTCCGCGGACTCGCTCTGCGCGGGGTCAATATAATCGACTGCGCGTTAAGCTCCACTCCCGCTATGTTTATGGCGGTGCTCGACCTGCCCTGCGACGGCTCCGTGCAGATGACCGCGAGCCACCACCCGGGCGACAGAAACGGACTGAAATTCTTTACCGTTGACGGCGGCCTTGACTCGCCCGATATCGCTTATATACTCGAAAAGGCCGAGAATATCGAACTCGGCGATGTCCCCGCGAAGATAACGTCCTGCGACCATATGAAGCAGTACGCCGCGCACCTGCGCTCGCTTATCTGCAAGGGCATAGGCGCCGATGAGGCCGATAAGCCCCTTGCGGACATGAGCATAATGGTTGACGCGGGAAACGGTGCGGGCGGTTTCTATGCCTCCGAGGTTCTCGCCCCTCTCGGCGCGGATGTCTCGCCGAGCATGAACCTCGAGCCGGACGGTAACTTCCCCGTCTATGTTCCGAACCCCGAGTCCTCCGTGATGATAGACAGCGCCGCAGAGCGGGTCAAGAGCACGCACGCCGACTTCGGCATAGTCTTTGACACCGACGTCGACAGGGCGGGCTGCATTCTCTCCGACGGCAGAGAGCTCAACCGCAACCGCCTTGTCGCCATGATATCGGCGGTCATTCTCGAAAATGAGCCCGGCGCGGTTATAGTCACCGACTCCGTGACCTCTGCGGGACTCACGAAGTTTATCGAGGCGCACGGCGGCGAGCATATCCGCTTCAAGCGCGGCTATAAGAACGTCATCAACAAGCAGATAGAATTGAACCGCGCGGGAGTCGATTGTCCGCTTGCGATAGAGACCTCCGGTCACGCCGCATTCAGGGAGAACTACTATCTCGACGACGGCGCGTATCTTGTCACGAAGCTCATAATCAAAGCGGCTCTGCTCAAAAAGAGCGGCGGTAGCCTCGAGAGCTTCATTTCCGACCTCGAAGAGCCGGCGGAGGAGCTTGAGCGCAGATTCAAAATTGACCTCGAGGATTTCAAGCCCTACGGCGATAAGGTTATAGCCGACCTAAAAGCACTCGCCGAGAAGCGTGACGGCTGGCAGGCCGAGAAGATAAACTATGAGGGCATCAGGATAAATACCGATAAGTCAAACGGCGACGGCTGGTTCCTGCTGCGCATGAGCGTGCATGACCCGATTCTCGTCTTGAACCTCGAGAGCAACTCGGAGGGCGGCACGGCAAAAATGCTTTCCGACGTGACGGAATTTTTGAAGGCATACGATAAGCTCAACTGATTTTTAACGGCGTGCGGGCTTTAAAAAGCGGCGCACGCCGTTTTAATAGCCCTTCCCGCTTGACTACAGCGCCCGCTGTATGATAATATTATTGCAAGACTTTTATATCCTCGGAGGGTAATCATGGCAAAAAATGCAAAGAAAGAAATGTGGCAGGATATAGATGTATATTCTGTCAACACAGAGCCGCGCAGTGCAGCCGGCTTTCCGTGCAGCGCCGCATGGGAGAAAAAGACCGTCAGCCTCAACGGAATTTGGAAATTCCGCTATTGTGAGAGCGTCAACGACATTATCGAGGGCTACTATGCTCCCGACTTCGATGTCAGCTCCTTTGACGATTTGGAGGTTCCGTCCGAATGGCAGATAAAGGGCTACGATATCCCGATATATACGAACATCAATTATCCCAAGGCTATCTCTACCACGAGGATTCCTTACATAAAGCCGGAGCTCAACTCCTGCGGACTCTATGTGCGCGAGTTTGAGGTTGAGGATACCGACGACAACGTGTTCATTCATTTCGGCGGAATCAATTCGAGCGGCGAAGTGTTCGTCAACGGAAAATTCGTCGGCTATTCTCAGGATACCTTTGACGAGTGCGAGTACGATATAACGGACTTTGTTCATCCGGGTGTCAACCGCCTTGCCGTCACCGTGCGCCGCTACTGCTCGGGCAGCTATCTTGAGGATCAGGATATGTGGCGTCTCTCGGGCATCTTCCGCGATGTGACGCTCGTCTATGAGCCGAAGGTTTTTATCGAGGATATGTATATGCGCAGCGAGATGGCGGAGGACTTCAAGTCCGCCGTGTTCAAGCTCGACTGTGTTGTTAAGGCGCGCCGCGCTCAGTTTGACGGCGGCAAGCTCAAGGTCGATATCCTCCTCGCCGACGGCGCAAAGTTCGCTTCGGCAGAGGCGGAGGTAAAGCCTCTTGCGGACGGCGAATTTTGCAATGTGACCTTTGAAATACCCGTTGAAAATTTCGAGCTCTGGAGCCATGAGGATCCCTATCTCTACACCGTTCAGGTCACTCTTTCCGGCGGCGACTATACCGACCGCAGAGAGCATAAGTTCGGCTTCAGAGAAGTGAAAATAGCGCCCTATGACAGCAAGACGGGCAGAGGCCCGTTCATCCTGCTCAACGGCGTTCCGCTCAAGATTTGCGGCGTCAACCGCCACGATTTCCATCCGGATTACGGCCATGCCGTGCCGGAGAGTATTATAAGAAGCGACCTCGAGCTGCTCAAAAACAGCAACATAACAAACGTGCGTACCTGCCACTATCCGAACTCGCGCCGCTTCTATGAGCTGTGCGACGAGATAGGTATTCTCGTCATGAGCGAGAACAACCTCGAAACTCACGGCCTTGCCACGCGCGTCCCGCGCAGCGATCCGCATTGGACTGCCGAGTGCTGCTATCGCGTGCGCAATATGGTCAACAGCTATAAGAACCACTCCTGCATCCTCTTCTGGTCTCTCGGCAACGAGTCCGGCAACGGCAACGCCTTCGCCGAGATGAAGAAGGAGATTTTGAAGATAGACAAGACCCGTCCGGTTCACTATGAGCCTGACGCAAAGCTCAAGACGAGCGACCTGTTCAGCGAGATGTACACCGTGCAGACCGCGATGAAGAGCATAGGTGAGAACAAGCCGCATACCCACAGCCGCGCGCTTTGGAACCTCGGTCTCGGCTATCATCTCAAGCCCTCCGATTATGTAGACAAGCCGTTTATAGAGTGCGAGTATTCCCACGCCATGGGCAACAGCATGGGCAACTTCGCCGACTATTGGGAGGATTTCAAGAAATATGACCGTCTCGCCGGCGGATATATTTGGGATTTTGCCGACCAGTCGATAAGAACAAAGACCGCAGACGGCAGAGACAAGTGGAACTACGGCGGCGACTTCGGCGACAAACCCAACGACTCTAACTTCGCCTTCAACGGCGTTTTCCGCGCCGACCGCACGCCCAACCCGCACTATTATGAGGTCGTCAAGTGCTATCAGCAGGCGGATTTCTCGCTCAAGAGCGGCAAGATAACCGTTCTCAACCGCTTTATGTTCACCTCTCTCGATAACTTCAGGCTCCGTCTCGAGCTGCGCGAGCAGGGCAAGCTTATCGACTCCGCAGAGCTTGAGCTCCCCGACAAGGGCTATCTCGAAAAGGCGGTTGTCGATGTGCCGTTTGATCTCAAAACCGAGAGCGAGCGCACGCTCGACTGCGAGCTTATCCTGCGCCGCGACATAATGGCGCTCGAAGCGGGTCATATAATGGCGCGCGAGCAGTTTGTTCTGGGCAAATACAACTATTCCTCCGTCGCCCCGAAAGCGGACGGCAAGAAGGTTAAGTTTGAATATTCGAAGAGAGACCGCTGCTATATCGTCACCGGTGAGAACTTCGAAGTCAGGCTCAACAAAAAGACGGGCGAGCTCTGCTCGTATAAGAAGAACGGAGTCGAGCATATCGACCGCGGCATCCGTCCGCAGTTCTCCCGCGCAAATACGGACAACGAGCGTATGGCTCAGGTGCCGTTCGAGTGGGTCAAGACCTTTATCGGACTGCACGCTTTCGAGAACGCGGAACGCATGATGCGCCCGACCTCGATAAAGGCGGAGCAATTCGGCAACTGCGTCAAACTCAGCGTCAAGTGGCGCACGAAGTACCTGTCCGGCATAGTCACGGAATATCTCGTGTTCCCAGACGGCACGGTTTCCGCGTCGCTCACCTGCAAGAACATCACTCCTGTCGATCTGCCGCGCTACGGTCTGACCTTTGAGCTGACCGACGGAGTCGACGGAATAGAGTATTACGGCAAGGGCCCGCACGAGAACTACTGCGACCGCAAGACGGGCGCACGTCTCGGAGTCTACCGCTTCCAGAGTGCGGAGAGCTTCATTCACGATTACCTGTTCCCGCAGGAGAATGCGAACCGCTGCGATGTCAGATGGCTCAAGGTCGGCGGCGAGAGGGGAGTCACCGTTTCCACGGCGGACGCTCCGTTCGAGATGAGCGTGCATCCTTATACCAAGAGGGCGCTCTACAATGCGGCTCACTCCTGCGAGCTTGAGAGAAGCACCAACCTGACCGTCAATATCGACGGCAGACAGCAGGGAGTCGGCGGCGATATCCCCGCAATAGCGACGCTCAAAAAGCCGTATAAGATACCCAAATACAAGAAGCTCGAGCTGAAGGTCATTCTCTCGTTCTGATAAAAAACAAATGCCCGCTTTTGCGGTTTAAAAAGCAGATCCTACCCACGGTTTTTCCATGGGTAGGATTTTTGCATCTTACAGCACGGATTCGCCGATTTTCACGGCACAAAACATATCTATACACGCTCTTTCCTCTCCGCTGTTGCCAAACTCCGCCGTTTGTGCTATCATTGATGAGATAAAAAAACGGAGATGATAAGAGAAATGACCGTTACCGAAAGATTCCTTAAATACGTGACTATTGAAACCACTTCCGACGAGTCGAGCGACACCGTGCCCTCGACCTCCGTTCAGCTCGTCCTCGCGGATTACCTCGTCGAGGAGCTTCGCGGCGCGGGAGTCGCTGATGCCATGCGCGACGAAACGGGCTATGTCTACGGGCATATCCCCGCGTCCGAGGGCTGCGAGAACTGCCCGAAAATCGGACTTATCGCGCATATGGACACCTGTCCCGATGTCAGCGGCGCTAATGTCAAGCCGCGGATAATCACCTTTGACGGCTCGAATGCCCCCATGGTAGACGCGAAGTATATCGGGCGCGAGCTGATTGTCACCGACCACACGACCCTGCTCGGCGCGGACGATAAGGCGGGAGTCGCCGAGATAGTCGCCCTGTGCGCCGAGATTACCGCCGACGAAACTGTTCGTCACGGTGCGCTGAGCATCTGCTTCACTCCCGACGAGGAGATAGGCTGCGGTGCGGATCACTTCGATTTTGAGCGCTTTAATGCCGATTTTGCCTATACCGTTGACGGCGGCGAAATAGGCGGCATAGAGTGCGAAAACTTCAACGCCGCGGCGGCGGATATCACGGTTCACGGCATAAATACCCACCCCGGAACCGCCAAGAATAAGATGAAAAATGCCGCCCTGTATCTTGCGGAGTTCGTCAATATGCTCCCCGTGTGGGAGACGCCGCAGCATACCGAGGGGCGCGAGGGCTTCTATCATTTGGCGCGTATCGCCGGCAACGAGAGCGAGGCGAGCGCACATCTGATAATCCGAGACCACGACAAGAGCCTTTTTGAGCGCCGCAAGGAGTTCGTCGCCGATATCGTGGACTTTCTGAACAAAAAGTACGGCGAGGGCACTTTCGAGCTGAATATTAAAGACAGCTACTACAATATGCTCGAGATAATCAAGGATCATATGGACATAGTCGACCGCGCCGAAAAGGCCATGCGCGACGCAGGGGTCGTGCCGGAGATAGTGCCGATACGCGGCGGAACGGACGGTTCGCGTCTCTCGTTCGAGGGTCTGCCGTGCCCGAACCTCTCAACGGGCGGCATAAATTTCCACAGCATCTATGAGGCTATACCCGTTTACGCTCTGTCAAAGATGGTCGAGGTGCTTAAAAACATCGTATCCGTTTCATAAAAATAAAAAATGCCGGAGACAGGGAATCTTCCCGCCTCCGGCGCTTTTATCAATATGGCTCAATGTTGAATTTGAGATTCTTTGTAGGGGTCGGCGACTCGACGACCCTATGCCGCCGTCGGCGGCACTGTTTGGAAAGCAGAAAAAACCAAGGTCAAAACTGCGCTTGACCTTGGTTTTTTATATCAGTACTGTTTGCCCTCGCCGATGCGGCTGAACGCGATTATTATGCAGTCAATGCCGAACAGCACGAGATATGCGCCGACGATATAAGCGACCGCCGCAATCGAAATGTTCGGGCTGAATATCATCACAACGCCGAGCACAAGCCCGATAATATTGACTATCATCGTGAACCAATAGACAAAGTTGCCCGCAATGTACTTTATTGTGTTCAGGTGCGAGAGCCTTGAGATGCAGTGCGCGATGAACCATATCGGGAACAGCAGCGAGATTACCCATTTGCCCGCGTTGGGATAGACGAGCAGCATGACGCCCGCCATGACGCTGAGTATGCCCGAGATGAGCGAGACGGTCGGGCCGAAGCCGATATGCTTTTCAACGCGAACATATAGCACAACATCCGCAATACCCGTTATAACGGCGATTATGCCGTAGATAACAACGAGGGTAGTCACGGCATTGTCGGGATAGACAAAAGTAAATATTCCGAGCACCGCGAGCGCAATGCCGATTATGAGCTCCATCCATCCGAAGCCGGAACGCATTTTCATTCCTTTTCGCCTCCTTTATCGAGAATGGACATGAATTCCTCTCCCGTGATAGTCTCTTTTTCGTAGAGATATTTTGCCAGCTCGTCGAGCTTTGCTCGGTTGTCCGCGAGAATCTTGGAAGCCTTCTCATGCTGACGCTTTACAAGCTCAACAACCTTGCGGTCGATTTCATTCTGCGTATCGGCGGAGCAGGCGAGAGAAGCGTCGCCGCCGAGATACTGATTCGACACCGCTTCGAGCGCCACCATGTCAAAATCGTCGCTCATGCCGTAGCGGGTTATCATTGCGCGGGCAAGCTTAGTCGCCTGCTCGATGTCATTAGATGCGCCCGTCGTCACCTCGCCGAAAACGAGCTCCTCAGCGGCGCGTCCGCCCGTAAACGTTGCAATTTTATTCTCAAGCTCCTGCTTTGTCAGCAGATATTTGTCGCCCTGATCCACCTGCATTGTATAGCCGAGCGCGCCGGAGGTGCGGGGAATTATCGTTATCTTCTGCACGGGTGCCGAGTGCGACTGCATCGCCGCAACGAGCGCGTGACCTATCTCATGGTAGGCGACAACCTTCTTTTCGTCATCCGAGAGCACGGCGTTCTTCTTCTGATAGCCCGCAATGACAGTCTCGATGCTCTCCTCGAGGTCCGCCTCGGTGACTACCGTGCGGTTGTTTCTGACCGCACGCAGAGCCGCCTCGTTTATAATATTGGCAAGCTCCGCGCCCGATGCGCCGGATGCCATTCGTGCTATCGTGTGGAAGTTAACGTCATCCGCAGTCTTTATCTTCTTTGCGTGGACTTTCAGTATCGCTTCGCGTCCCGCAAGGTCGGGCAGCTCAACGGGCACGCGCCTGTCGAAGCGGCCGGGGCGGGTGAGCGCGGGATCGAGCGTCTCGGGGCGGTTCGTCGCCGCGAGAATGATAACGCCGATGTTTTCCTGAAAGCCGTCCATCTCGGTGAGCAGCTGATTCAAGGTCTGCTCGCGTTCGTCGTTGGAGCTGAGCTGACCGTCGCGCTTCTTGCCTATGGCGTCGATTTCATCGATAAACACTATGCAGGGAGCTTTTTCTTTTGCCTGGCTGAAAAGATCCCTGACCTTTGAAGCGCCCATGCCGACGAACATCTCGACAAATTCCGAGCCGGACATCGAGAAAAACGGCACGTTAGCTTCGCCCGCAACAGCCTTTGCGAGCATGGTTTTACCCGTTCCGGGAGGGCCGACGAGCAGTACGCCCTTAGGCATGGACGCGCCGACGTCGGAATATTTCTTCGGGTTGTGAAGATAGTCGACTATCTCTGCAAGGCTCTCCTTAGCCTCGTCCTCGCCCGCAACGTCGCTGAAATGTATTCCCTGCGTCGAGGGGACATAGACCTTTGCGTTGCTCTTGCCGAAGCCGAACGCCAGGGAGTCCTTGCCGCCCGCCTGCTCCATCAGCTTCTTTGCCATATACTGACCGAGTCCGATGAAAATCAGCAGCGGGAGCACGAAGGTCAGCAGGAAGCTGACAATGGGCGAGGTTGTGGTTTCGATATCCTTCGAAAACTTCGCGCCCGAGTCGTAGAGCCGCTGGGTCAGCGTCGGATCGTTCATCGCGCCGGTCTTGTAGATTACTTTTTCATTGTCCTTTTCGGTGAAGATTATCTGATCGTTCTTGACCTCGACATTTCCGATTTTTTTCTGCTCTATCATGCTCATGAATGTGCCGTAGTCAACTTCGACTACCCTCGCTTTTATAAGCAGGGGAGACACAATAACATTGAAGAGCACGATGACAAGCAGCGCAATGCCGTAATAGAAAATCAGAGGCTTCTTCGGGGACTTTACTTCCTTCATTTTCCGCACCTTCCTTTTAGGCTTGATGTTGCCTGAAAATACTTATTAATTATACGCCTTTGTCAATATGAGTGTCAATATAATTTAAGAAAAACAGCAAAAAGGGTCGCCCGAGAGGCGCACCCCGTAAGGAAGTGCC
>UMHA01049549.1_pt1 | contig 14839 bp, 10 predicted proteins | sample 1965401 | NCBI WGS metagenome assembly UMHA01 (sample SAMEA4836085, study PRJEB28245) | human gut metagenome | biome: gut microbiome; material: fecal sample | place: Denmark | collected 2008 | reverse complement strand
TCGGCGAACATGGGGCTGGAAAGGTAGCGGTCACCGGTATCCGGGAGAAGGACAACAATGGTCTTCCCCGCGTATTCCGGGCGCTGGGCCAGCTGGATAGCGGCCCATACGGCAGCGCCGGAGGAGATACCCACCAGCACGCCCTCGCTTTGGCCGATCTCCCGGCCAGTGGCAAAGGCATCCTCATCGGCGACAGGGATAACCTCGTCATAGATTTTGGTATCCAGGACGGCGGGGACAAACCCTGCGCCGATGCCTTGGATGCCATGCTTACCGGGGACGCCGGTGGAAAGGACGGCGGAGGTCTTAGGCTCGACGGCGACGATGCGGACGGCAGGATTTTTCTCCCGGAGGTAGCGGCCCACACCGGTGATGGTACCGCCGGTGCCGACCCCTGCCACAAAGGCATCCACCTGCCCATCGGTATCCTGCCAGATCTCCGGAGCGGTGGTGGCGTAGTGGGCCTGGGGGTTGGCCTGATTGACAAACTGGCCGGGGATAAAGCTGTGGGGAATCTCGCGCGCGAGTTCATCCGCTTTGGCGATGGCGCCTTTCATGCCCTGGGCGCCGGGGGTGAGGACCAGTTCCGCGCCATAGGCTTTCATAAGCTGACGGCGCTCCACGCTCATGCTATCCGGCATGACAATGATGATACGATAGCCCCGGGCGGCGGCCACCGAGGCCAGGCCGATGCCGGTATTGCCGGAGGTGGGCTCGATGAGGACAGACTGGGGGGTGAGGAGGCCCTTCTGCTCGGCATCCTCTATCATGGCGAGGGCAACGCGGTCCTTGACTGAACCGGCGGGATTGAAGTATTCCAGCTTGGCCAAAAGGCGGGCCTTGAGGTCATATTTTTTTTCAAGATGGGTGAGCTCCAGCAGGGGGGTATGGCCGATGAGCTGGGCGGCGGAAGTGTAGATATTTGCCATAGGAATGCCTCCTAACATGAAATAGACTAAAGCGGTAGATTTACTATGGGAATGTTATACACCCTGGGCGGGGATTTGTCAAGAGAAAAGCTCCCCGGGAGGGGAGCTTTTTGGCGGGGCAATTAGTCATGCTTGCGCAGGAGGGCGGCGGAGCCGAGGGCTGCGGCGACGGCAGCGGCGACGGCCAGGCCGACCAGGTCATTGGCGCCGGTGGAGGGATTGGGCTGCTGGGCCGGTTTCTCCTCTTCGGCGGGGCGGATGATGACGATGGTGCCGGGGTTATCGGGGGTGGGAGGGACGATCTCGCCGGTGGCTGGGATTACTTCAGTCTGCATTTTATGTTTGCAAACTGTGCACTCCTTATGCATGGAACCGGCTGTGGTGGCGGTTGCAGGGGTATCGATAATCCAATCACTGGAGATATGATCCTCTACATAAAACACTTTGCACTCACACTCACGGATATGATTTGTACCGCTGTCAGTAACTATTGTGTACGCATGGGGCTTCTTGTCTGTTATTGCATTGCACTTTATACACTTATGCCAGTGATACTCATTGTCTACTGTATCTATTGTCCATTCGGTGGTCCAAACATGCTTACAAGTTGTGCCAGTGGATTTATCGTAGCCACAGTCACTGCAAACATCACCTACGAAATTGTGATATCTTTCGACTACATTTCCACACACACAAGTGCCAATATGCTTTTCATTATCATTGGCATTGGGAGCCCATGTGTAAGAATGGCTTACCTTGGCACTGTAACCACAGCTGCCGCAGATGTTCGAATGAGAGCCATCATGATTGTCTCTATGACCAGTCACATTGTGCGGCTCTTGTGTAGTTGTATCATAAGCTTTGCAGATGGTACACTGATGAGCATGATGATAATCTCCTGTGTCGTGCCATGCTTCATCCCAAACATGCTGGTGGGTAGAGCCGCCGCCGGTTTCGAGGGTCTTCGTGGTGACGCAGAGGTACTTATAAGTACTACTTTTTGCGGCATCATATGTCTCCAGGGGAGAACCGGAAACATCCGTGCTGGCGTAGCACTTATAGCCGGAGTCTAAGTCAAATGCACCGGCGTGGCCATCTTTATTGGTGGAAATAAGATTGCCATTGGTATTTATAATTACTACTTCGGCATTGATGGTAACATTGCCAAAGGAATAAACCGGCAGGAAATTGCCGCTGATAGTCAGGCTGGCATTGGATGCATTTTCAGCATTTTCAATGAAAATTGTCGAATTTTCTCCTTCGCCCAAGATGGCATGATGGCCAGCATTGTTAATGCTGTTTGTCCCAATCAGCTTGATATGGAACGGGGCACTGGAATAATTTAGATTGGTCTTAATCACGCCCGTGCTGCCACCCGTACCGGTACTGCTAATGGTGGCATTATTGAGGGTGAAGTCGTTTGCGCTATCACAGAAGATGTTATAATCCTGTGCAGTGCCGTCGGTAATATTGCCATTTACATCGGTCTTGTAGTACTTGCCTACATACATGGTCTGGCCTGCGATGGTGTAATTGGCAGCGACCTGGGGGGTGGTGTACGCATCGCCGCGGGTGATGGTGACCTTATAGCCGCCGGTGCTGGTGCAGTGACCCGGGATAACATTTACATTTCCACCCGATTGTACCCCTTCGCTTACTACCTTAATGTAGTAGGGGTTACTATCTCCAGTGTTATAGTGATTATAAATGAATGCCTTGATTGCTCTATGTGCTAATCTACTGTTGCTACCCAGCATATTCTCGGCGACTATATTAACCTGTCCCTTGGCGTAAATATTACCCATATTACTTTCATCACCGAAAGAAATGGTAGAGAAATTGTGAGATCTATTTTGAGCAATAAGGGACGCATCTACAACGCTGATAAACTTCTCCTTAGGCATCCAAACCGCAGCGCCATCACTATCGGTCTGTGCCATTACTTGTGCGCTGCCACTAATGCTAAGGTTTCCGCTTATTTCAAAGGCCGACGGCATTTGACTGGGGCGAAGTTTGTCATCTCTACCTCTTGGGGTGTCATATTTATTATAGGCCTTTACGGTGTACGCATTGGTACCGGGGTTACCGGAAATGGTAACATCGCCGCCGACCTCGATGGCAGGATTGGTAGCAGCGGTGCATTCCGCACTAAGCTGAGTTCCGTCACCAGTCACAGTGAGGTTACCACTGACCTCAACAACGGGTTTATCCTCGCTGCTGGGTCTATTGACGGTAACATGAGCGCCATCTGTGATGGTGAGGTCTGCGGATATATTATCGTTATTAGTTACCCGGATGGAACCGACGGTAAGGGAGCCGGAGCCGGAGATGGTGAGGCCCTTTTGCGTGGTTACGATGGAGGAAAGGGTGTTGGTGCCTTCGAGAACCAGGGTGCTGTCGGCGGAGGATCTGAATTCGAGGGTGCCTCCGGTAACGCCGTTAAGGGTGATTACACCATTCTCATCGCAGGAGATGGTGCCGTTGCCTACAGTTCTAGTTTCGCCATACTTCATGGCTGTGCCATTGTAATAAGTTTTTGAGGGCTTGGGAGCGATGGTGATGGTCTTGAAATAAAGTGTTGAATCAGTGCCCTTAAGGATGGTCTCAAAAACTGGGCTGTTGCCAATGTCCTCGGTTGTGGGGTTAACCACTTGCTTTTCACCTTCTATGGCATACTTGGTTGTATCAATAGTGACACTGCCAGCTACATAGAGAGCGTTGCGTGGGGTAACATAGTTATGACCGGTCGTTAGCTTTATTTCGCCAGTGCCATCGAAAGTAAGGTTGCCATTTGATACTTCAATGGCATAGGCATTAGCGGAGATATCAAGGCTGCCGGAACCGGAGAGGATGACATTGACAGCAGCACCAGAAGTACCATAAAGATTTTCAGCAGAAATGCCTGTACTAACATTACCACTTATTGTGTTTGCACCTTCCAACTTGATGGTGTAGGTGCCATCCTTGGTAAAATGGATAGCCTTTATAATATTATTTGTATTTTTAACCCCGATGATGTTGACACCTTTGAGGGTAAGCTCTTTTTTAGCTGCATCGTAGTAATAAGAGCCGGAGCAGGAATTGGCAGTGATTGTAGTCCACTGACCAACAACGGCAGGGCCGCCGGCGATGCGGACATCGGAGGTTGTTTGGAGGGCGGGGATGGAGATTTTTGCATACTTGTAGTTACTGATATCATTGATATCAGTTATAGTCTGTGCGGGACTACTAGTGCCGACTTCGATCTTTGCGCCATCGACCTTAAAATTTGCCCACCTATAGGCTTGACCCATTGATGTATTAACATACTTCGTTGAATTATGCGCCGATGCAATAATACAAGAATTTTCGCCGGTAACTGAAACGGTGCATGGAGCATCTTTATCGCCGGAAATGGCGCAGCTATAATACGAATACTGGGAGCCAGCGGGGTTGGTATAACTGTTAGCTGCATCAAGCGTTGCACCATCAGAGACCTTAATCTCACCATTCTCAACGCAAACAGCCGCAGAGGCATCGTAGAAATCCCGGATATTGCAGCTGCTATTTCTTGCTTCAACTTTTGTGTTCTTCCCGGAGATGATAAGATTGTGATCCTTTACACTAATAGCATTACCAACCGTGCTATTACTAACTTGTTTGAGGAAATTGGCCTTTACGGTAATCCCATCCGTGATAGTAATATCGCCTACTTCTGAGCACAACGCAGCACCAATTCCGTTTTTCTCGTCACGAGTAATATTAAGGGTACCCTTACCTGTAATTACAAGGTTATTATTATTACCCATCTCGATGCAGGGTGTATAATCATATGGCTCGCCAGAAGTCGTTGATTTCTTTTCAAGAGTAAATTCTATGGTGTTCCCAGGAATGTGGTTTTTCTTGGGACGGATAGTAATAGTAACGGTATTACCTTCCTTGGTTAACATCAGGTTGCTATTAGTTGTCCAATTGTCATTAGCTTCGGTACTAAAGAAGTATCTTGAAGGATCGTTTCCATAGAAGTAAACCGGAATATAGGCATCAGAATTGTCCTCCTTATCAAACTTCCAGCCCTTTCCGTTAATGGAGATATCATAGTCCTCCTTCCCTGTTGTCACTCCCGCCAGGGCGGTGGTGGGGAGTAGGACAAAGACTAAAGCCAGCGCGAGCAGGGCGCTGAGCAGGCGTTTTTTCATGGGGGTGGGCCTCCTTTTCATTTTTCTTAAAATTGTGGTTTTACTGGGCGCAGAGGCCCTACTTTCGACCCCCATAATACCCCCTAAAAGGGGGTATTTTTCGCCCAGGGGGCGAAATGCGGGCAAAGCGGTGTGAATTGCAGAAACGCCCTAAAAAGTGCACAAAAAGCCCCCGCGATGGAAGGCTTTTTGCTAAGAATGGGAATATATGGCATCCCCAAATATTATTAACCGTTACATAATGCCGCCGGCGGTAGAGGTATAGACGCCCAAGATGAAGGCCACAATGCACAGCACGGCGCAGACGAGGGTATCGGTTTTCTTTTGGCGGGCCATCAGCTTGGCCAGCAGGGCATCGTAGTTTTCGCGGTTTTGGTCGTAATCCGGCTGGGCGGCCAGGGTCTCTTCCATCTTTTTGCCGTACAGGCGGTAATCCGCATAGGTAAGGGCGGGCATAAGCACGATGAAAAGCAGGAAAAACAGCATGGCTGGTGCCTCCGTTCTATTGGGATAAGATGCAGGGAAGCTCCGGCCGGAAAACCGACCGGAGTATGGCCCGTGCTAAATTCCGGAATCAGTGCAGCAGTGCATTGGGCAGCACGGTGACGATGCCGGGGATGTAGGTGAAGAGGAACAGATCGACGATGAGAACCGCCAGGAAGGGCAGTACCTGCCGGATGACCTTCTCCAGGCGAACTTCGCAGATGCTGGAGGAGACGAAGAGGTTCATGCCGATGGGCGGGGTGATCTGGCCGATGGAGAGGTTGATGATCATGATAATACCGAAGAAGGTCTTATCGATGCCATAGGCGCTGATCAGCGGGACCAAAACGGGGGTGAGCAGGGTGATGGCGGCGACATTATCCAAGGGGGGGCCAGCCACAAACAGCGCCAGGTTAACGAGCAGCAGAACGACAGCGGGGCTATTGGTAATGCCGCTGATGGCAGCAACGATCTGATTGGGGATCTGCTGCATGGTGAGCATCCAGCCGAATACGGCAGCCGCACCGATGAGGAACAGGATCATAGAGGTGCTGACGCCGGTCTTGACGCAGGCCTCATAGGCTTTCTTGATATTGAGCTGCTTAAACACAAAGTAGCCAATGATGAAACCGTACAGAACGGATACGCCGGCGGCTTCGGTAGCGGTGAACTTGCCGCTGTAAATACCGCCCAGGATGATGACCGGAGACAGCAGCGCCAGGAAGCTCTGAATAACGATCTTGGCCTTACTCTGGGTATGGAACTCAGCGATATCCAGCTCGGAAGTGCCGTAGCCGTTTCTCTTGGCGCGGAAGTACTCGACGACCATAAGGCTGAGGCCCATGATGATGCCGGGGATGATACCGCCGGTGAACATCTCCAGGACGGAGACATCGGCGACGATGGCATACATGAGCATGGTGCCGCTGGGAGGAATAATGAGGCCCAGCAGACCGGAGGAAGCGATAACAGCTGCGGTGTATTCTTTCTTATAACCGGCTTTTTCCATGGGCTCTACCATGATGCCGCCGATGGCAGCGGCCGTAGCGGTAGCGGAACCGGAGATAGCGCCGAAGAACATGCAAGCCAAAGTGGTGACCATGGAAAGGCCGCCTTTGAACCGGCCTACCACACGGTTGGCCAGGTAGATGAGCTTATCGGAAACACCGCCCAGGGTCATGACTTCACCGGCCAGGGTGAACATGGGAATAGCCAGCAGAGAGAACTTGCTGACGCCGCTGAGGAGCTTCTGGGTGATGATAAGCGCATTGAGAGTGCCGCCCTGCAGAATGGTGAGCAGAGAGGCGGTGCCCATCGCCATGCCGATAGGAACAGCGATAAGGAGCAGAATGCCGGTGGAAATCAACAGGAATGCAGTCATGCGGTGACTTCCTCCTTTCCTTTTTTGGCAAAGAGATCAGCGAAGCGGTCTACAATGAGGAGGATGAAGTTAAGGATCATGCCAACGGCACCAACGCCTACCACAAAGTAGTACCAGCCATAAGTGATGGGAGAAGAGCCAACAATAACATGCATATTCTCGCCTGTCAACTGGAAGGCCTGGGAGGTAACGACCACTAGGAACGCAATGCTGATGAGATCAGCAATGATGAGGATGACTTCGGTGAGCTTTTTGGGCAACAGATCCACGAAGAATTCCAAGCGGATCTGTTTATTATTGGCCGTAGCAGTGCAGGCCCCCAGGAACACACTGCAGATTAGCAGGAATACGATGAGATCCTGCGACCAAGGCAGTGGAATGAACGCGATAAAGCGGGAAATGATCTGCAGCAGCAGAACCAGGAACATGGCGACCATGACAATGCCCAAAAGGAGATTGCAGACCTTGTTGAAGGCTCCGACCGCAGTTTTCAGCGTTTTGCGGAACATAGAATTACTCCTTTACTGATAAGAGAACTTGAGGAGGGGCAGAGTCGGGCGGGTGTGCCCGGCTCTGCCGTGGAGATGACTCAATCAGTTAGCCTTTCAGCTGGTTGTACAGGGCGGTGAACTCATCACCGTACTGCTTGCAGTAGGACTCGGTTACAGGAGCCAGAGCCTCTTCGAAAGCGGTCAGATCGGGATAGGTGATGGTAACGCCCTGCTCCTCGATGAACTTGAGGTCGGAAGCTTCGGACTCGGAAACGGTCTTAACATCAGCAGCGCAAACTTCCTTGGCAGCATCCAGCAGGATCTGCTGCAGCTCGGGAGACAGGCTATCGAACTTGGCCTTGTTCATGATGAGGGGCTCGGAAACATACTGATGATGGGTGACAGCTAGATACTTCTGAACCTCATAGAACTTACTGCCGATGATATTGGAGGTGGGGTTTTCCTGAGCGGAAACGATGCCAGTCTGCAGACCGCTGTAAGTATCACTCATAGAAAGGGTGGTGGGGTTGGCGTTCAGGGCGGTCAGCATATCAGCGATGAGCTTAGCGGAGCCGACGCGAACCTTCAAGCCGGAGAAATCGGCGGGGCTGTTGATCTCGTTATTGGAGGTAACAACACGGAAGCCATTGGCAGCCCAGCCCAGGATGGTCATGCCCTGCTTTTCGATAGCGGTATTGAGGGTAGCAGCTACATCGCTATCAGCGAAGGTGAGAACATGATCCCAGGAGGTGAACACATAGGGCATAGCGATAACATTGAACAGCGGATCATAGTTGGCGAGGTAAGCATCGGGATCCAGAACCATATCCTGGGTACCGGACTTAACGGACTCCAGCATCTCGGAGCCGGAACCGAGCTGCTCGGCGGGGAAGATATTGATGATGAGCTGTCCATTGGACTTCTCTTCAACGATCTTCTTAAAGGATTCAGCGAGGACCTGATAATGGTGATCGGTGTTGTTGGTGTGGCCCAGGCTCAGCTGAATGGCCTTAACATCGTTGCCACCATTGTTGTTGTCGCCGTTGTTATTGCCGCAGGCAACCAGGGTCAGGATCATAGCCAGTGCCATAATCAGTGCGATGATACTTCTTTTCATGATTTTCTTCCTTTCTTTTTTGTCCGAATTTTTATCTCATGTGATCTCTCACATATGACCTAATTGTACCGCAACCATGCGGGAAGGAAAGCCGGGAATTAACGGCATCTTAGCCGTGGCAGGCCAGCGCCATACTGCCGCCCAGATGGGCGTGGATCTCCTCGCACATATCGCGGGCGGTCTGGGTGAGCATTTCCAGATTATAACCGGTGTGAATGCCCATCTTCTCGCACATATTTACGAGGTCTTCGGTGGCGATATTGCCCTTGGCGCCAGGGGCGAAGGGGCAGCCACCCATGGCCGCCAGGGAGGCATCAAAGTGGGTGACGCCTTCTTCCAGGGCTACAAAGGCATTGGCAATGCCCATGCCGTGAGTATCGTGCAGGTGCGCACAGATGTGATCTGCGCCGACCAGGCCAATCATGTGGCGGAGGACTTCCCGGGTGTGGGTGGGGGTAGAGATACCGGAGGTATCGGCCAGGCCAAAGTACTCCACACCGACGCTGTGGGCCTCTTCTACGATCCAATCCAGACGCTCCAGCGGGATCTCATCGCCAAAGGGAGAACCGAACACGCAGGGCAGAGCCAACTGGATGCGAACATCACCGGTCTGCTGGGAAGCCAGCTCCTTGAACTGAGCCATGCTCTCCTGAATGGTACGGCGGGAATTGCGGAGGTTGTGCTCCTCGCTGGCGCTGACCACGAAGGACAGCATGTGGGAGCCGGCCGCGACGGCGTCATCGGCACCGCGCTTATTAAGGGCCAGGGTGCTGAGTGTGCAGCCTTTTTCGGCGGCGTAGGGCTTGATCGCTTCAAACACGGCGGCCGCATCGGCCATCTGGGGCATGACCTTGGGATTGACGAAGCTGGTAACTTCCAGCTCCTTGGCACCGCAATCGATCATACGGCGGATGTACTTGATCTTGACATCGGTAGGAATGAACTCCGCGTGGTTCTGCCAACCATCACGGGGGCAGCATTCCTGGATATGGACCTCTTTAGGAAGTGACATAAACTTGTACCCTCCTTGTCAGTTATCAGTTGATGACGCCTTCGGCACGGAACGCTTCGAGCTGTTCCTTGGTGAAGCCGAGGGACTCAAAGATCTCTTCGTTGTTCTCGCCCAGATCCGGAGCGGCCTTGTAATAGACGCAGGGGGCTTCCTCCATCTTGAGGGGGTTACCAATGACGGTCAGCTCCTTGGGAGCATCGGGGTGCTTAACCGGCGCAGGGACCTTGACGAGCATCTCACGCACTTCCACGATGTTCTTATCGTTGGCGGCCTGCTCGCAGTTATAAATGGGCGCTACAGGGATACCTGCCTCATCGATGATCTTGCAGACCTCGGAAACGGTTTTATCGGCAGTCCACTTTTCGATGATCTCCTTGAGGGAATCCGCGTTCTTCTTGCGGGACTCGGTATCGCAGTACAGGGGATCCTGAGCCAGTTCCGGCATACCCATGGCAGCGGAAAGCTTTTCAAAGTGCTTATCGGTGCCGGAGGCGATGACGAAATAATCGTCCTTGGCCTTGAAGGAATCATAGGGGGCGGAGGTGATGTACTTGTTGCCGGTCTTGACGGGGCTGACACCGGTGTAAACATACTGCATCATCTTGGCTTCCATGCCGGAGAAGATGGAATCGACGAGGGCGACATCGATGTGGTTGCCTACGCCGGTTTTTTCACGGTTATACAGAGAAGCGCAGATGGCGAAGCCGGCATTCAGACCGCCGAACAGATCACCGATGGCCATACCGGCACGGGTGGGCTCGCTGCCCGGCCAGCCGGTGATGCTCATGCTGCCGCCCATAGCCTGGCCGATGAGGTCGTAGCCGGGACGATTGGCATTGGGACCATACTGGCCAAAGCCGGAGATAGAAGCATAAACCAGGCGCGGATTCAGCTTTTTGCACTCTTCATAGCTGAAGCCCAAACGGCCCATAACACCGGGACGGTTGTTTTCCAGCAGTACATCAGCGCTCTTTACCAATTCGCTGAACAGTTTTTTTCCGTCCTCTGTTTTGAGGTTGATGGCAACACCGCGCTTATTGCGGTTCAGATTCTGGAAATACATGCTCAGTCCACTATTTTTTTCCAAAGGGCGCGCGTTGCGGACAAAGTTGCCGCCGGTGGTCAGGTTTTCCACCTTGATAACATCGGCGCCCATATCGGCCAGATACATACCACAGTAGGGACCTGCCAGGAAGTCGGTGAAATCAAGCACACGGATGCCCTTGAGAAGCTGTCTAGTCATGATAAATCCTCCTGCGGCGCGATACTTTCGCGCCAGAATCATTTTTCGCGCTCCGGGGGCGGCCGACCCCCAAAAACACACAAGATTCGCTTCCGGAAGCTTAATCTACGCTTCCATGATAACCAAGTATGACGAAATTGTGAAATGCCAAGAAACGACCTTGATTGATGCTGTTTTTGCATAACAGTCAAAGTGCTGTGATATTGTTCGTTATATTTGTGCAAAAAGCACATGATTCCAGCGATTTGACGGATTTTTGTATAATGTATTTGGTTGCTTTACTCTTACTCGCATGGTAAAATATTAGGGAAGGCAAAGAGAATACTGTGGCCCAAACGAATGGAGGACACGCAAAACCATGACGATCTTTCAATTGGAATGTTACTACGCGTTAGCTCAGTCGCTTAACTTTACCCAAACGGCCAGCCAGCAGTATATCACCCAGCCAGCCCTAAGCCGAAGCATCTCCTCGCTGGAAAAGGAGCTGGGGATCAAGCTGGTGAACCGCACCACCCACACCGTTTCTCTGACCCCGGCGGGGCGGGTATTTGCCGAAGAGTGCCGCAAAATCATAAGCACCTACCAGGATGGCGTACAGAATGCCTTGACCGCCTCCCAAAGCATTGTAGGACGGGTACGGCTGGGAGTCCCTATCGATTCCTTTGAGCCATTGGCGGTAAAGCTGGTGCGTGCCATCACCGAAAAGCACTCCGGTATTCATATTGAGCTGAAATTTAATACCCCGACCCGGCTGCTGCGGGCGCTGGATGACGACCTGGTGGATGTAATCATTGCCAGCGGCCGCCCCAGAAGCGCCGAAAGCAAGTATCTGCTGGTGGACCGCCGGATGGACTATGTAGTGATATCCTCCGTTCATCCTCTGGCGGACCGGGAGGAAGTCTCCTTTAGCGAGCTGCGGTATGAAAACTTTATCGCTATCTCCCGTTCTTCCTCCATTGCCGGGTATCAGTCCATTATTGACCACGCCTCAGCCGGCGGGTTTTCTCCCAATATCGTGGGAGAAGCGGAGACGGTTTCCTCCCTGCTGATGATGGTGGCCTGCGGTGTAGGCATCACCGTGCTATACAAGGAACACCAGCCCATTTCCGCCACCGACGCGGTGCGGTTTATCCCACTGAAGGGTGAAAAATACTTTAACCGATATCTCATTTGGAACCGACTGGATAATTCCTGTCTGGATTCGGTGTTGGAAGTTGCGAAGGAGCTTTTTACCCCCGAAGCAGAAGATGAATAAATAAAAAGCCCCCTGCGGGAGCGTAATATGCAAAAAAGACCCCCCAAGGGGTTCTTTTTTATTTGATTAGAAATTTTGAGATGGCACAAATGGACCCATCTACTAGTTTACTTTTCTCGTTAGAATAGCCGCCAAAAATCCTGGCTTTTCCGCCATGCGTGAATGGCAATGGAATATGGACTAAACCTCAACAATAAGGACTCCTTCATTTCCTGCCGGTAATTCCTCTTTTATGAAGCTCTTATCAAACAAAGCAGCACCGCCTTTGGCAATTTCGCGATTATCGGGTTTATCCATGCATACCGAATTGACATAAAAAACGGGGGCATTTATTTTGTCGGCCTGTTTGGCATATTCAAACTTTACTGTATTGTTCCATTCTAAATAGTTATAATCTGTATAGACAGGCCACCAAACGATATCCGGTTCCAACTCGTTCAGACGAGTGATGTTTTCTTCATACCAAAGGTCTCCGCATAACCCAATGGCAACCGCCCTACCGAGAAGGTGAAATGTGTGAAACCCATCACCCTCACAGTATTCTTTTCCCGCAAAGGATTCTTTCCAGCCCGGAGATACTCGACGATATAAGTCTATGATTTGGCCATTTTTATCTATTGTCATCTGTGAACTGAAAAACACATCACCATCTTTCTCAATGAATCCAAAGGATACTGCAATGGTGTACTCTTTGGCCATACTGCATATTTCGCGAATAATCATATCATCACGAGAAATAGATACTGTTGTATCATGTTTTGCTATAAAATTTATGCTATAAAAGCCCTGAAGAAATGCTTCTCCGAAGATAACAGCATCCGCCCTTCCCGCACAATGGCCTTGGTGGCTGTTTTCAAGTATGGTGTTCAGTTGCAGAAAGAATCGGATGAGACCCTGTAAGGAGGCGGAGAAATGGGACACATCATTTTGCGGTTAGACCGTGTCATGGCTGACAGAAAAATGAGCCTGAATGAATTATCGGCAAGAGTTGGCGTTGCCAATGTGAATTTATCCAAGATGAAGAACGGCCATATCAGCGCCATCCGCTTTTCCACACTGGTGGCTATCTGTGATGTCCTAAAATGCCAACCGGGAGACATCTTGGAATACAGCCCTGAAGAAAAAAATAACTAAATTCTAAAAAGCTAAAGGCCGCCAGACTCAAATGAGACTTGAAGATTTTTATCAGTTGAAAAAGAAATAAGTGATGCTATAATAAAAGTGGATATATATATGAACTTGATTGGGACAATGAAAGTACCGTTGAATCTGTGCTCCTTATGAGACGGGCAAAGCGGTAATTGGACAGAGTTTGGAGAGAAAAAATGTATGAATCAAATTGTTTCGTTGTTTATGTTTAGTTGTGGTGATTATGAGAAAGTAAAACAGGATGTATGGGAAGAAAACTGGAAAGCCATGCGGCTGTATTCTGTTGTGGCGCTTGTTGCCTTTGGAGTCATAACGCTGGTGAGTGTGTTTTCTCTGAGTATCGGAAAATTTAAATGGGTGTATCTGGTCTATACATTCCTTTCTTTGGTCTATTTTTGCATTTCTCGTTGTCAACTTAGAAGCTTCTTGGGGAAAGAACTGGTTGTATACAGCTTTTTTGCCGCGCTGCTGCTGTTCGGCATTATTACGGGAACGCTGATTACACCGGAGGAGCTCGCTGTCAACTACATTGTGTTCATGATGGCAGCGCCGCTGCTGTTTACCGCCAGAGCGGCGGTCATGAACGGGCTGATTCTGAGCAGTATGCTGCTCTATATCGGACTTGCTTTCTTTACGCAGCACAACCCAATTCTATCCCAAAACCTAGCGGATGTTATTCTGTACGGGGTGCTGAGTATGCTTCTGACTGCCACGATGATGCGAAGCAAGCTCCAGAGAATCCTGTACCATAAGGAAATGGAAACATTGGAAGTCAGCAAGCGCGAATCGCAGGAACGAATCCTGAATTACGAGAGATTCCTCACGGACATGGTTCGGTATGCCGCTTCAGAAGAAAATCCGGACAAAGTACTGAATCAACTGGTGGAGTATATCGGACAGCGTGTGACCGCCGATCGAGCGTACATCTTTGAACAGAATGACCGCGGAACGTTTGACAACACCTACGAGTGGTGCAAAGCGGGCGTATCCAAAGAAAAAGATAACTTGCAGGATGTGCCGTATGAAGGCATCATTGAAACATGGTTTGCACAATATCAAGAATCCAACAATGTCATCATCCATGGCATTGAAGAATGCAAAAAAACAAGCGAAGCCATCTATGAACGGCTGAAACCTCAGGGTGTCAATACCCTTGTGACAGCGCCAATCAAAATCAACGGCAAGATGGTCGGATTCTACGGTGTGGACAATCCTCCCGAAGAGAAACTGCATGAGATCTCGAATGAGATAGGTATGATCGAGTTTATGATCTCTTTTATGATAAGACTGCGCGATAATGCAGATGCACTGGAGCACAGTGCATTATATGACCAGCTCACAGATTGTAAAAACAGAAAAGCACTGGATTGGGCGTACACAGAAAAGCTGGAGAAGTACTTTCCCCTGGCGGTTGTCATGTGCGACCTAAATGGCCTAAAGGAAATAAATGACCAAAAGGGACATGACGCCGGTGATAAATTCATTGTGCAGACCGCACAGACGCTGAAATCTGTGTTCGGAAAGCGTCATGTGTATCGGCTTGGCGGCGATGAGTTCATTGCGGTTCTGCCAAACATCACACATCCGGCATTTCAGAAACT
>UMHA01034028.1_pt1 | contig 15607 bp, 20 predicted proteins | sample 1965401 | NCBI WGS metagenome assembly UMHA01 (sample SAMEA4836085, study PRJEB28245) | human gut metagenome | biome: gut microbiome; material: fecal sample | place: Denmark | collected 2008 | reverse complement strand
ACAAAAAACAGGAAGATTAATTATGGGAAATTATTATGGATATGAAAAAGTTTTTAAAGATGACATACCAATGCTTTATGTAATAGATGAAATACGACCAGTTATTGAATTAATCTTTAAGTTATATTTAGAAGATGGATATGGCTTTCAAAAAATTAGTGAGATATTAAATACAAAATATAAATTCCCTACACCGTCAGAATATTACAGAATGAAACATTTAGAACGAGGAAGAGTATATAAGCATAAAGTTCAAGATAAATGGACAAAAGATATGGTTAGTAATATTTTAAAAAATGAAGTATATACTGGAACTCTTGTTACTCATAAAAAGAGAAGTATCAATATTAGAGGAAAGATTGTAAAATTGCCTAAAGAAGAACATTTTATATTTGAAAATCATCACGAGGCAATTATTTCAAAAGAGATGTTTAAACTGGCTCAAGAGTTACGAGATAAAAGATATAAGAACAATATTTCAGGTGCTAATAAAAAGCAAAATTATTATTTTTCAGGAATGTGTGTATGTAATGAATGTGGATCAGGAATGTCTGGTATTACTATAAAAAGGAAAGTTAAGGAAAAAGGGTATGATTGTTCAAAGTATAGGCAATATAGTACAAAAGCATGTAATTGCCATGAGGTTAAAGAAAAAGATATATTAATTCATTTAAAGGAATTCTTAAAGCTTACTAAACAAAAGTATTTAAAAGAAATAAAATCTATAAAATTAGAACAAAAACAAAACAACAACAATAATGATAAATTTAAGCTACAAAACAAATTAAATATTCTAAATGAAGAATATAAAATGCTAATTAATCAAAAAATAAAAGAAATGGCATCTTGCAATAATTCTATGCAAAGAGAAATTATAGAAAATACATACAAAGAATTAGAAAAAGAAAAAATGCAAAGTATTACCTACTTGCAAGAAGCAATTCAAAATGATGAAAAGAAAAATTTAGAAGAAAAACTAACAAAATTAAAAACTTCATTAGAGTATTTTGATGAGATTATAAACGCAAAAGAACCAAGCAGAATTATATTACAAATGATAATTGATAAAATTTATATACATAAAGATAAAACCATTAGATTTAAGCTAAAAACAGACATCGATAAAATGATATAAAATTTATTCCATTATATCAAAATAAATGTCAAAAATTAAAAGTTATTCCAGTGTATCAAAATAACTTTACAAATATTTGAATATATGTTAAAATATATTTGAGGTGAACTGATATGTTAATTAGAGAAAAATATTTAAGTGAAATAAGAGATTTTTATGATGAAACATCTTTAATTAAAATAATTTATGGATTAAGAAGAAGCGGTAAATCGGTTATTTTAACACAGATAATAGATGAAATAAAGTCAAAAGGAATTAATGAAGAACAAATAATATATATAAATTTTGAATCATTAGATTATAGTTCTATTAAAACGGCTAAAGATTTAAATGATTATATAAAGAGTCTTACAAAGAATAAAAATAAATATTATGTTTTTTTAGATGAAATTCAAAAAGTTGAAGATTTTGAAAAAGGAATTAACTCTTTAAGAATTACAAATCAGTATAGTATTTTTATAACTGGTTCTAATAGTAAAATGACTTTTTTAGAATTATCTACAGATTTATCAGGAAGATATGTAAGTTTTAGGGTTCAACCTTTAACATTTAAAGAAATAGTAGAATTTAAAAACATAAAAAAAGAAGATTATAAAAAATTATTGCTAGACATATTTGAATGGGGATCTCTTCCACAAAGATTTTCTTTTGATAATGAGAGAGCAAAATTAAACTATATATCAGATGTATATGATTCAATATTATTAAAAGATGTTGTAGAAAGATTAAATATAAAAGATATAACATCATTCAATAAAATATTACAATATGTCTTAGAAACAGAAGGTAAAGAATTTTCAGCTAATAATGTTTTAAATTATTTAAAAAGTGAACATCATGAAATTGCTACTGATACACTATATAATTACTTAGAAGCTTTATGTTCAACATTTATAATGAATAAAGTATATAGATATGATATTCAAGGAAAAAGTGTATTAAAAACATTAAATAAATATTATGCTTCTGATTTAGGAGTTAAAAAAATAAAAACTAATAATAAAGAAGTTAATTATTCAAATTCACTTGAAAATATAGTATATAACGATTTAATTGCTAAAGGTTATGAAGTATATATAGGAAAAACTAAAAAAGGTGAAGTGGATTTTGTTGCAACAAAGAATAAAGACTTGAAATATATTCAAGTATGCTATTCTTTATCAGAAGAAGAGACTAAAGACAGAGAATTTGGAGCATACACTGGAATTGATGATTCATATACAAGATATGTTATTTCATTAGATGAAGAAGATTATTCAAGAGATGGAATTAAACACATTAATATATTCGACTTTTTAATGAATGATGATTTTTAAAAATGATATAAAATATTTGAACTATTCGAAAAATTAGAATAGTTCAAATAGACGACTCTGAATTAAAAAATCAAATTATTAAGAAAATCTTAATAGTTGAATTTACACCCAAAGATGCGTGCTTTACCCCCGTATGTACAACAGAAATGATTGCATTTTCGAGGGCAAATACATATTTTAAAAAATTAAATGCATGTTTAATTGGATTAAGTGTCGATAGCAATTCTTCTCATTTAGCATGGGCTTACGACATTTTCTGTAAAACAGGAATACGTATACCTTTTCCAATCATAGCAGACAGAAATGCTGAAATATCAAGAAAGTATGGAATGATTTCAAGTGATGTAAGTAATACTGAAACAGTTAGAAACGTATATATTATTGATGATAAAGGAATAATAAGACTTATTCTGATTTATCCTATGAATGTTGGTAGATGTATTCCGGAAATATTAAGGGCATTACAAGCACTTCAAGTAGCAGATTGTAATAATGGAAGCACACCGGCAAATTGGGTTCCATGTGAACCAATGATCATACCACCACCAAAGACTTTTGAAGCATTAATTGCGAGAAATAAGGAAATTGCCGAAGATAAAAACGGAATGAGTTGGTATTTAAGCTTCAAAGATCCTGAAAGTTGTAATGTTATATCGCAAACAGAATGTAACAGACTAGAAAATGAAAAAGAAAAGAAAGAACAAATCAATTAAAAATTAAAAACAAAAATAATATTTTATAAAAAGATAGCCATACTATTACAAAAGGAGGCTATTTTTTATGGAAAAAAATCAAAAAATAAATTGTACAGTTACAAGTTGTAAATATAATGATGAAGGAAAACAACAATGTGAGCTAGAACAAATAATTGTAACACCTATTATTGGATGTAATACAAAACAATCAGATGAATCAATGTGTAGTAGCTATAGAAATGATAATAATCATTAATATATAATCATGAAATAGTTGAAAAAGGTCGTATTTTGTTGTATAATCAAAATATCAAGGCTTCTATAGCTGTATTACTAAAAGAAGTACCTTGATTAAATAATTTTATCAAGGAGGTTTACACCTTTATGGGAATGAAGGAGAATATGTTTGTCGATATAATGGCAACACAACCGGAAGTTACCGGATCCTGCAATCTTTTGATTGTGAAGTATCCCGACAAAACCACTACGCGGTTTATTGTAGACTGCGGACTATTCCAAGAGAAGGATTATTCTAAATACAACAAAGAATTTCCTTTCGATGGAAAGAACATTGATTTTGCGTTGATAACGCACAATCATGTGGACCACATTGGCAGATTACCGTTGCTGCTTAAAAAGGGTTTCACAGGACCAATCTACGCAAGTGAGGCAACATGCAAGTTTATGCCATATGCTTTGTATGATTCATACAAGGTTTTAAAAGATCTTGCAAAGCGGAATCATGAGCCTCAACTGTATTCGGAAGCAAATGTTTCTGAAACATGCCACAAGTTGATACCATGTACGTTTAAGCAGAACATCAGCATTGATGATCATATTACGGTTACATTTATTAAAAATGGTCATCTTGTTGGTGCGGCTCTGATATTGGTTCAGATCAAATATCCTGGCTGTAAAGAAAGAGATATCCTTTTTACAGGAGACTGGAGCAATAAGAATATGTTCTTTACTGTTCCCAAAATTCCTGAATGGATAAGGAAGCTTCCCCTCACAATTGTGCAAGAAAGCACATATGGAACAACGGAATCGTCCGAAACAGATGCTATGTCTGGTACATTTGAAAGAAATCTTATTGATTGTATTTCTAATAACGGTACTTTCATTAGCATGGTTTTCTCATTAGGAAGAGCACAGGAAATTCTCTACATCTTAAAATGTATGCAGAAAAAAGGGGAACTTTCTAAGGATATACCAATTTATTTCGACGGTAAACTTGCACAACAGTATACAAGGTTGTATAAGAACCAGGACATAGGTATAGATGGTAGAATGTTTGACTTTTTACCTGAAAACTTAATAATGGTAGGAAGAGAAGACAGAGAATCAATAATTGAAAGCAGTGATTCAAAGGTTATAGTTACAACTTCTGGCATGGGTACTTATGGACCTGCTCAGGTATATATTCCTAGCTACATCACCAGAAAAAACTGTACGCTTCACTTTACGGGTTATACAGCTGAAGGTACCCTTGGAGAAAAGTTAAAATCGGCAAAAATGGGCGAGATGGTAAACATCTGCGGTCTTATCTGTAAAAAGAGAGCGAAGGTAGAATATACCACAGAGTTCTCTGCACATGCAAAAGCAGATGAAATGATTGAATTTCTGAAACAGTTTGAAGATCTTAGAATGGTTCTGGTTAATCATGGAGAGGCTGAAACTAAACTCAAATTTTCAGAAAGAATTGCTGAAGAAGTGAACCCGGCGAATGTGGCAATCTTAAACAGAGATTACTGCTTTAGAATTGGCCCGTATGGACTTATTCGTACGTTGCCTACAAAATTCGAGTAACTTTCAATTCTATTTCAAAGTCTCTAAAGGCAAAACCAAGTTAAGGTTCGTGTTTTAAATACGAACCTTAATCTTTTTTTAAAACTATTGAATATTAAAAAAATGTAATATATAATATCAAAAGAAAAAGTAGAGGAGGAATTTTTTATGCCATTAGTAACAACTAAAGATATGTTTGAAAAATCAATGAAAGAGCATTTTGCAATAGGTGCTTTTAATGTAAATAACATGGAAATTATACAGGCTATAACAGATGCTGCAGCTGAAGAAAATTCACCGGTTATATTACAAGCATCATCAAGTGCTATTAAATATGCAAGAATTGGATATTTGAAAAAAATGGTGGAGGCTGCTTTAGATCAATACGATATACCAGTTGCTTTGCATTTAGACCATGGTCCAGATTTTGAAACATGTAAAATGTGTATAGATAATGGATTTTCATCTGTTATGATAGATGGATCTAAATATGATTTTGAAGAAAATGTTGAATTAACAAAGAAAGTGGTTGATTATGCTCATTCAAAAGGAGTAGTTGTAGAAGCTGAACTTGGAAAACTTGCAGGAATTGAAGATGAAGTTAATGTTGCATCAGCTGATGCAATGTTCACAGATCCAGACCAAGCAAAAGAGTTTGTAGAAAGAACAGGATGCGATTCTTTAGCAATAGCTATAGGAACAAGTCATGGCGCATACAAATTTAAAGGAGAGCCAAAGCTAAGGTTTGATATTTTACAACAAGTAAAAGAACGATTGCCACACACTCCTATAGTTTTACATGGTGCTTCAACTGTAATACCAGAACTTGTTGAAATGTGCAATAAGTACGGAGGAGATATACCTGGAGCTAAAGGTGTACCAGATGAAATATTACATCAAGCAAGTATGTTAGGCGTTTCAAAAATAAATGTAGATACTGACTTAAGATTAGCTATGACAGGAGCAATTAGAAAAGTTTTTGTAGAAGAACCTTCTAAATTTGATCCAAGAGCATATTTAACTCCAGCAAGAGAACAAATAAAACAAACGGTACAACATAAAATAAGAGAAGTATTTGGATCTAGTAACAAAGCTTAAAAGATAAGTTAAAATATAAATCTAATAATTAAATAAAAAATACAGAAAAATAGAAGTTTTAATATTGTATAAATATAAAACTTCTATTTTTCTTTTTGGCGTTTAATCGTATATTCCTATTTTTCTCATATAATTAATATAACTGTTATCTATATTAGACCATATTTCTATATTGCTATCTAAAAAGTTATTATCCAATTTTGCGTTTGAATAAGCCTCATAGCTTTTTATTATTTCGTTTTTAAATGTATCAGGGCATCTTCCGATAATTCTTCCAATATCATTATATTTATTTCCAAAACCTCCAAATCCAAAATCTATAATTGCTGTTACTTTATTATCTTCGTTTAGTAGTATGTTGCTAGAATTTAAGTCTCCATGAACCAAACAGTTTTCATTGGAAGAAAGGGAAGAGGGATTCCAAAAATTCATATCTTTTTTATCAACGTGAACATTCAACAGCTCATTTAAAAAAACCGGTAGTTCAAGACCGATGTTGTTTGTTGCGAAAATCTGACTTTTATCAAAATCTAGACAATGAAGTTGATACATAAATTTCGAGATATCACCTGATATATTTTTAATTTCATTAGAATCAAGATTATTCATTTTCTCAGCAAGGGGAGTACCAGGTATTTTTTTATGTACACTAAAAGGCCTATTATTATCATAAAATAATTTTAATTTAACAGTGTCAAAGTCAGTTTTATTATAAATATATTTAGAAAATTCATAATCTTTTACAATGGTTCTTGACCAGAATTCATCTCTTGGAAATCTAAAGAAGAAATTACCATCATTTGTTTCTACTTCATAAACAATATTAGTCCAACCTGTTGGTATTTGGTTTAAATTAAGTATCTTTTTATCAGATAGTGTGGTTTTTATTATTTTTTCAAAATCATCATTTAAATTAAAGTATGTATTATTTGTACAATTCTTTTTATTTATATTATCCATAAAATCCTCCGTTTATTTATTTAATATATTCTTGACTAAATTTAAAAGCTGTTGTTTTGATTCTTCATCATAATTGTTATATAAGATATAATCAAACTTATTTTGAAAGTTAATATCATTAATAAACATATTATATTGTTCATCTATTTCATTTATTCTTTCAATCTCTTTTTCTTTTGATAAATTTCTTTCTCTTGCTTTCTTTTTAGGAATTTCTATATTCTTAGGCAATATGTATATAGTTTTTATATCTGGCTTAATTTTTTTCCAGTCATCAATCATTGTATAATGCATTTCAAATACCATATTTTTGTCAGATAAAATTTCTTCTTTTAAATATGCATATCTGCCACCAAAAACCTTAAAATCATATATGATTTTATCTTGATTTTTAAAATCATCCAATTCTTTTTCTGTAATAAATATTCCATCAACACCATTTCTTTCACCAATTCTAATGGGCCTTGTTCTTATGGTATTTACTTTATTAAAATTTAGTTCTGTTACAAGTTTTTCCGTGAAATACGATTTACCTATACCTGTAACACCTGAAAGTGCTAATAACATAATTCACCAATCCTTTTATATAACTTTGCCAAATTGTCTTCTAATACGAAGTTCAGCATCTTTTTTTGCAATATCAGCTCTTTTATCGTAAAGTTTTTTCCCTTTTCCAATTCCTAATTCAATCTTTAAAAAGTTTCCACTAAAATAAAGAGAAATAGGGACAAGAGAGACACCTTTTTGCTTAATTAATCCTGTCAATTTATTAATTTCTCTTTTAGTTAATAACAATTTTCTTGTCCTTAATGGATCTTTATTATATATATTTCCATGTTCATATGGACTAATATGCATACCATAAATAAATGCTTCTCCATTTTTTATATTTGCATAACTATCTTTTAAATTAACTTTTCCATTACGTATGGATTTTATTTCAGTACCTGTTAAGACAATTCCAGCTTCAAGAGTGTCTTCAATAGTATAATTGTGTCTTGCAGTTGGGTTGGTAGCAATAATTTTCTTTGACATAAACAAATATATCCTTTATATGTATTTAGGTATTTTAACTCTTTGAGTAAATGCTAAGTAAAGAGTAATTGATTACCTATAATCAATTTGTATAATATTATATAACGAAAAACAAAATAGAACAAGGGTTAATCATAATATTAACCCTTGTAATTAAAAAATTATCTATCATTTGAATCAATGTACATATTATCTTTATTGTTTTGTCTAATGTAAGACCATAACAAAACACCAATTCCTACAGCTGTGATTGCAATTATTATCCAGGTATATACAGTAGAAGACATGCCTGATGAATTATTCGTTGTTGAATTTCCTGTTGCAGTTCTTGTTGCAGTATATTTATCATTACCATTGTTAGTAATTGTTCCTACTGTATTTTCAGTAGCGTTTCCTATATTTTTTGCACCATTTCCTATTGTATTCATACTATCTTGTACTACTCTTCCAACTGCACTTCCGGCTCCTTCTACTACATTCTCAGCACCACCAACAACATTTCGAATTCCTTGTGCCATGTTATTCATATTATTAGCTGCAAATGTATAAGATATAGAAAAAAGAGAAATAATAATACCAATAACCGAGATGATTAAAACCTTTCTTTTCATATAAATACCTCCTAAAAATTTGAGTTTAAAAAATTCTCGATATTAGTATTTGTTTTTATAAATAAAATATACATTAATTTGAAATTTAAATTTAATAAAAATAAAGACATAAAAAAACCCTTAATTTTAACATTAAGAGTTTTAAAGTCTATTTTAATCTAATAATAATTGCGATAGCCAATAAAATTAAAACAACACCAACTGTTATTAATAAAATACTTAACACATTAGAAAGACCTAAACCTTCTTCAGAAATAGTTCCAACACTACTTGCAGCAACTTCGTCATTTGTTGTGCCATCTGGTGTTTGTTGCGGATCATCTACATTTTGAGAAGTAGTATTTGAATTATCTGTTACAGCATTTTCTGTAGGATTAGCAGTGTTGGCTGCAAGATTCATATCTATATCACTAGCATAAATACTATAGGCATTAATTGCTAGTGCGAGAATAATTAAAACAACTGAAAATACTCTAATAAATTTTGACATTTGTATACCTCCATATAATAACAATTTCATTAATATATATAATACACAAAACAAATATAAAAGTCTAGTTGTTTTGAAAAAAATGTTTTAATTAATGAAAAAAGAGCTTATAATAATTTATCTTTTTAAAAAAAAATATATTGAAAATACAAAAATGTTATGATATAACATTAATTATTAAGCAGTAACATATAGTGTTATTATAAAATCGAAAGGGGAATAAAAATGGAAGAAAATAACCAAACAAATGAAAATGTACAGCCACCAGTAGAAGAAAACGTAAATAATGCAAATACTGTAAATACTGAGAATACTGCAAATGTTTCAAACACTGCAGATAACACAGGTACTTCTACTAATGTACAAACAAATGCAAGTAATTATAATAATTACAATGCAAACCAACAAACTCAAACTAAAAAGAAAGGAAAAGGACCAGTAGGAGCTATATTAGCAATTATTGCCATTTTAATTGTTGCTGTAATAGCAGGTCTTGCTTATTATTTTGGAGTATACACAAAAGCTGATCAAATTTATAAAAGATTAGTAAGCTCAACAATAGATACATACGAAAAACAATTAGAAGATATTGGATATAAAACAGCTAAGGTTTCATTAAAATTTGACGCCAAAGTAGATATGGATTCTATAGACGAAAGTATAAAAACATTAATAAACAATACTGACATAGGATTAGAAGTACAAACAGACAATGAAAATAAACAAATCATAATGAATCTTGAATCAAATTATGATAAAAAAGCTTTATTAAATGTTCAAATGTATTCAAATGTAAAAGATGAAAAAACATATGTATATTTAAAAGATTTCTTTGATAAATACATTGAGGTAGACGTAGATAGTGATTCTTATAAAACTTTTAATGAAATTTTTGATAGTCAAAAAGAATTAACTGAGAAAAAAGAAAACATACAAAAAGCTATGGAAATATTAAAAAATGAAATAGTTAATGTTATAAAACCTGAATATTGCTCAAATGCTGAAAAAGAAGAAATAACAGTTAATGGAAAAACTGTTAATGCTACAAAAAATATACTTAAACTTAATGAAAAACAATTAACAGAAGAATCAAAAACAATAATTAAAAATTTAAAAGATAATGATGAATTCTTATCATGCTTTAACAACAAAGACGATGCTACTAAAATGTTAGAAGATTTATTAGATCAACTTGACAATGCAGAAGGAAATGAAGATAACACAATAGAAACTGCAATATATACAACAGGATTATTTAAACAAGAATTAGTAAAATTCTCAGTAGCAGCAACAGCAGATGGAGAAACTGTTAAAATGACAGCTACAAAAGAAACAGACAACACAATGAATATTGAGATCGTTGCAAAAGGCGAAACAGTATGTACAGGTAAAATTGTTTCAGAAGAAGAAAGCAAAAATGGTGGAACTGTAAAATTTAAAATTGATGTTAAAGATTTAGGTTCGCTAGAATTAAACATGAAATATAATAAAACATTAAACCAAGGAATTGACAGTGTAGACGTAAAAGACAGTGTAAAAATGAATGAAATAACAACTGGAGACCAACAAAAAATTATATCAAATTTACAAAATTCAGAACTATATAAATTAATAGAAAAATATTCAGGATCAAATACAACATTACCAATAAATCAAAATGCAATTGATAATGGAAGTGTAAATACAGTATTTGACCAAAATTTATTAATAAATGATATAGACACAAATTCTGTAAATGCTATAACAAATAATGTAGCTAACAGTGGAATTATTGGTGGAAATACAGCTTTAAACAAAAAACAAATAAAGTCTTATGACAGCAAATACATAATAAACTTTAGTTTACCAACAGGATACACTGAAAGTTATAGTTCAGATACATACATGACATTCAAAAAAGGTTATGATGTATCAGTTACTTTAACAACTTCAGCTGCAAATAAAGATAGTTACTATACTTCATTACAAAAATCAGTAGAAAACTATTCTAAAAATTCATACTATAAAAATGTTGTATTATCAAAAGTAGAAAGCATGAATGTAAATGGAAAGACATTCTACTATGCAGATTTCTCATATGATTATGTAAGTTCAGGATATAAAACATCATATTCAAGAAAATATGTATGGGCACCTATATCAGATAGATATGTAGTAGATGCAGCTATAACTGGTGCAGATAACATGACAAATGATGAACTAAGTACAATATTAATGATGGATGTTACAGAAAACAAATAGTAAGATAGAATATATAATTAAGACCTAATTTTTAAAGATTAGGTCTTTTTTTGTACTAAAATGTATTGAAAAATATAAAAATTATGTATAAAAAATATATATATGCAAAAGTTAAAAAGAAATATAGGGAGCACACAAGAAAATGCAAGAACTTAGAACCGTTGATACTATAAGAGAGCTATATTCTAATAAAATAATAAAATTAGAGGTAATAGATGCCTCTATTTGTGATAGAAAAATAAAACAGACTATTATTGTATAAGGCAAAGTAGTCTGTTTTCTGTGTGCATAAAAAACAAAGGGGTTAATAATTGCAAAGATGAAAGAATAACATTTGAAATTTATGGTAAAACTTATAGTGACAATTATACTACGTACCAAGATGGAGAGCTGGATGGTGAGGTAAGAGATAACTATAACAAAACAGTAGTATATCATAATATGTTGCTAAATTAAAAATATAAAAGAAAGGAAATTGGTAAATGAGTAATTGAATAAAAAAAGCAAATGGAATAACTTTAATAGCCCTAGTGGTAACAATGCTTGTCCGCTAAGTATAACGATAAAAGTAAGTAATATCAATGGCTGGGAGTATTGATAAAATATAAACATGAAATTTTTACAAAAATATTAGAAATATATATTTGAGTTTTATTCATAATTATACTATTATATATAATAAAAAATATTAGGAGAGATGATTATGAAAAAAATTAAAGTAAAAATAAATGAACAAGATAAAAGTATAATTATGCGAGCATTAATTGATAAAAGGAATAATCAACTAAAAGAAAATAGACCAGTAGAGCCAATAAACGAAGTGATAATCAAATTAAGCAAAAAATAACAAAATACATAATTAAAGAAAAGCTAATCGAACGATTAGTTTTTTTTTGTTAAAAAATAGAAAGGAGAAGAATAAATGGAAAAACAAGAAGCTATAAACTATTTAAATAATTTACAAAAAGGAATGTTCTGTACTGTAAATTTGCCTCTTTATGGAGATGAAGTAATACCTATTACAGCAATGTATATAGGAAAAGACAAAGATGGAAGATATAATTTTATAGAACAAATCAATCTAAATTGATTTGTCTTACATAGCCATCTCTATTAGATGGTATTATTATAGAAAGGAGGGGAAAAAGTGTCAAAGTGTAAAGTGATTGCCATTGCAAATCAAAAACGGCGGAGTAGGAAAAACAACTACAACTGTTAATTTAGGAAACGGACTTTTTAGAAAGGGAAAAAGAGTATTACTAATAGATTTAGATCCACAAGGAGATTTAACTACTTCTTTAGGTTATAAGAATCCAAATAGTTTAGATTATATAATAAAAAATCTTATGGAAAAGGAAATACAAGAAATCCCTATAAGTAAAAATGAAGCAATTTTAAAAAGTGAGGAAGGGGTTAGTTTTATTCCTGCAAACATAGAATTAGAAGCATTAGAATTATCAATGATTAAATATATGAATAAAGAAAATATTTTAAAAAAATATATAAATAAAATAAAGGAAGATTATGATTATATTTTAATTGATTGCCGACCAGCTTTAGGTTTGCTTACAATAAATGCTTTATCTACAGCAGATAGTGTTATAATACCAGTTCAGGCACAATATTTGCCATTAAAAGATATGACACAACTATTGCAAACTATAGATAAAATTAGAGTTCAAATAAATCCTAAATTAAAGGTTGAAGGAATATTACTAACTATGGTTGATATGAAAACCAATTTAGCAAAAGTTTCAATCGAAAGTTTAAAAAATAATTATGGAAGGAGAATAAAAATTTATGATATGATAATTCCTATGGGAGTAAAGGCTGCCGAAAGTACGATAGAAGGCAAAAGTGTATATGCTTATGACAAAAAAAGTAAACCAGCTATTGCTTATGAAGAATTAACAAAGGAGGTGCTAAAAGATAGCGAAAGAAATAAAGTTAGACTTGCCGAAAATAGTCGAAATAATAAAAATAGTTGGAATATCAAATAAAAAAGAATATTTTTTTAGATAATAAAAAAGAAATTTTTTTAATTTTGTGATATAATTCCAATAGAGGAAGTGAAAAAATGACAACAAAATTTGTAACTGAATACATAGATAAAAAAATAAATGAAAATGAGAATTTCATATGTGGTCAAAAACAGCGGGACATGTTAAAACTGGTGAAGAACCAATAGATGCTTTAAAAAGAGAAGTAAAAGAAGAACTGGGTGTTAATATCTCTGATGAGAACATAATTTTAATAGGAATATACAAAAGCTGTGATGAAAAAAACAAATACTTTGGTTATGATTATATTGTTAAAGTAAAGTATAAGATAGATGACTATCAATTACAAATCGAAGAATTAAGTGAAGTGAAGTATATTACGATAGATGAAATGATACAGTTAAAAAAAATAAAAGATAAAAATTATACATTTTGCAAATGGAAAGAAGATGATTTTTATAAACAAATGGAGAAAATTCGAATGTATATAAAAAAATAAAATATTATTAATAAAAAAATTATTGTAAAGGAGAAATAATAAAATGGAAAATGAATATGAAATAAGAGTTTTAGACATTGATGTTAAAGAAATTGAAAAAAAATTATTGGAAATTGGTGCTATTAAAGAAGGTGACTTTTTCCAAAAAAGAAAGTTATATAATTTTCATGAAGAATATAGAGGAAGATTTATAAGATTAAGAACGAATGGTACTAAAACAACATTAACAATCAAAGATAAATCCGCTAAAAAAGAAATAGGTAGTGTAAAAGAATTAGAGGTAGAAGTATCAGATTTTGAAAAAACTAATGAAATAATGAATATGTTAGGATATGAGCATAGTATGTATCAAGAGAACAAAAGAACTATATATAGATTAGGTGATGTCGAGTTTGATATTGATACATGGCCTATGATTCCAACTTATCTTGAAATAGAAGGAAAAAATAAAGAACAAGTGGAAGAAATGATTAAAAAGTTAGAAATTAATAAAGATAAATTATCTTTGGATAAAGTAAGTGAAATTTATAAGAAATATGGACTAGATATACATGACTACAAGGATTTAAAATTTAAAGATTAGGAAATAGGAAAATGTATAACGATTTAGTAGAAGAAGTAGTAGATTTTGATTTGTATAGAGTGTTTTATATAGTTAAAAAAATGGAAGCTTTTCTAAAGCAGCAGAAGAAATGAATACAACACAACCTGCAATAAGTTATAAAGTAAAAAAATTGGAAGAAATCTTAGGAGTAAAATTGTTTGTAAGGGATACAAGAACAATTAAATTAACTTCTGAAGCAGAGATAATAATGCCCTATATAGAAAATGCTGTAAATGGAATTGAAATGGGAATAAGAAGGCTTGAAGAATTTAATAAGATTGAAATAGGAAAAATTATTATAGGAGTTCCATCTCATATAAGTATATTTTTACTAACTGATAAAATAAAAGAATTTAATAAAAAATTCCCAAAAATAAGGAATAATCCATATTATAATAATACAACAAATCAGTCACCAATAGCAGGATTATGTGGAAAAGCAACAAATGCCAAAGATTTATCTACAACAAATTTAAATGATACATGTAAATACAATGAAATAGGTGGAGAAAATGCTTCTACAACAGGAAATGTATATGGAATCTATGATATGGCTGGAGGAGCATGGGAATATGTAGCAGGAATATATATAGGAGAGACATCTAATGATAATAGCAGTAAATTATGGGATTCTAACAATTCAAAATATGTTGATAAATATATAAATACTACAGGTTCAAGATCAACTTATTATGGAAATACAGATAAATATGGAGATGCAGTATATGAAACTTCTAGTTCTGGAGCTAGCCCTTATGATAGTTGGGATTCTTGTCACTCTTATTTTCCTATCTCTAGTAGGCCTGTGTTCGGACGAGGTGGTCGTGCTTACCTTAAGGAGAGTGCTGGTGTGTTTGCGTTCGGTGCTGACACAGGGGATGGATACATTCATCTGGGTTTTCGACCTTGTTTAATTAATCTAGATTAGTTTCATAGTAGATCGATTTAATAAAAATCATAAATTTTCAAATATTTAAAAGATGAATTGTGAAAAATAATAACAATTTCATCTTTTTTTGATTTCATATATACTATATTTTATATTATATTTCTGTCTACATATTGCCATAAAATGTAAATTGTGATAGTATAGAGAAAGTTATTTAAAATTATTAAATCTTAAAGACGATTCTGT
>UMHA01090023.1_pt1 | contig 15880 bp, 10 predicted proteins | sample 1965401 | NCBI WGS metagenome assembly UMHA01 (sample SAMEA4836085, study PRJEB28245) | human gut metagenome | biome: gut microbiome; material: fecal sample | place: Denmark | collected 2008 | reverse complement strand
TTCGAACCCTCGACCTCTCGGATGCGAACCGAACGCTCTCCCAAGGCTGACATATTGCATCCTTGCCCGGCAATATATCAGAATATAAGGTAAATTCGTAGTAAAACTATTTTGCGATGACGGTTCTTGCTCTAATCATTTTTCCCGAAAGTTGTCCTCTAGAAGCACTCGAATCTGTATATCTAAAAATTTGCGTTTTTTGAACAGTCCTAATTTTATCTTCCCAGTTGCAATTGTCGCATATATAGGCTCCAAAGTATGAATTATACGAAAGGACTTTTCCGCACTTCGGGCAGATTTTCATCTTAACACCTCCATAAATCGAAAATATCCATTATTGGTGACTCCCTCAAAAGGTATCTGCTGCACACCATGCGCATTGAGAATATCTTTAGCTTCCTGCTGAGGATAAGGCTCATAGTATACTACTTTTCTGATTCCTACCTGTGCGATTTTGTTGGCACACAGATTACAAGGGTAAGTAGTCGTATATAAGGTTGCTTCTGCTAAATTTGCAGAAACACTTAATCTAGCCATATTCACGATAGCAGATTCTTCTGCATGAAGAGCTCGACAATAGTCTAACATTTTTGAGTTTTTCTTCACGATTGCAGAAACTCGATTAGTCAAATCCTTATCCCTAATTTCCTCTTGGAGCTTGATCTCAAGTTCCTTTCGGATATATTTCCTATAACACATTCCGTATGTGTTTTTACAAGGGCGCTCAGAGGCGGGAACTTCATTGTATCCGGAACTAAACACATTCCCGAATTCATCTATAATCAAGGCCCCGACCTTTCTCTGCGAGCACGATGAGCGCATACTATTTGCATATGCCATGGTCATCAGGGTCTCCATTTCTGTCGGCTCAAACTTCGATGTCTGCTGAATTAAGTCAACATATTTCTTAACAATGGAGGACAAATTCTTATATTCATCTGCTTCTTTTGAATTAACTTTTTTCTCATTCAAAATGATTACGTCTGCCATTTGATAACACAGTGTAATCTGTTGTCCCGATTCACACTTTTCATCGTTATCACGGCTATCGTCTTGCTCAAATAATGCTTCGTTCCCCGCGTATTTGGATTTCGTTCGATCCCAGCGGGTTCCTTTGCTTGCCCATACTGCAAATAAAAAGAAATTACTAAAAGCGCTTTTTAAAGCATCTACTTCGTGCGTGTTTCGAATGCTGTCAACAACAAAAAAATCTTTATCAGAAGAATTGATTGCCGTAATAGCTTCCTGTGCAAGAAATCCATTGCCGTTCTGAGTTCGAATGTTATTTCCTGCATCCTGAAGCTCTGTTCGTGATGCATCTTCCTTTGAAGAAACCTTGCGCAGAATCTCTGATAGGGAAATATACGTGTATCCTAAATCTTGTAGGATTTCTTTGCTAATATATGAACAGCCGCTCCCAAATGGCCCCGTCATTCCAATAACGATTTTTTCAGGCACAATGCTCCTCCTATCTAGTTAGCCTTTTCCTACTAAAGATCTCAACATACATCTACAAAAATTATATCACGTTACAATTAAAACACAAATTAAAAAAACAGAATCAAGAAGGACTCCTTATATCTTCACCTTATGGTATTGTTGTATAAGCAATATTCTTTACACACAGAGTTTAATGCTAAAATAAATTGCCACCATTATTTCGAGTATATCGAGAGGAGTTATACTATGATTCATATTAATAAAGTGAATGAGATAATTCGGCTACACAAGAGACTTGAAATGGCCACCGACGCATTGGATCATGGCAAAAATGCATTTTCCGCAGCTACGATGATGGAGTCTTTCTTGGAAGTTCAAAAAAATACTACTCCAGAAGCCCAATCCTACAATAAGGCTAATGACGAGCTTTCTTCATATATGATGTCACTCTCGTATGCCGAAATTCTTGATATTGAAGCTCTGATGGACTATGGCCGTTTTCTTTATGGCACAAGCTTTTGGCGAAATGAGCGTGATAATATCCTTGACGACCCAGATATCGATATGTGTGAGAATGACGAACAGAGGCCCTGCTCGCCTACACGTTATATAGCACAAAAGCGACAAGAGTTTCAGTCGATGTATCCTTCAGAAGACGGGAAAGAGTCCGCAATTGACTATATTATAAGAAAATCCCTGCTTTCTGAGTATTTAGCATGTGCAATTGATGCACTTATGGCAAATAAATTTGAAAAAAATGAATAATATGCACTATAGCGTTGATATCGACGCTTTTCTGACGCGGCGTTCCTTAATTTGTTCTGCTCTGTTTGGCTTTATGCGATTTGTCACAGTCCCATCCCATTCAAATACTGCGCCTCGGAGATGTTGAAGTCGATCTGAATGCCGTAGCCACGGGTCAGGGTCACGGCTTTGATGAGATGGGAGGCGATGAGCTTGCGCTCTGCGGGGGAGGCGGTATCGAACATCTCAGCCCAGGACAGAAGCTGCTGGTGCTGTTCCTTTAGCTCCTGTGTAAGTCTGTCGCTGTCAGCCAACCGAGTTTCCAGCGATTCGATGCTGGCAGTCAGCGATGTCATGGCCTCCTTTACGGAGTCCAGTCGGCTTTTGACCTGCTCAGGGGTGAAGGGACATTTTCCGTCCAGCGAGTCCAGCATCAAGCCCTCCCAGCGGCCCTGCTCAATATGCTTTTTGGAAAGCTCCAGCTTGGCCTGCCGGATCTGCTGCTGCAGATCAGATGCCGTTGCGCCGATCTGATTGCGGACGATATCGTACTCGCTGACAGCTCCAGCCTTTTGCAGAATATCCCGGATGAGCTTGCTGACAACGGCATCCACCTTTTCAGCACGATAGGTGGTAGGGCCATCGCAGTTTCCTTTGTGCTGGGTTCGGTTGTAGCATTTGTAGATGGCCACACGTCCATTACTGCCATCGGTGGGGTGATGGGTCTTCCGTGCTGTAGACGCAAAAATGCGGCCACCGCAGTGACCGCAATACACATTGCCGGACAGCAGAGCACTGCCGGTATTTTTTCGGGGATAGCTGCGAATCGGACGAGAAACCTCTGCTTCGCTGCCATCCTTCAGTGTGATGGTCTCCGTTCCATAGGCCGTAGCACACTTGGACAGATAGTCCGCAGATCGCTGCTCCCGTCCCTGCTGCACCCGCTGGAATTGCTCCGGCGTGATGATCTGCAATTCCGGAAATATCTCCGAAACGCTTTCACCGCTTCGGAGTACACCGGTGTAGGCAATATTGATGAGGATATTCTGAATGGTGGAGTAATGGAACGGCTCACCGGTGCGGAGGTTGAGGAATCCTTCCTCTTTGAGCGTGGTGGAGGTCTTTCGTCCACCGTAGCCGTACTGGTCGGCCAAATCAAAGATACGACGCACAGCAGCGGCTTCCAGGGGGTTGACCTCAATATCAAACAGCTCGCGGTTCTTTTTGCCCATGCGTCCCTTCTTCACCAACTGATAGCCATAGGGCGCGTAACCACCACGGAACCGACCCTCCATGACGATCTGTCCCAGCCGGGTCTTGGTACGAATGGAGGTCTTGATGCTCTCGCCGGACGCCTGCCAGTAACGGATGTAGTTCAGCAGCTTGTCCACATGGTTATCAAACCGCTGCTGGCCTTCCTCGGCACTCCAGACCTCAATACCGTTGTTGACAAACCATTCCACAATGAAGGGTGTTTCGTCATCGCGCCGGCCAAGGCGGTCAAACATGAAAACAAGAAGGATGTCAAAGGTGTTCAGTGCCGCCTCGCGCTGGATTTCCTGTATGGCGTCGCGCTGCTTGGCGGAGACCTTGAAGCCGGACACGCCTTTCTCGGAAAACTCTCGAACAATGTCCCAACCCATTTGTGCGGCGAACTCATGGCATCGCTGCTTTTGCATGGGGATGTCATCCTTTTCGACCTGCTTCAGCGTGGAAACGCGATACAGGCAGCAAACTCTTTTAGCCAAGGTCACGCCTCCTTACGTCTGGAGCGTCCGAACGTAGCTGTTCTTCAAAATTGCTCGGACGGCGGCCACGGTATCATCCGCAGGAAATGGTGTAAAGGTAAGATGCACATGGAGTCCATTTATCTCCAGCGCTATCATGTTTTTAGAAGCTGCCATAGCTTGTCCCCCTTTCTTCAGTATCCGATTCATTTGCGAAATGTTCGGCGAGGTCATTGACCGCCCGCAGACGGCCAACGACCTCGCTCAATTCATCTTCGGTCAGGGGTGTATCCCCCGTAATGATGATAGCTCCGTCAATGCAGGCGATCTGCACCTCCGCGTTCGAGTCGATGCCTGCTTGCCCCAATAGTTGCTGCGGTATGGCGATCTGCTGGGTGGTATCCAATTCAGAAAGAGATACCGATGAAACTGTGAACTCATGGTATCGGTTTGCGAGGTCATCGTCGGTGATATAAGCCACAAACACGTCCTGCCCCGCAGTCAACCCCATTTCAGTCAAGTCATCCGCCGGGATCACAAGGCGTCCGTCATCGCCAATGGTATAAGAGCTTTCAGAAATTTTAATGAGTACCCCTCCTCTTGCAGTTGCATTGATTCCTGATGGCACAAACACGGGTGCTGCGGTAAGAGGTAATGGGGTATAGGTAGTAGGTATGTGAGGGGGAGGGAAAGTGCAGCACCCGCATTTCTGCCATCAGGCAAAGGTCATGGCGGGGCCGCCCCGGTTTCCCGGAACGGCCCACGCCGTTTCTGTCGTTTGTCCAGTCCTATTCGACACTACTTCCCGGACTGTTGGGCGGTCAACTGGTCTGCGGCTGGCGCCGCACATGGGAATTGCACCCCTCCGAGGATCTCTCCGAGCTGCACCGATTGCTTGTATCTGTCGCTATGCAGAAGTACCATTGTAGGCAGATGAGATCATGGCGAGGCAGCCTGCCGCGGCTGCTTTTGGATGAACGGGTATCGCTGGGCACCTTCCGATCTGGGACCTGCATTGACACGGGGAATTCCCGTGCAGGTGGTCATGGCGCGTTCTCCGCATCGCTGTCCTCTTTCTTACGGAGGCTCATCTGCTGATGTGATCCAGTTGCCGAATATGGCCGAATGGCGTTTTTCAAGGTACAATAGGCCCTTTGTTTGGCTTGAGTAAATTGTACCTTGAAGGAAAGCCACGGAACAGAAACAGTTTGGAACATTGCATACCCAAAATGGAACATTTTACAGTTTCGCTTGCAATTCAGAGAGGATATCGATTGCCATTCTCAAACACTGCTTTCTGTCCACGCGATAGTTTTCTTTTCCAAGCAAGAGAAAATCCATGGAGACATCGAAGAACATTGCCAGCTCAATGGCAATTTCAATCGGGCCTATCTGTAAGCCGTTCTCAAATTTAACTATGTAGGTTCTACTAACATTTATCTTTTCAGCAAGCTGTTCTTGAGTGAGCTCTCTGCCGGTGCGTAACCGTTTGATTCGCTCCCCGTATGCCATTCGGTCAAAATGCATTTTATTCCCTCCGTTTCGTCATTTGTGAAGAACTCGCAAACGGCAGAAACGGTGGGGCACGGCAATGAAATTGGCATCCGCATAATGAAAAGCGGAGAAAAAGCCAAGGATGGCCGCAAAGGGCCATCCTTGGCTTTTTCTCCGTTTTGTTGTGTTGTCTGGTCGCATGGTTAGGCGGCCTCTCGAATATCTCCAGAGGCCAATGTGTTCCGAGAACTCCGCTTCCTATATCAGCGTTTTCTATATTCTGGTGCCTCCATTATCCTCCCATACCGCTGCCGAGATCATAGCCAAGGTCACAGGTATAGCGCCACTCCACGACGTCGCCGTCCTTCACCTGGTAGCGGGAGCAGCCGTAGTTGGGGAACCAGCCGTTGACAGAGTACATCCAGCCGGACAGGCTGCCCACGTCAAACTCGTACAGGTTGTGGATTCCCTCCACGTAGGCGCTGTTGTACATAGGTGTCCAAACGGACTCCATGTGGATCTTATTGTCCTGGCAGACACGCTGAAGCGCATCGAACACACTCTCGCCCTCGCTGAAGGTCACGGTGGTGGACGGCAAAATCACGCCGTCCGCAGGGACGAGGGGCTTCTTGCTATCGTCGCACTTGTCCCAGTTGTCCAGAATCGTGGCGCAGGAGATGGAGAAGGTGCAGGTAAGCTCCGCATCATCGTCCCTCACCACGTCCTGCGGCTCTACCGGCGCGGGCTTGCCCTCCGGCACCGGGTCGGTCATGTATTGATCCTTGTCGCCTGTATCCTCCGGCTGCGCGGGGACTGTACCGCAAGCGGTGCACAGCAGCAGGAGCACCGCCAGCAGCAGCGCCGCTATGCGCCTGTATCGTGTGCCCATGTTACTGCTCCCTCTTGATGCGGCGATAGCGGCGCACCATGGCAAACGCCAGTATGGCCACCACGATGACCGCCAGCAAGATCGCGCCCAGCGGCGTTTCCGTCAGGGCGGCGCCCACCACCTCGAACACGCTGCTGCCCTTGCCGTCGGGGCCGAATGTGCCGTCCTCGGCGGCCTGGAGGTAGGTCAGGGCGGAAACGGCAGCAGAAGCATCCATGACCGGATCGGCGTAGACCGGCAGGCTGCCCAAATCATCCAGCGGCGCTTCCACCTCGAAGCTGGAAAGAAAGCCCACTCCGTCTACATAAAAGGTCTTCATGGCGTCCGCCGCGGTATTTCCGTTTTTCACGAAGCGAGGGTCGTCCAGAGATATTCCCAGTGCTTCCATCATTTCCAGCACGGCGAGCGTTGCCTCGCCGTTTGAAGTACCGGTCATACCCGGAAAGCTGCCATCCGAAAGCTGTACGGAGGACAGGTATTCAATGGCACGGTCTATCGCCTTGGAAATGTACTCCTTGTCCGCGTGGGGAGCAAGGGCGGTGACATTCTCGGCAGTGTACTGCACATAATCCCGGAGTATCGGGGTAACTATCCCGCTATAGCTTGCGTAAGGGTCAAATTGCCCGTCTGCCGTCTGATATTGCAGTATACCGGCGGCGTACTTGTCCACGACCGTATCCGCGTCCACGCCGCGCTTACGCCACATAGACGCATCTACCGAGTCAAAATCCATCAGCGCCTCTCTGTATTCCGCAGTGTCCATGGCAGAGAGATTTGTCAACGGTGCCAAAAAGTCCATGCCGTTTACGTCTGCAGGATCCATATCCAGCGCTTTCATGGCCTGCACCAGAACCGGCGAGTAGGTGTTCGCCTTGCGTCCCATCAGATATTCGCCACTGGCTCCCGACAGCATCTCAACAAGGCTTTCCAGCTGTGCACGTTGCTCCTCCGGCAGCTTACCGCCGCCGGCTTCGGACATGGATAAGATCTCCTTGGCCAAATGGCTTAGAGCACCCTCGGAAACGATCGTGCTGTTTCCATCCCCGTAATACCCCTCTGCCAGCTTCTGTGCATAATCCGCAGACTGCGCCTGTAAAAGTTCACTGTAATCTATGGCATTGTCTTGACGGTTTCCCTTTTCCGGCGTGCTTGCGGACGGTGTTCCCGCCACAGCCACTGCCGGTCTGACACTACAAAGCCCTATAAGTCCCGCTTCGTTTATGTAGGTTCGCCGTTCCACAGCCTTGCCGCGGTCATCCGGGGCATCCGGATCGGACATCAACGATGAGCTGGAGGCGTACCAAGCATCCCCTGATCCGCGGTACCCCCAAAGAATATCATGTCGGTAGAACCCCTGTCCCGGCGCGGGGGCACCGTCAAAATAGCTCTCCTGATACCAGTCCATCATGCCGTCCAGCACGGTGTGGCCGTTCTTTACAAATCGCCCGTCGTCAGGGGAGATATCCAGCGCCGCCAGCATTTCCAACACGGCGGCATCCTCCTCCACGTCCTCCTCGCCGTACCTGAGAAAGCCACCGCTGTCCAGCTGCTGCATCGAGAGATAGCTTACCGCCTTTTCTATGGCGGCCCTGACCTCCGGACGGCTCTGGTAAGGCGCCAGCGCCTGCGCGGACTTTGCCGTCAGCAGGATGTAGTCGAACCGGTCCGGCTCGGCAGCCACGCCCTTTTGCTTCAGCTCGGCAGGCCATGGGGAGGTATAGCGAAACTCGCCGCTGTCCTGCTGCCGTGCCAGCGCCTCGGCGATCAGCGTTTCCCGCAGCGCGTCGAACGCCTCCGTTCTGCCCGCATCGCCTGCCGCGTCCAGATCCAGCAGCATATCCAGCCTGTCCTCGTCCGCCTCCACCATCTCCGGCCGCCGCAGCGGCTCCAGCAGGTCGTGACCGGCGAGATCCGTCACGTCCAGCCCCATGGCCGCCACCGTGCGGAGCGCGCCGGGGATATAGGCGTACCTGCCCCGCTGCTCCGCCAGCGCCAGCCAGTCTGCCAGCGCCTGCAAATACTCGTTGTAGAAGCCCTCCGGCACGTCGGCGCCGGAGGCCCACAGCGCGTACACCGCCTTGGCGTTGGTTTCCTGCCGTGCGGCGGATAGGTAGTCCCTGCTCTCGCTGACGGAGTCTGCCACCAGTCCGGACACCGTTTGGTACGCCGCCTCCAGCTCCGCTGTCCAGCCGTCCCATGCAGGCGCGGCCTGCGCCGTCACCGGCAGCAGCAGGATCACAGCCAGCAACGCGGTCAGCAGCCGCGTCAGTTGTCGTTTCATTTGCTCTCCCTCCTGCGGCGGACGAGGATGCTGCCGCCGATCATCACCACTGCCGCGCCGCCGATGCACAGCAGCAGCGTCCGCTGCGCCGCGTCCGTCTGCGCCTTTACCGCCAGCACCGCATCCCAGCTCTCCACCAGCTCCCTGTCGTGTTCAGACAGCGTGCGGTACCGCTTCACGATACCGTCCACGATGGGCTTTTCCTTCAAGCCGGCGTCGGTCATAGGCAATATCTCCGCGGCGATATCCGCGTTCAGGCTCTCGATCTCCGCGTACAGCGCGTCAATCTTCTCCTGCGCCGCCGTCAGCTTCTCCATGTACCTGTCATAGCCGTCAAATTCACGGCTCATCTTCAACCGCTCCAGCAGGAAGGCCACCTCCTCCGCGTCCTCCGTGGACAACGCGTCGGGCAGCGCGTCCACGCGGCTTTGCAGCTCCTGCGTAAACTCATAGCTGCCGGCGAAGGACACCTCGCTCTCCTCCGGCGTCAGTATCTTGGAGGATACGCCGCCGGGGCGGAAGTCGTACAGCGGGCTCATGCCCTGCGCCTGCCGCCACACGGACACCAGCGCCAGTAGCGCCTGATCCGTGGCCATGCTGTCGCTCTCCCCGGGTACGGCGGAGGGATTACCCTCATCCAGCTCGTAGGAATGGGCAAAGCCGCCGTCCTCCTGTTGGTAATAGAACAGCGCGTCCAGCAGGTTCAGTCCGTTCTTCACAAAGCGGGGGTCGTTCTGCGGGTCGATGCCCACGCTGCACAGGGAGATGATGACCTGCGAGGTGGACTCGGAGTTCCGCGTGCCCCAGCTGCGGAAATCCGCCGTGTCCAGCTGGAGCTGCGACAGGCGCTCCAGCGCTCTGTCCACAGGGTCCTTCACATTCAGGGTGGAGGTGCGGTAGTACGGCCCCATGGACTGTATGGCCATGGCCGTGATGTCCGGATCGGCGGTGCTGCCCTGCGCCACCCGCAGGTTAAAGCCGTCGTCGCTGAGCTGATAGGACAGGATGGTCTTTACCAGCTCCGTGCGGGTATAGCTGGCGCCTGCGGGGATGGTGTACTTCATGCTGTCCAGCGTAATCAATCCCCAGAGCCAGCCGTTCAGCCCCTGCCGTCCCAGATCCGCCGTTTTGCCCCGGTCATACACGCCGTCGGCGATCAGGTTGATATCCGCGCCGTTTTCATCCCTGCCGAAGTGGGTGGGGTCGCCGCCGCACGCCAGCACCGCCAGCGCGATGCGGTGCCATTCCGTCGCCTTTGTTCTGTCCAGCTTGTCCGGCTCGCGGTATTTCTGCTCCACATACGTTCTCAGCGCAGCCAAATAACTGTCGTAGTCGTCCTCCGCGCCGTAGCGGGACAGCCCGATGGGCAGCCAGTCGGCGGCGGTGCTGCCGGCATAGGTCAGCAGCTCGCCGCTCAGTAGCGGCTGACCCTCCGCCACGCCCTGCTGCGCCCGCTTCCACGCCAATATGCCGTCGATGGCCTCGGTGATGTCCGACACGCTGTATTTCCCCTTGGGCACCACCTGACGCTGGTTGGTCTTTGCCGCCGCGTCCGCCTGCTGCTGCGTCATGGGCGTGACGCTGATGGTCACGTCACCGGTGAAGGTGCCGTCCTTGAACTGCACGCGGCCGAGGATGTTGGAATCCTCCACAGGCGTGATATTACCCCATGTCTCCTCGCTCCATTGGGCATCCCTGCCGATCTGGATCTCCACCGTGCCGGTGAAGAAGTCGGGATGCTCCAGTGTGACCGACTGCACATAGTACATTCCGTTGACGGAGATGCCGCAGGAGGCCTCTCCGTCCTTGCCTTTGCCCACTGCCAGCGACACACGCGACACCCTGCCTGCCGGCAGGCCATGGCTCTCGCCGGCAGTAAGATACCGCACGTCCGCGCTCTCCACGCCCGCCTTTTCAAATTCCCAGTAGGGCAGGCCGTTTCCCTCCGGCGCATGGATCGTGATGCTGTGTCCTGCCGCGTAAGCCGCGGGGATGCTGCCCCACAGCAGCGTCAGCACCAGCAGCCACAGCAGCCATTTTCCGCTTTTTCTTCTCACAGAGGCATCCCTCCCGATATCCGTTTATATAGCCGTATTCGCGTGGACGGAAAAACCGCCCACGCGAACCGGCAGACCGCTCCCTGCGGAGCCGTCCCTATCTCTTATTCTGCACCGTTGTCGTCCCGCTCATCGCGCTTGACCTTGTGGTAGCGGCGCACCGCGCCCACGATGACCAAGGCCGCAACGACTGCCACGATGGACCACACGATAATGGGGTTTTCCCGCACAGCTGTGCCGATGATCTCCCAGATGGAATTGCCGCTAACCTGACCCTCTGACTCCTGCCCGTCCGGAACATCCTCCGGTGCCTCCGTGGTCTGGGACTCGTCGGTGGTATCGGTATCAGGCTCCTCCGCCGTTTCAGACAGATTTTTCATGCTCACCTGCTGGGCATCCAGCCACGCGGGGAAGGTCATGGAGGTGCCGCTGGATTCCCACTTGGTATACAGGCGATCCGCCAGCGCCAGCAGGCTGTCGGTATACTGGGTGAAGATGCTCTCCAGCGTACCGCTGGCCATGCCGCTGCCGGTGGTCAGCCATGTGCTGAACGTGGCCTCCGTGCCGGAGGTCATGAACCGCTGGAGCGCCTTGCTGATGGCGTCGCCGTCCTTGCCGGCCACGCCGCTGTGCTCATTCAGGCTGGCCAGCAGCGCCTGCGCCAAGGCGGAGGCCTCATCGGTCTTTTTCGCCGCGGCAGCCGCCGCCATGTTGTCCAGACTGTTGGAGATCAGGGCGCGCAGCACGTTGGGAGAGTCCTTCAGCCACTTGGAGAAGGTCTTGCCGCCGCCGTTGCTGCCCCACTCGGTATAGGCGGACAGCACCAGCCCCTTGACGTTGTACTCCACGTCCATGTTCATGCCGTCCTGCAGACCCTCGTCGTTCTCATCGCCTGTGCCTGCGCCGCTGCCGCTGCCGGATCCGCTGCCGCTGCCTCCGCCGCTGCCAGCGCTGGCGAAGGTCGCCACGACCTTTGCGTTGGCCGCGCCCAGTGCAAAGCTGCCGGGATTGGCGAGGTCAGAGGTCGTGCCGGTGCTCATCAGATCCAGCGTCAGGCTCTTGAGCGCAAAGCTGCTGTCCTTGGGCGTGGCGGTGACGGTCACCTTGGTGCCGCTGGGTCCATAGACCGCATTGTCCGCGTCGCCGGTGCGGCCGTCGCCGCGCTTGATGGTCGCCGTGCCGCCGGTACCGCAGGTGACCTGCGCGCGGTAGTAGCTGGTGGACGTCCCCTCGCCGATGGGGATGGGATAGCCGCTGCCGCCCTGCGTCCAGTAGTTCTTGTGGGCATTGACGCCGCCGTCCACGCCCCAAGCTACCTTGCCGCTGGCAAAGTCGTCCGCACTGGCCCACTCGCCGGCGCTGGAAACGGAGTCCTTCTTGTCCGCCAGATAGTAGCTGTCGGACACATTTTCCTCTTTCAGCTCGGTGGGCGCAAGGCCGATATTGGCGCCCGGGACATAGCTGAAGGAATTTCTGACCTGATTATACGCACCCCTGCCGTAGAGGATGCCAAAGGCCTTGACAGGCGTGCTTGCCTCGACACTTCCGGTGTTCCAGCAGAATTCTACTGTACCGCCGTAGCCGTCGTTGGTGAGGATACCTGCCGCATATCCTGTACCTGTACCTGTACCTGTAACGGCACCTGTATTGCTACAGTTCGTTGCCTTGCTGCCATTGACGCAGATGCCCGCAGCCTGCTGGCCGGTCACAGCGCCGCTGTTGCTGCACCGCTCATAGCTTCCGCCCGCCGCAATGCCGGAGGCGTACCCCTGTGTCGCAGATATGCTTCCGCTGTTGGTGCAGTCTGTGTAGGAGCCGTCGCTATGTGTTTCATTCCCAGTCATTCCGCCTGCGGTTCTTTTGCCGACTACCTTAGCGCTGTTGGTACAACCCGCTAAAACGTGATCCTGAAGGTTGCTGTATCCCATACCGGCCAGTCCGCCTGCATAACTGCCGGTCACGGAGCCGCCCCTGTTGTGGCAGTTTGTCATTGCGACGCGTCCTCTGCCCAGAAGGCCGCCCGAGCCAGATCTGCCGCCGCTGACCGTCAGGTTTTCAGCAACGACATTACGCAGCTCCAGCGCAGTTTCGCCCTCTACAGCCGCCACAAGGCCACCGCTGCATGACGTCCCGCTGCTCGTAAACTTCACGCTGCCGTTTTTCAGCGTCAGATCCCGCATCGTCATGGGCACACCGTAAGTACCTCGCACGCTGCCGAAAAGTCCTGCCCATTGCCTGTCTGTTTCCACCTTCAGCCCGCTGATGGTCTTGCCGCCGCCGTCCAGACTGCCGCCGAAGGAATGGAGGGCATCGATGCCGATGGGCGTCCACAGCTCGTTGTTCAGATCGATGTTATTGGTCAGCCTGAACCACTTGCCGGTGTAGCTGAAGCCGTTTTCATTGACCTGCGTTTGCAGGGCAGTCAGCTTACCGACATCGGGAATCTCATAGGGAGCAGCTTCCGTGCCGCTGCCCGCCCATATCGGCGACCACACGGCATAGAGCGTCAGGCTCTTGTTCTTCTCCACCGAAACCGTTTTACCGGCATCATAGCTGTTATCCTCCGTTTTCGCATGGGGGTTCGTGCTCCAGCCGAGGAATGTGCCGTTCTCGTGCTTGAAGCCCAACTCCGTATCGGACTTAATGGTGAAGCTTCCGGTATCGCCTTCGACCCGCTGCTGCTCCGTTACAGCCGCTCCTTCGCCGCCGTTAGGATCATAGACAAGGGTGATCACGCCCTCCACGCCGGGTTCGAAGCTGCCGTCCCAGCGCGTGATATGCACGGGGTTATTGGGCGCCTCCTGCTTGTTGATCCACTCCAGTGCACCGGAAATATTTTTGCAGGCTCCATTCAGCACATCCACCAGCTCAACATTGCCGACTTTATAGGCCTTTTTCCCATCGACTTCGGTTATTGTGATACTTTGAGACTTGTCGGCGTCAGTGATACCAGCACTGTCCTTGACGTAGATACCGGTTTTCCCGGCAATATCAGCATAGTAGCTGTTGACCACCGTGCCGCTGCCAGTGATACCAGCAGCACCTTGGCCACTCACAGCTCCGAGGTTATAGCTGTTGGTCACGTTGCCATTGCCCGAAATGCCGCCCGTCACATATTTATTTTTTTTATTCTTACCGGTTGCACCAGTGACACTCCCGTTGTTATAGCAGTTTGTTGCAGCTCCGTATCCGACAATACCGCCGGTATATATTTTCTTAGCCGTTCCAGAAGCGGTTACACTGCCGGTATTCCAGCAGAGATCCGCTGCACTGCCGACCACCTGTCCGGCTACGCCACCAATGTAACAATTCTTGCTATTAATGTTCGCTACGGTTATCGTTCCTTCATTTAAGCAGTTGGAAATCGCACCTTGAACTCTACCCGCCACACCGCCGTATGCCATGCCGTTGGTGGTGCTGTTTGCCGCATTGACTTTAACAGCAATATTACTGCGGCAAAAACGGATTTCGCTTCCACTTTCAGTCGTACCGACAATTCCGCCCACATAATTTATCTTGCCGCCTGCCTGCACTGATCCCGATACGGCAAGGTTCAATATTTGGCCAGGCGAAACCAGTTTTTCAAACATTCCCGCAGGCTTTGAATTGAAGTCACCACCTGTGTCGTTTACATTTAAGCCCGTGATCTCATAGCCCTTGCCATCAAAAGCACCTGCAAAACTTCGGATAGGCTTCCATTCGCTATTTTCCAGATCAATGCTATTACCCAACGACAGAGTCCATCCATCAAAATTCTTGGATTCGCCATCAATACTTCCATTGGCCAGCAGGCAGAAACCCATCAATTCGTCAGCACTCTTGAGAACGTAGTTTTTTTCCGCCCTAGCGCTTTCATACCAGCGAATGTCGGCCTTGACCAGTGAATAGGTATACTCCACATTACTGCCGGTTATACGAAGATAGTGATAGTCTTTTCCTCCCACTTGTGTTGCCGCAGGAGCAAATACGATTTGATATCCTGTCGGCGCGGTGAATGTGACCGGCACATCAGATACGCCTTCGGGGTAGCCGCTTGCAGCATAGTAGTATTGGTTTCCGGCGGCATCGGTCAGCGTCTTTTTGTCGCTGTCATTGCCGAGTGTGACCTTCACCCCTTCAGGCAGTTTTTCCGGTTTGGTCAGCTTCAACTCCGATGCGTTTGACATTGTTGCTGTCGCAGAGGAACTTCCCAACTGCGGCATTTTTTCTGTCTTGGTCGTATCATATACCCAAGCGTCGTAAGTTTTCCTCAGTTCATACGCCACACGGCCCAGCTTGAACTCATCCGCTGTACGTGCGCCGTTGTCGCTGCTTTTTGCGCCGAAGGTGGATGTTTCCGCCAGATAGAAGCAGTTGGTCACCGTGCCGCTGCCGCCCACGGCAGGCACGTTGATGCTATCAGCGTTGTAGTAATAGCTGCTGGACACCGTCGCATTGGTTTCGGCCATGCCCACCAGTCCGCCGACTGCGGCATTTTCATCGCTGCTATCCACCTTAGCCGTGGACATGCAGTTCTCCACCTTGCCGGACTTCAACTCGCCCACCAACCGACCTTTGCCGCCGTCAATGGTCACATACTGTATGATGCCATTTACCACACCAAACAGGTCACCATTCAGGCCGGAAATGGTGTAGTAGGTACTACCGTTTCTGCCGTTGAATGTTCCCTTGAACGGGTTGTCCTTTGTGCCGATGGGCGTCCAATCGCTGCCGTCCAACACAATATTCTTACCCAGCGTGATGGTCTTGCCGGAAAAATCATTCTCGCTATTCACCAACTGTGCGAAATTCGCCAACTCCTCGGCGGTGCGGATGTAATAGCCCGTGGCAGTACCATCACCATACCAAGCAGAGACAAAATCCTCCTGTGTACCGTAGTAAAGGGTCACGTCGCCCTCATTGGGCAGGGTATATTCCAGCGTGGGAGTATCCTTCGTCAGTGCTGGTGTCTGATTCTCGCCCTCGGTCACCAGCACATCATCCAAAGCCGTTTTGATGTAAATGGGCTCACCGGCATAGTCAGCCGTGGTCAGCTTCAGCGTGACCGTTTTGGTATCCGCATTGATGGTGTAGGTGGTGTCCTGCTTTTCGGTCGTGCCGTCTTCCTCAACGCCTACGACGATCTTGACCTCGTATGCCGCGTCGGTGCGGTATCTTTCCACAGTTACCGTGCGCTGGGCGACTACGGGGGTGTCAGTGCCTTCGCCCTCCTGAGTATCGGCTTCATTGGAAGACGCGTTGACATCGT
>UMHA01024652.1_pt1 | contig 16057 bp, 13 predicted proteins | sample 1965401 | NCBI WGS metagenome assembly UMHA01 (sample SAMEA4836085, study PRJEB28245) | human gut metagenome | biome: gut microbiome; material: fecal sample | place: Denmark | collected 2008 | reverse complement strand
AGGACATCGAATTCTTCAAGCGCGTGCGCGAGCTGCCGCTTGAGCACGCGCGCATCGCTGCGTTCGGCTCGACATGCCGCAAAGACGTGGCCGCTGCCGACGATGCGGGGCTGGCGGATCTGCTCGCGAGCGGGGCGCCGGTGGTGACCATCGTCGGAAAGACGTGGGATGCCCAGGTCACGCGCGCATTGCAGACCTCGCTCGAGGAGAACCTGCGCATGATCTCCGACTCGGTGGCGTACCTGAAGGAGCAGGGCCGCATCGTCGTGTTCGATGCCGAGCATTTCTTCGACGGCTACAAGGCGAATGCCGCCTACGCCCTCGAATGCGTCGCCGCCGCCTCGCGCGCCGGGGCGGATTCCGTGGATCTGTGCGAGACGAACGGAGGCGCGTTGCCGCACGAGGTGACCGAGGCCGTGCGCGCCGTGGTCGAGGCGCTTCCCGGGCAGCAGATCGGCATCCACTGCCACAATGATTCGGGGTGCGCGGTGGCGAGCACGCTTGCCGCGGTGCATGCGGGCGCGACGCAGGTACAGGGCACGATCAACGGCATCGGCGAGCGCGTCGGCAACGTCGATCTGCTGACGGTCATCGCGAACCTGGAGCTGAAGATGGACTGCACGTGCGTCGGGCGCGACAGACTCCGCCAGCTCACCGACGTGGCCAAGTTCGTCGCGGAGACATGCAACATCTCGGTGCCGGCGCATCATCCCTACACCGGATCGTCGGCATTCGCCCACAAAGGCGGGCTACATGCCAGCGCGATCGCGCGGTTCCCCGAGGCGTACGAACACACGCGCCCCGAATACGTGGGCAACGCGACCCGCATGCTCGTGAGCGAGCTTGCCGGCAAGGCGTCGCTCGTCGCCAAGGCGCGCAGCCTGGGGATCGAGCTGGGGAACTACCCCGAGACCACGCAGCAGATCCTCGATGAGGTGAAGCAGCGCGAGGCGCAGGGTTACTCCTACGAGGTGGCGGACGGGTCGCTCGCCATCCTGCTGCTGCGCCATCTGGGGCGCTACAAGCCCCACTTCACGTTGGAGAGCTTCCGCGTGATCGTCGACGACCGCGAGGACACCGGGGCGCTGGCCAAGGACGCCATGAGCGAGGCGACCATCAAGATCCACGTGGGCGATAAGCGTTTCGTCGCCACGGGCGAGGGCGCCGGCCCCGTCGAGGCGCTCGACGTGGCGCTGCGCATGGCGATCGGCGAGTTCTTCCCCGAGGTGGAACAGATGGAGCTTGTCGACTTCAAGGTGCGCATCCTGGACGAGAATGTGGGCACGGGTGCGATCACGCGCGTGCTCATCACCACGAGCGACGGCGTCGCGCTGTGGGGCACCGTCGGCGTGTCGGAGAACATCATCGAGGCGTCCTGGAACGCCCTCGTTGATTCGATCGAGTACGGTCTTGCGCGCCGCGAGCTGTCGCTGCGCTAGCGGAATGCATGGGGAAACAGGCAGAGGAAGGTGCGGATATGGCTGAGATGAGGACGGCGGACGTCGACAACCTGCTGAGCGTTTTGGCTGCCCTCGATGACGAGGACACCATATTCGCCCTGCTGGAGGACTTGTTCACGCCGCGCGAGATCAAGGAGACCTCCCAGCGACTCGCCGTGGCGCGCCTGCTGGCGCAGGGAAAGCCCTACTCCGCCATCGAGCGCGAGACGGGTGCGTCCGCCACGACGATCGCCCGTGTGTCGAAATGCCTGACGTACGGTTCGGGAGGCTATGCCGCCGCGCTCGGCGTGCTGGGGGAGGCGCGGTCCGAGGAATAGCCGCTCGCCTCCGCGCTTGCAACCGCGTCCGCGCTTGCGACTGCATCCGCGTCCGCAGTCGCATCCGCGTCCGCAGTCCCGTTCCCGTGCCCATGCCCGGGCGCATCGGGCGTTGGCGGGCTAATCGCACACCGTCGCGCAATTGTCGCGCCATGCGCATCGCAGCGTGCTATGCTTGCGCCTTGCTTCAAGGAAACTCCTGCTTATCTGTCGGATATTGCTTGAGGGTGAATAATTCCGGCTTGATGGAATCGGAAAGGCGCGGGTGCGAGTGCGATGAAACGGCTGCTGATCGTCGTTGACTACCAAAAGGATTTCGTGGATGGATCGCTCGGTTTCGATGGAGCCGAAAAGCTGGATGCGCGCATCGCCGAGAAGATCGCGTCCTACCGCGCGACGGGCGACGAGGTCGCGTTCACGTTCGACACCCACCATCGCGACTACCTGAAGACGCAGGAGGGGCGCAACCTCCCCATCGAGCATTGCGTCGACGGCACGCCGGGCCACGATCTCTACGGCGAGGTCGCCCTGATGATGCGCGACTCCGACACCGTGTTCAAGAAGCCCTCGTTCGGATCGGTGGAGCTGTTCGAGCGCCTGCGCGCATCCCAGCGCACGGCGGATTCGGTGAGGAGCCAGCCGTTCGCGAGCATCGAGCTGGTGGGCCTGGTGTCGAACATCTGCGTCATCTCGAACGCCGTCTTGGCCAAAACCGCCTGCCCCGAAGTCCCCGTCATCGTCGACGCCTCCTGCACGGGATCGGGCGACGCCAAGCTGCACGAGGCGGCGCTCGACATCATGGAAGGCTTGCAGATCCAGGTGATCAACCGCTAGAGACCCCTCTGTTAGGGGGTCTCCTCCGATGCGAGCCCTGTCGTCCAAGGAGGACGGTAGGGCTATTCACGGCAGGGAAGGGCGCGTGGCGTGCCGCACGGGGCTATACGCTGCGATCGCGGTGCCGGGCGAACCCGTCGAGGATGAGCTGCGCACGTGTGCTGATGGGGGTCGTGTTCTCGGAGAGGAAGCGCGGGATGTCGTCGATCGCCACCTCGAAGGGCACGATGAGCTCCGCCTCTTCCGGCGCGGCGTCGGCGACCTTCTCCACCTGGGCGAACGCGACCTGGATGGCCTCGTCGGTGAATCCCGCCGAGGAGTAGCCGACCTGGGGGAGCAGTTCGAGCGGCTCGTCGAGGGCGCGCCGCAGGGCGAATCCGGTCTCCTCGCGCAGCTCGCGGTCGATGCTCTCCGCAGGATCCTCGCCGGGGTCGATGAGGCCGGCGGGAAACGCGATGCACCAGCTGTTCAGCGGATAGCGGAACTCCTTGATGAGCACCAGCCTGCCGTCGCGCGTCTGCGGCACGACGCACACCGCGTCGGCACGCGGCGTCTCGCCGCGGCCGTTCGCCTCCAGCTCGGCGCGGTACGCGTCGGGGCCTTTGCGCGATGCGCTGTCGTATTCGTAGCGCGTGCCGTCGGGCAGCTCGTAGTGCAAAACGTACTTCTTGATCCAGCCGTCCGCCTTCAGCTCGAGGTCGATGAAGTGGGGAAGCGCGCTGTCTGATCGCATAGGTGGCCTTCTTTCGGGAGCTAGAAATCCATCACGTCGCCGATGCTGGCGGAAATGCACAGGTCGGCCTGCCGATCGCGTGGCGTGGTGCTGCGGTTGACGATGATGAGGTGGGAGCCGCCGAAGTAGTCGATCAGCCCCGCGGCGGGGTAGACCACCAGCGACGTGCCGGCGATGAGCAGCAGGTCGGCGCGTTTGATCGCCTCGACGGCGCCGCGCAGCGTGTCCTGGTCGAGCGCCTCCTCGTAGAGCACGACGTCGGGCCGGATGACGCCTCCGCAGTCGCAGCGGGGCACGCCATCGTCGGAGCGCTCATGCGCGGCGACCATCTCCTCGAGCGTGTAGGCGGCGCGGCAGCGGATGCAGTGGTTGCGCAACGAGCTTCCGTGCAGCTCGAACACGTTGCGGCTGCCCGCCATCTGATGCAGCCCGTCGACGTTTTGGGTGATGACCGCGGAAAGCGTTCCTTCGCGTTCGAGTTCGGCGAGCTTGCGATGAGCCTGGTTGGGCTGCGCGTCGAGGAACAGCATGCGGCTGAAGTAGAAGTCGAAGAACTCGCGGGGGTGCGCATCGAAGAAGCTGCGCGAGACCATCACCTCGGGCGGGATCGCGCCTCCTTGGGAGTAGATGCCGTCGGCGCTGCGGAAGTCGGGGATCCCGCTTTCGGTGGAGACGCCGGCGCCGCCGAAGAACACCATGCCGCCCGGACGGGTGGAGCGGATCCATTCGCGCAGGGTTTCGATGTCGCGTGCGGTTCGCGTGGTCTCGTCCATGGCACATGCTCCTTTCGATCGGCTCCCTCCATGCTAGCAGGAAAATGCTCCCAAAAGCAGGAAAGCGGCCCGCGGGCCGCTTTCCTTGTGCGTTGCCGAGTTTTACAACGCCGTTTGGTTGCCATGCGGGGAGAGAGGAGGCGCCGCATGGCCGTGTTTGCATGGTGAGTGAAACCTTGCAGAAAGAGGGGGCCGAAGGAGGAGGGGTCGCCTTCGGCCGGAATCGCCGCTAGCCTTCGATGGCGATGGTCTTCTTCTCCTCGAGCTTGGGCTGCTCCTGCTTCTTGGGGATGTCGATCTTCAGCGTGCCATCCTCGAACTTCGCGCGGATGTCCTTCTCCTCGACGTCCTCGCCGACGTAGAACGTGCGGCTGCACTTGCCGCTGAAGCGCTCCTTGCGGACGTAGGTGCCGTTGGCGTCCTTGTCCTCGGTCTCGGACTTGGTCTGGGCCTCGATGTGCAGGTAGCCGTCCTTCAACTCGGCCTGGACGTCTTCCTTCTTGAATCCGGGCAGATCGATCGTCATCTCAAAGCCGCTCTCGGTCTCCTTGATGTCGGTGCGCATCAGCGTCGGGGTCGAGGCGGACGGCATCGGAGTGTTGAAGAAGGCATCGAACGGATCGAACATGAAGTCGCTCAGCAGGCCGCGGTTCCTTCTCGTGGGCATCAACATAGACATACTGATCATCTCCTCTGACGTGCGGGGCATCGCGGCTCGGCTCCGGGAGGTGCGCCTCCCGCTGTACGGGCGACGCGTCGTCCGACCGCCTTTTCGCGGCCCCTTTTCTTTGTTCGAGTATGTTTTACTGCGCGGAATTAGCACTGTCAAGCCGAGAGTGCTAATTGCACCGTCCTGTTACTTTTGCGTCATATTGCCTGATCAGATTGTGGTGCCATGCGCTACGATGAAAATGAGAAAAAGGGACAGTCACTTTTTCTCATTCGATGGACCTGAACGGGAGGGGTTGCGAATGGCGACGACGGTGGGGATCGTGTCCGACACGCACGGCAGGTTGTCGCTGTTGGCGTACGAGGCCCTAGCGGCAAGCGATCACATCATCCATGCGGGGGATATCTGCGATCCGGGCATCTTGCGCGAGTTGGAGACGCTCGCCCCGGTGACGGCGGTTTTGGGCAACAACGACTTCCCCGAATACGGCGAGGCGGTCGGGCGGTTCGCAACGCCGGTGATCGACGGCGTGCGGTTCCTTGTCGGGCACTATCCGCGCGACGTGCGCATCGGCCCGCACGGCTGCAGGGGCGTCGCGCCGGGAGATCCGCTTCCGGAGGTCTGCGTACACGGCCATACCCACATCGCGCACATCACCGTAGGCGCCGAGGCGCGTCCGGCGTCGCTCGTGCTGTGTCCCGGCTCGCCCACGCGCCCGCGCGGCGGCATGCCTGCCAGCGTCGCGTTCGTGGAGCTCGATGCGGGCCGCCTGCTCGCCGCTCGCGTGGAAGCGCTCGACGGCACGGTGCTGCTGGAGCATCGGTTCCGGTAATCGCCCCCTCTGGCGTTCTTGATCGCAGTTTTTCCCAGAATTTTGGAAAAAACTGCGATCAAGAACGTTCGATCTCGCATGATGCCGGCGACGCGGTAGGGGTGAAGCGCTCTGACCTCGAGTTATATTGCATATGAAGAGCACCGTGGAGCCAGATCGTGCGACTGGAGCGTCCCGGCTCGTTCCCGACCATTCTGGATCGAAGTTTTTTCCATCAAAAGAGGAATTTCGTTCGATTCAGAACGATTTCTCATTCCCTGAATACGAAACGACCGCCCAAAGGCGGCCGTTTCGCTTGCTCTGAGGCGGGGATGGCTCAAGCAGTGCTTTAGAACTGCTTGAACGCGGACTTCTTGGCGCCGCAGATCGGGCAGACCTCGAAGTCGTCGCCCTTCTCGATGTAGCCACAGACGGGGCACAGGAAGTACGCGTCGTCATCGGCGGCGTCGATGTTGTTGTAGGCCTCCATGTAGCGCTCGGCATGCACGGACTCGGCCAGCTTGGCGCGGGTGAACACGCGGACGGCGTTGTCGTTGCCCTCCTCCTGGGCCTTCTTGATGAAAGCGGGGTACATGTCGGAAGTCTCGTAGATCTCGCCGTTGGCGGCGGCGATCAGGTTCAGGTCGCACGCCTCGACGACCGGAGCGTCGGCGACGGGCTTGGCCCACTCGGGATCCTCGGCCTGGACCAGCTTGTACTCCATGGCGATGTGCACCTGCTCGGCCTCGGAGGTGGCGCGGAACAGGCGGGCGATCTGGGTGTAGCCGGCCGCCTCTGCGGCCTCGGCGAACGCGGCGTACTTGGCGGAAGCGCCAGTCTCGCCGGTGACGGCGGCCTTCAGGTTGTCAAGCGTGGTGCCAACCTCGGTGGTGCTGCCGCTGACGACGTTGAAGTTGGTGGAGTTCTCGGCGGTGGGGAGTTCGGAACGCAGGTTCATAGGGTCATGCTCCTTCTTCGAAAGATTTCTCGTCTACCCTCTTCCGATTCCTTTATTGAGAATCGGTATCGATAAGCATAGTAACCGCTCGCCGCCCGCATCGCAAGCAAATCGCACGCCAGCGCGAAAGCTACACATTCCATCTCGTCGCCGTCCCTGCCGAGGATGCAGCGGCCGTCTGCACACTGCCTAAATCGTCATCTGATTGCAGCAGCGCAGCGCACGAAGCCGAAGGCTGAGCAGCGGAGCGGCGCGCCGCGGAATCCTCGGCAGGGACGGCGACGATCCGGGCGCGTGCCTTCTCTTACTCCGAACGCAGCGCTTCCACCGGGTCCTTGCGGCTGGCGGAGGAGGCGGGGATGATGCCTGCGATGAACGTCAGGAACACGCTGATGAGCACCAGCACCACGGCGGCCTGCCACGGCAGCTGGGCCACGTCGGGCACGTCGAACAGCGCGTAGACGAGCGCGCTCGCCGGAATGCAGCACAGCGCGGTGATGCCCACGCCGAGCAAGCCCGCCACCAGGCCCTCGATGACGGTTTCGGCGTTGAACACGCGGCTGATGTCGCCCTTGCTCGCGCCGATGGCGCGCAAGATGCCGATCTCCTTCTTGCGCTCGAGCACGCTGATGTAGGTGATGACGCCGATCATGATCGAGCTCACCACCAGCGAGATGGCGACGAAGGCGATCAGCACGTAGCTGATCATATCGACGATCGTGGTGACCGAGCTCATGAGCGTGCCCACGATGTCGGTGTAGGTGATGACCTTGTCCTCGGCGCCGTCGGCCTCCATGCGCGCGTTGTAGTCGTCGAGGATCTGCAGCACGTGCTCCTTGCTGTCGAAATCGATGGGGTAGATGGCGATGCCGGACGGTTCGCTCATGTCCGCATATCCGAGTTTTGCCAGGTTGCCCTTGTAGGTCGCCTCGCCCGACCCCATCATCGAGATCATCAGCTCGGTGAGGTCCTCCTCGTCCATGTTGAACTGGAAGGCGTTGGCGAACGCGGCTTCGTCGATGCTCATGGCGCTGGCCATGTTGGAGGCGAGGCGGTTCATGGTCTGCGTCATGGCGGCGCTCACCTGATCCTGCAGCGCCGTGCCCATCTGCGTCATGACGGCGGTCATGGTCTGGGTCATGTAGGTCTGCAGCGCGGTTTGGAGCTGCGACTGGATGGCGCTGGAGAGCGCGGCGGCGATCTGCGGAACGAGCTGCTGCTGGACAGCGGAACCGACCTGCTGCTGCACTTGGGAGGCGATCTGATCCTGCATGCCGGACAGGTCGATGGCTCCGGCGATGGCGGTGTTGAGCTGCTCGCTCACCGTCGGATCGGCGAAGTACGCGGAGAGCGCCTCCTGCATGTCGGTGTGCTCGGGATGCTCGGCCCACCACGCGCCGAACCCCTCCATCGCCTGGCTCATGGCCGCGCCGATGGCGGCGGAATCGACCGTGGGCTCGGCGCCGTCGAGCGAGAGGTCGAGACCGCTCAGATCGAAGCTCAAATCGCCCAGATCGAGCTGACTCGGATCGATCTGGATGCTCGACGCGTCGAACGCGGGCAGCGAGCTCATGTCCACGCTCACATTCGACAGATCCAGATCCATGTCGCCCAGCCCGGCGGTCAGCGCGCTCTGATCGATCGTGAACGCCGAGCTGATGGCGTTGCCGTCGATGGTGAACAGGGACTCCATGCTGAAGCCGGATCCGTCCTCGTCCTCGACACCGAACTCCTTGCCGGTGAACACGTCGATGCCGCTATCGGCGAGCTGATCCTGCACGATCTTGCTGGCGGCTGCCTCGTCGATCACATGCTGGGTGAGCGAGGCGGGGTAGTTGATGCCCGCGCTCAGCATCGAGGCGTTGGCGTCCTCGCTCGGCTGCACGATGCCGACGATGCGGATCTCCTCGCCGTTGTCGATCAGCTGGCGCATGTAGTCGGTGTTGTCGGTCTTGTCGCGCCAAACGTCGTATTCGGCGTCGTACTCGTAGTAATCGCAGGCGTTCACCAGTTTGAACGTGACGCCCAGGATCTCGTCGTAGGACGGATCGACGATGTCGGTCGGGGCGGTCACGTCCTCTTCCGCGGCGAACTGGTTGACCATGCTCTGCAGCTCCGCCTCGTCGCGCAGGCCCAGCGTGTACAGCATGAAGTCGCTCATGCCCCCCGAACCGGTGAGGACGAGCACGCACTCGTTGTAGCTCTCGGGCCAGCGACCGGCTTTGATGTCGTATTGGCTCTCGTACAGGGCAGGATCGCTCGGCATCTCGTAGAAGACATCGGTGGACATCGACGCGCTCATGATGCTGTTGGAGCTCACCTGCGAGCTGATGCCCAGCGATGCGAACGACGAGTCGGGGTTGACCTGGTGGATCGTGGAGGTGTCGGAGTCGTAGATCTGCGGCGTGACGTCGTAGGAGTACTCGATCGAGTTCGTGTACTGATCGATGCCGCACTCGTCGGAGTCCAGGTATTCCTTGAGCGACGCCAGGTCGTTGCTGCTGACGCTCGAGAGCATGTTGGTGATCATGTCGACCACATGGACGCTGTCGACGTCCTCTCCTTCGGCGTTCGCGGTGCCGCTCAGCTCGGAGCTTACCCCCACCAGCATCGACGTCATGTCCAACCCGGTGCTTTGGATCTCCAGCGGGTACTCGGACAGCGTCTCCTCCTCGACGCTGGCGATGTAGTTGTTCACGCCGTTGGCAAGCGCCAGGATGGCGGCGATGCCGATGATGCCGATGGAGCCCGCGAAGGCCGTCATGATGGTGCGGCCCTTTTTGGTCATGAGGTTGTTGAACGACAGCGAAAGCGCGGTCAAAAAGCTCATTCGGGTCTTGTTGGCGGGCTTGGCGGCGCGGGCCGTCGCCTCGACGGCAGGATCGAACGGATCGGAGTCGCTGCGGATGACGCCGTCGGAGAGGTTGACGATGCGCGTGGCGTACTGCTCGGCGAGCTCGGGGTTGTGCGTCACCATCACGACCAGGCGGTCCTTGGCGATCTCAGTGAGCAGGTCCATCACCTGCACGCTCGTCTTGGAATCGAGCGCGCCGGTGGGCTCGTCGGCGAGCAGGATCTCGGGATCGTTGATGAGGGCGCGCGCGATGGCCACACGCTGCATCTGGCCGCCGGACAGCTGGCTGGGCTTCTTGTCGGCATGCTCGCGCAGCCCCACCTGCTCGAGCGCGGTCAACGCGCGCTCGTGGCGTTCGGCGCGCGAAACGCCCGACAGCGTCAGCGCCAGCTCGACGTTGGCGAGGATCGTCTGATGCGGGATGAGGTTGTAGCTTTGGAACACGAAGCCGACGCGGTTGTTGCGATAGGCGTCCCAGTCGCGATCCTTGTACTCGCGCGTGGAGACGCCGTCGATGACCAGGTCGCCCGTATCGTAGTGGTCCAGGCCGCCGACGATGTTGAGGAGCGTGGTCTTGCCCGAGCCCGACGGGCCCAGGATCGCGACGAACTCGCTGTCTCGGAAGGCGATGGACACATGGTCGAGGGCCGTTTGCGTGAAAGAGCCCGTGGTGTACGACTTGCAGATGTCGCGCAGTTCCAGCATGGGGTGCCTTTCGGGTTGCGGTTGTGCGGATCGCGGCGCCATCGCCGCATGCGCGAAATGACGCATCATCTATTGTGCTCCAAACCGCTTCCGACGGGTCAGCCGTAAAGGAACGGTTACTAAAAAGAAACACCTTGCGGGCGAGCGCCGGGGTTGGAGCCTTCGTGCTCGGATATTCCGTTCAGTCAAACGTCCCTACCAGGAGCTCTGCTTCCATGGTGAGCGTGTCGATCGATGCCCAGTTGACGGATGCGCGGTCCATTCCGAACATGATCGGCGTCATCTCGACCGCGGCGGAAAGTTGCGCCGGTGTCGGGTGGATCGTGGAAGTGACCGTGCGGTGCTCCCTCATCGTGCAGGATTCGGAGAAGTGCCGCAGCACGCGCTCGTTCGAGTAGTCCTTGCGCTCCGGTGCGCTGGCGCCGATCTGCTCTCGGATTTCATGGAAGTGTTTCGCGGTGGGAACGGCCTTGATCAGGAAGCCGCCCTGTCCGAGCACGCGGCGGAACTCCGGGTAGTTCGCCGGAGAGAAGACGTTGAGCACGCCGCGCGCGCAATGGTCGCGCAGGGGGATCGATGCCAGGTCGGCGACGAACCACGCGATGGAGCCGTTCCGATCCGCGCCGGCAGCGAGGCGGACGGCGTCTTTGCAGATGTCGAACGAGAAGAGGCGGATTGGCGCCGCGGGCGCATTCGTCGCGAGCTCGTCCGCCAGCCGGTTGGAGAAGAACCCCTCGCCACATCCCGCGTCGACTATCGCGCCCTCGATGCCAAGTGCCGTTATCGTGTTGCGCAGCGCGAAGACAAGCTCGTCGTAGAGCCCGCTCGAGAAGACCGCGCGGCGGTTGAGGAACGAGTCCCGGTCGTAGGGGCCGGCGGCCTTGTGGTGCGCGAGCAAGTTGACGTATCCCTGGCGCGCGATGTCGAAGCAGTGGTTGCGCGAGCAGCGCAGCGACGTTCCGGATAGGGCGAGCGGCTCCCGGCAGGTCGGGCAGGCGAGGACGTCCTCGCAACCGGCGAAGGGGTTCGATTTCATAGCGTGTGCCTTTCCCCCGCATGCGGTTGGCGGCATGGAAAAGCCGCACAACCGAAGCTCGGCTGTGTGGCGAAAAGGTGGCTTGCGCCCAGAAAAATCCACACGGGTTTTAAACGGTTGCGACTATACGGTGCCCGATTTCCGAAGTCAAGCGGAAGCGCGCTGCGTGACGGCGTGCGAAAAAAGAATCCCGCAGCCGTCTCGCGCGTCCGCGCTACAATGGCTCGTTGAGAACGAGACGGATCCGGGGCGGCCCGGGGGAAGGAGCAATCCTGTGGAGAGGGACGTGGCATGGAAGAAGTACGATGAGGCCGAGCTCGGCCGGTTGAACGCGCTTGCCGCCGACTACATCGACTTCATCTCCGAGAACAAGACCGAGCGCGAGTGCGCCGCGGCGGCTATCGAGCTGGCCGAGAAGGTGGGCTACCGCAGCCTCGACGAGGCGGTGCGCGACGGCCGCACGCTCGTGCCCGGCGACAAGGTGTGGGCGTGCGACCACGGCAAGGCGGTGATCCTCGTGCAGCTGGGGCGTGCACCGCTTGCCGAAGGCGCCAACATCCTGGGCGCGCATATCGACTCGCCGCGCCTCGATCTCAAGCAGAACCCGCTTTACGAGGGCAACGGGCTCGCGTACCTGGACACCCATTACTACGGCGGCATCAAGCACTACCAGTGGGTGGCGCTGCCGCTGGCGCTGCACGGCGTCATCGCCAAGAAGGACGGGACGGTCGTCGAGGTGCGCCTGGGCGATGAGCCGGGCGATCCGGTGTTCTGCGTGACCGACCTTCTGCCGCATCTGGGGAATCAGCAGATGGGGAAGAAGGCGAGCGAGGTCGTTGAAGGCGAGGCGCTCGATGTGCTCGTTGGGAATCAGCCGGCGGGCGGCGATGGCGCGGGCGATTCCGAGCAGGAGGAGAAGGAGCCGGTCAAGGCGCATATCCTTTCGTTGCTCGCTGATGCCTACGGGATGGACGAGGAGGACTTCCTGTCGGCGGAGATCGAGGTCGTGCCCGCGGGACGTGCCCGCGATTGCGGATTCGACCGGTCGATGGTGATCGGGTACGGGCAGGACGACCGCGTGTGCGCGTACACGTCGCTCGTGGCGCAGCTGGCGCTGGCGGGCGAGGTGCCCGAGCGCACGGCGGTGACAGTGCTGGTCGACAAGGAGGAGATCGGCTCGGTGGGCGCCACCGGCATGGCGTCGCAGTTCTTCGAGAACACGATCGCCGAGGTCATGGCGCTTGCCGGCGAGGCGGGCGAGCTGCCGTTGCGTCGCGCGCTCAAGGCGTGCCGCATGCTGTCCTCCGACGTGTCCGCCGGCTTCGATCCGGCGTACGCCAGCGTGTTCGAGGCGAAAAACTCCGCATTCGTCGGCCGCGGTCTGGTGTTCAACAAGTACACGGGCGCGCGCGGCAAGAGCGGCTCCAACGACGCCTCCGCCGAGTACGTCGCGCGCGTGCGCCGCGTGATGGACGATGCGAACGTGTCGTTCCAGACCGCCGAGCTGGGCCGCGTCGATGCGGGCGGCGGCGGGACCATCGCCTACATTCCCGCCAAGTACGGCATGGACGTGATCGACTCCGGCGTCGCCGTGCTGTCGATGCATGCCCCGTGGGAGGTCACGAGCAAAGCCGACATCTACGAGGCCTGCCGCGGCTACGAGGCGTTCCTACGCAACGCGTAAGCGCGCCGAGTTCGCTCGGGCGGGCTGGACCGCGCCTCGCAAGCCCGGGTAGTGACGCCATCAATCGACGCACCACCCGGGCTTTGGCATTGTCTCTTGTCGCTGCCCAGAACGCCCCGCTTCATCCGTTATTTCGCATACGGGATGAAACAGGGGCGTTCTGGGTGTTTCGATGTCTTGAAACCACCCAGAACGCCTTCGGCTCATCCATATCGCTTCCCATTTCACCCAAAACAGCGCGATTTCATCCGAAACGCTCAGAAGCGGGCATCCGCGTGTTTTGCGCAGATGGCAGGCAGGGCGCAATCCCTTCACGGAAAACCTCGCGGGGAGGGTTGACATCGCTTTCCCTATGTTCCATAGTATGCGCTGCAAGTACTTTAGTACGGTAGAGTGGTAGAGTGAAACAGGACGGCGCGGACATCGGCGCCGTTCCGGGAAGCCGGAGGGCGCGGGACGCGGCCCTTCGCAAACGAGAGGCGCTGCGAGGCGCCGGGGGGAGGAAAGCATGAAGGCTCTTGCAAGGAAGAGGATCTGGGCGCTGGCCGCCATCGCTGCGATGCTGGCGCTGGCAGCCGCGCTGATGGCGGGCTGCTCCGGCGGTTCCAACGAATCGCAGAGCGCGGGCGGCGACGAGGGTGCATCCGCTGAGTCCGCCGAGTTCACGCTGACCGTCGGCTTCGATCAGGGGTATCCGCCGTACGGCTTCGTCGGCGACGACGGCGAGTACACCGGCTTCGACCTTGATCTGGCCGCCGAGGTGGCCGAGCGCAACGGCTGGAGCCTGGAGCTTTCGGCCATCGATTGGGATGCCAAGGACGCGCTGCTCAGCAGCGGATCCATCAACTGCATCTGGAACGGCTTCACCATGGAGGGCCGCGAGGACGACTACACCTTCTCCGAGCCCTACATGCTCAATGAGCAGGTCATCGTCGTGAAGAGCGATTCCGGCATCGCCGATTCCGCCGCCCTTGCGGGCAAGACGGTCATGACGCAGGTCGATTCCGCTGCGCTCGACGTGCTCGAGGGCGACGCGGCCGATCTGGCGGCGACGTTCGCCGGCGGCGCTCCGCAGACCATCAGCGACTACAACAACGCGTTCATGCAGCTTGAGTCCGGCATGGTCGACGCGGTGGCGTGCGACCTCTCCATCGCCAACTACCAGATGTCCGCCAAGCCCGACACCTACACCATCATCGACACGCTGAGCTCCGAGCACTACGCGGTCGGCTTCAAGCAGGGCGATGAGGATCTGGCGGCTACGGTCACCGCGACGCTCAAGGCGATGTACGAGGACGGCACCGTCCAGGAGCTGTGCGACAAGTACGCAGAGTACGGCCTGTCCTTCGACAACTGGGTGCTGAAGTAGGCAACCGAAATCGTTCGGGCGGGTGCGTCGACCCGCCCGTCGGCATCCCGCGCTGCTTGCCGTAGGGATTGGAAGCGCGCCCGTCTGGGGATGGGCGCGCTTCTGCGCTGAAAAGAGGGGTCCGCCCCGCATGCGGGCCAAGGGGGATTCGGCGGTGCGCCGCCGATAGGAAAGAGGCACTTCATGGAATTGGCGACGATGCTCGAGCTTCTGGGTTCGGGCCTGGTGCTGACGCTGCAGGTGTTCGTCACCACGTTGGTGGGCGCGCTGCCGCTCGGCGTCGTGGTGGCGCTGTGCCGCATGAGCAAGCTCAAGCCGTTGGCGCTTATCACGCGCTTCTACATCTCGGTCATGCGCGGCACGCCGTTGATGCTGCAGCTGATGGCGCTGATGTTCGGGCCGTACTACCTGTTCGGCCTGCAGATGGGGCCCGATTGGAAATACTGGGCGTGCTCGATCGGCTTCATCATCAACTACGCGGCGTATTTCGGCGAGATCTACCGCAGCGGCTTGCAGTCGATCCCGCGCGGTCAATACGAGGCGGCAGAGGTGCTGGGCTACACGCGCGCCCAGACGTTCATGAAGATCATCCTGCCCCAGGTTGCCAAGCGCATCCTGCCCGCCATGAGCAACGAGGTCATCACGCTGGTCAAGGACACCTCGCTCGCCTTCGTCGTGGGCATCATGGAGATGTTCACCCAGGCCAAGGCGCTTGCCGCGTCGCAGGTGAGCATGGTGCCGTACCTGCTCGCCGGCGTGATCTACTGGGTGTTCAACTTCATCGTCGAGATGATCCTGACCAGGATCGAGAAGAAGATGTCGTATTACCATGACTAGCGGTAATCGCCGGTCCGCCGCGTCGTGCGAGGGGAGGGCACGTGCTCAAACAAGTCCTCGCTTGATTGCCATCGCGTTCCAAGGAACGCGATCAAGGCGCTGCGGATACTGCGCGCGAGCCCTCCTCTCGCACGACGCGGCTACGTTGATATGCTTGTGATTCTATCCGGAATGGAGAGATCCGAAATGGACGACAAACAGCTTCCTCTGCTTTCTATCGAGCATGCTAAGAAGAGCTTCGGGGAGACTGAGGTTTTGAAGGACATCTCGCTGTCGGTGATGCCGGGCGAGGTCGTGGCGATCATCGGGCCGTCGGGTGGCGGCAAGTCGACGCTTCTGCGATGCGCGACGCTGCTCGAGACGCTGGACGGTGGCTCGCTCGCGTTCGGGGACGTGCAGGTGGCGCGCGACGAGTCGGGACGCGCGGTGTACGCGGGCAAGGACGTCGTCAAGCGCGCCAAGGAGCGGTTCGGCCTGGTGTTCCAGGACTTCAACCTGTTCCCGCACTACACGGTGCTCAAAAACGTCATGGACGCGCCGGTGAGCGTGCTCAAGCGCCCGCGCGCCCAGGCGGAGGAGCACGCGCGCGCCCTGCTGGCCAAGATGGGGCTGTCGGGCAAGGAGGACATGGTGCCTTGCGAGCTGTCCGGCGGGCAGAAGCAGCGCGTCGCGATCGCCCGCGCGCTCGCGATGGATCCCGAGATCCTGTTCTTCGACGAGCCGACCAGCGCGCTCGATCCCGAGCTCACCAAAGAGGTGCTCAAGGTCATCCGCAGCCTGGCCGACGAGAACATGACGATGGTCATCGTCACCCACGAGATGCGTTTCGCCCGCGATGTGGCCGACCGCATCGTCTTCATGGACGGCGGCTTCATCGTGGAGGAGGGTCCCGCCGCCCAGGTGATCGACAACCCGCAGCACCAGCGCACCAAATCGTTCCTCTCGAACTACGCCGAAGGGTAGGTGGTGGTGACGGGGGACGGCCCCGGTGTCACATTTGATTTTATCCAAATGTG
>UMHA01016034.1_pt1 | contig 16298 bp, 19 predicted proteins | sample 1965401 | NCBI WGS metagenome assembly UMHA01 (sample SAMEA4836085, study PRJEB28245) | human gut metagenome | biome: gut microbiome; material: fecal sample | place: Denmark | collected 2008 | reverse complement strand
TAGGATGGGAATGTCTGATTTAATAATGTAAATAATTACCTGTAAATAATTTTCTTTAAAATATTAAAATGAGACGTGAAATTAATCACGTCTCATGTAATAAAAAGGAGGTACATATAGTACTTACTGGATATCAATTTTTTTGTATGCTTCTGCATACTCATCTGGTGAGAAATTGGTGTCTTGTATTACTAAATAAGTATAGCCATTATAAACACAATATTCACCGGTTTTATAAATATCGTGTGCTCCTGTTGGTTTTACAAATTCTCTAGCTGTTTCAATTGATTTTCCGTGTAGAGGCTTCCAGAATGTAAACCAGGCGGAGTTATCTGGATTAATGTCAGGATAAGTTTTATTGTCGTGTGCTTGGAAGCATTCCCAGGCTTGGTTATTTGCTGTACATACTTCACCAACTTCATGATTTTTACTTTCCCAACTATCTATCAATCCATCACATTTTAGTATTGTTTCACTGTCTTTTTCATCTAATGTATCCAAAAACATTTTAGATACATTAATTAAACTTTGCATTAACGATGTGTTATATGCTTCTGGTTTTTCTTCAATTTTTGCGGTTGCTTTCAATGTTTTAGTTTGCATTTTTGTGGACTTAAATGGTAGGTCTTGGACTGCTACAACACCCCATACAACAATTGATGTTTCTTGTGTGATATCACTTGGGGTGAATAGATATAATGTACTTCCTTTAATGTTTGCTGCACATGCCTGTTGATATGATTCAGCAACGTAGAATCCTCCAGTTAATTGATAAATTGTCGTGTTGCAAACAGTAAATGGGAGGTCATTTGCTCCAACTTCACCATTTTGTTTTGGTAAAGTTTCAAATCGTTTATTGAATTTTACATAAATAGCATTACCGCATAATTTTTGCATTTCTAGGTTCCACCCACTTGTTAAATTTTGTTCAAGGTGATATTTTTCATCGTTTACATTTGAAAATTCATCAACATATTGTTTTGTTGTTGCATCATTGGGTAATGTGGGGTCAGCCATAAATGATAGTTTATATTTGGTACCAATTGAAGTACCCATTTGTAAATTACCTCTCATTGTTCCGCCACTTGTGCGTAAAAAGTTGCGGTCTACATAATACTTATTTACAGCGGAATTATCTTTAGTTGGAGATGAAAGATTTGTAATTTCATGATTACCCATCGCAATATTTCCAGCCATTGTTCCACCCGACAATGCTAAATAGTTTTTTAAGTCTGAACTAATTTTGGTGTCAACATAATTTTTATTTGCGGCATCTTGTGAAAATGATGGCTCAGCAAGATTATTAATTTGATGTTGAACATCATCACCACCCATATCAATATTACCATACATTGTACCGCCACACGACCTTAAAAAATTAGTATTAGCATATTTCATGTTAATTGCGTCTGTAGCAATAGTGGGGTCTCCTAAATTAGTAATTTTATTACCACTCATATTAATTTCATCTTGCATTGTGCCACCACTAAGCGGTAAATAATCACTTAATACAGATTGAACAGTGGAATCAACATAATTTTTATTTGCGGCGCTTGTACCCGCTGAAGGGGCAGAAATATTATTGATTTGACCGCCTTGCATATTTAGTTTATTGTTGGCGTTACTAAATGTAATATTACCTTCCATTGTTCCACCGGATAAAGGTAAAAACTTACCGTCACCAGCTGTAGTAATAGCTGTATCAACATAAAGTTTATTTGCTGCATCATTATTTTGAATTGGGTTTCTTACATTTGATAATGTATTTTGTGACATATTAATGTCACCTTTCATTGAACCACCAGATAAGGGTAAATATTTACCATCACCAGCACTATCAACATATGCTTTGTTTGCAACTTGTGTATTTGTTGCGGGTTGTGGAACATTATCAATTGTTTTATTGTGCATATTTATAGCACTATTAACATTTAAAGAATTATCTCCACTTGCTGCAATGTAACCATCTTCATTATTAAAATTAATAGAACCAGCATTAAAATTGATATTTCCTTTCATTGTCCCACCAGACAAAGGTAAATATCCTTCACCCCCACCACCTCCACCGTGTGCATCTACATATCCTTTTGTTGCCGCATCTGAATTTAAAACAGGTTCAGCAAGGTTTTTTATTTGTTTATTATTAACATTAATATTTGTTGAAGGTGATAGATTAATAGCCCCATTTGAAGTGATATTACTTTCATTTTTTATATTTAGATTTGTTTGAATTGTTAAGTCGCCTGTTAATGTTCCACCATCAAGAGGCAGATAATTTTCTAATTTAGTGGTGGTGGTGTTTTCAATTGCATTATCAACATAAGTTTTATTTACTACTTCATTGTTTGTTGGAGATGTAACATCAGAGTAAATATGATTATTTCCCATTGTAATATTACCTTCCATTGTGCCACCATTTAGTGAAAGGTAATTAATATCTTCTGTTCCGTTAATAATTGATTGCACTAAATCTTTAACATTATTTAAATCAGTATTTAGCTCTGCAATTGTCTTTTGCAAGTTACTAATATTAGATTGAATACTACCGACTTGTTCTGTTAAAGCATTGTATTTTGTTTGTAAGTCTGAAACAGATGTTTCTAATGTGCTAACTCTTTCAGTTAAACTGTTAATTTGTTGAGTGAGTGTGTTAATTGCGTTTATTCTATTTTCTGTTTCTTCTTCTATTTTTTGGTTAAGTGTATTATCACCATTTATTCTATCTTGTATTTCTTGCTCTAATTTATTTTTTAAATCTGATATATTACCTGTAATTCCATCGACTTTTAATTTTGTAAGGTATGTTTCCCATATACACTGACCATAGTTTTGCATTAACTCAGCAAGTTCTCTTTCATAGTCATTTCTATAAAAACAACTTCTGCTAATATACCAAAATGCTGATACTGATGGCACATTGTTATTATCTGGTATGAACATCAAACTTCCTTTATTGCAAGCTCCTGCATTTGCTTGTTCACACATTTCAACAGCTATATCACATCCATATTGAATGAGAATTTCAGCACATTTTTTAGATGTTAACCCTTTTTTATTAACATCATTTTCACTACCGCAAACTAAGAATACAACTTCTTTTGTTGTCATATTTTGTCCAACACAAACACGTTGTGTTTGCTCTGTTGCAGCGGGAATATTTTTAAAATAATCATCACCACATATTTGGCCGTTTTGAATTAATACTCCAGAACAACCCATAGAATCAACAATAGTATCCCTAGTTAATTGTTCTTTAGAAACAGTGTTGCTATATACTTTTAATGTTCCATTTCTTGTGAAGCCCATTGTGTATAGTGTTGGTTCACTGTTAGATGGGATTGGGGCTTCATTCCAAAAAACATTGCCATACCAGCTTCCACTTTCTTGAACTGGAATAGCGGTAAAAATTTTATCAGCATAGGTAATTTTTGAAGCTTCAAATAAGCCTTGAGTTATTCCACTATTTGTTGTGTTATTGTAAGCAATATGAAGTTTAACTCTAATAGGTTCACCATGTCTATCAATATTTGCTTTATGGATAATTGTGTAAGTTGCGCTTTCTGTTGCATCATAACCTTCTTCACTCCACACTTCACAATTACCATAATAACTTCCGTTTGCTTCTGCTGCTCTTTCTAAGTTATGTAAAGTTTCATAGCAATTATTCATTACGTCATTGTAAGTATTGATACAAATATTTACTTTATTAGTAAGGTTATTTACAGCTTCATATAAACTTTCACCTTGTACTACACTTGGTGCAGGTGGCATACATGGCGGATGATGTGGGCTAGGTGGCGGACAAAAATTTGGAAAATTTGGGTTACAGTCTTTTTTCATAGTTCATATACCCCCATAAATAAAGTTTCTAATTCCCCGATTATCATCATATCTATATTGAGGAATGTTTCTCTAAACTCTTTAATTAATAAAGCCGGGCTTACGCCATTTCTTCCTGCAATATTAACTAATACATTTTTGTTTTCTTTGTCTCTTTCAGAAACACTATTTAGCAAATTGTTTATTTGACTTGCTATAGATTTATTTTCACCGTCATTTTTTTCTGTAGACGATTCATTAATATTTTCAGTGCTATTTTTATTTTCACTAAAATTATTTGTAGTGTCTGTTGTTCCCCATTTATTTTCATTTAAAGTCCCATTTGTTTTATTTTTTGTTTGTGAATTAATATTTATTGTTCCGTTTAAATTTTTATCTTCATTATTATTTTGTGTTTCTTTTTCTGTATGAGTTTCAGAAATTGTTTTATCTGATGTAATATTATTAGTGTTTATTTTGTTTGATTGTCCTTCATTACCTACAGTGCCAGTATTTTGTGTAGTAGAGTTACTGCTTTCATTGGTGGCTGTGTTAGAATTTTCTGTTGTGTCTTCTTGTGTTTGTGTTGTTGCATACCCTGTGGTTTTAATAGTGACTGTCCCATCTGGTGAGATAGTTTTTGTAGTGGTAAACCCTGCTTGTGGGATATCACTAAATACTGTATCTTTATTTCCAGTTGTTTTATTTGTTCCTGTTCCTTGCGTTTCTCCATTAGTGGTGGTGTTTAGATTGTTTGTTGTTGTGCTATTAGAATTAATTGTTTCATTTAATTTTTCATCATTTGTTGTATTTTCTGTTGTATTAATTTCTAAGGATTTATCTTTTATATTATTTTGGGTTGTGTTTGTGGTCTCTTGTCTTCCTTCAATTGATTCTAGATTTGTTTCTGAATTTTCTGAATTAATTTGTTCAGTGTTATCATGCCTTACTACATTTTCACCACCATTATTTTTTAAAATACTTTCCTCTGATGAGTTTTTGGTTGCATTTAATAAAGAAGCATTACTATAACGTTCATCATTTTTATATGACAAATTAGAGTTTTCTTTTTGTTTTCTATTTCCAATTTTATATCTATTTTCTTTTTGTTCTGTTTCTAAATAATGCGTAATTAAAGGATCATATTCAATTAATGTAGATTGGTATAATTGATTATATAGCGGCATTATTTCACACATTTTTCTTTCTAAGTAAAAATTAAATCTATCAGGTGTTTCAGCTCCAATTTCTCTAAAATAGAAATGATTTATTATTTTCTGATTTAAATAACTACGATAATCTTCATTAAATATCGGATAAGTGTCTAATTTAAAATGAAAGCCTAATTGTAAAAGTTCTTTTACTTCAATTGTATAAACTCCCATTTTTATCACCTTCCATATTATTTTGATTTGATTCGTATGTTCTAAATTCAACACTTATATTAGTCCCAAACATTTTATTTATTTGTTCAGCGGCTTGTTTTCTTGAGGCAAGCATGACATTTCTTTGAGCATAAACATGTGCTAGATTACTTTCTGTTTCATCTGTTACTAACCTTTCTTTTTTTTCAGAGTTATTATTTTCAATTCCAAAAAAAGTTAAGCATTCATTCCATATTTGCCTTTTTAAAATTTGTAACTTATCTCCTACATAAGGGGCGTTCGTGTTTAATACACTAACATTTTTTAAGTCTAAATTATTGTTACCTAAAATAACCGGTGTATTACCTTCATACTGTTCATAAATATTTTTATAAGTTAATCGCTCTTCATCATTACATAAAATTGAAACTGGTGTTTTTTGAGCGTTTACATTAACTTGTATAGTCCTATCAATTTCATATAATTTTTGAGCGTATAAAATAATTGTTTCCATTGCAGGTCTGTGTAAAAAATTATTAAAAATAATTACACTATCTTTTTGCGTTCGTGTAGCTTGGTAACCATTATTAGCATAAGCTCTTCTCCAAATTGGAATTCTATATACATTTAACGGACCGCCATTCATCATAGTTAAACAAAGATCACCTAAAATAATATCATTAAAGTATAATATTTGACCATATTCACATAATGTAAGTTCAATGAATCTTTCATCTACAGTATCAGGTAAATTATTCCATTTAAACATTGAGATATATAATTCTTCTAGTCTATATAAATAATCAGTAAAAATTCTATCATTTAAAATTTTTGCTTTCCAAAATTTTGTTGGGGTTTTAAATTTTGGCATAAAAGGTTTTTTCATAACTATTCACCACCTCTATTATTAAGCGAATAATTTCCTACAAAGTCACCGTGCCACAATCTTACTCCATTATTAAATATAGATTTTATAATATCCATTGATTGTACTGGGGCACTTCCTTTAATGCAGGCATTTTGTGTTTTCACATAATTATAAATAGGGCGGCTTAATAAATTTGGTATTTTTATTTGATTTGTTGCATAACCATACATATCAAAAAATTGGTCTATACGTTCAGCGCATTTTTCGTTTACACAATATTCTACACATTCAAATCCTGTTCTTCCTATTGTGTAGTTTGCCGACCCACTTATAATTTTTCCTACAGGGACACTACCTTTCATGTATTGCTTAATCCCTTCATCTAACCATGATAATTGATTATTTGCTTGGGATGTTGCGGAAGAAATGGCACTTGAAGCAGTTGAACCAGCTACAATCCCACCCCTTGCGCCTCCAACACCTAACGAAATAGCAGTGGTTGCTACATTGGTTAATGAGTTTAGTGTTGCCGACAGATTAGAAATTGCATAAGACCCCATATTTTGCGCCATCCAATTTGCAAATACATTAGAACTCCAACCACATTGTACAACTTCATTAAATTCTAAAGATTTATCCCAATTTGTAATTAAACCATCGTATGAAGGAACACAAACAACCCTTGGAGCAGTAGATTCGCAAAAATGTAAATTTACTACTAAATTATTGTCATTTACTAATTCTGGTCTAAGTTCTATTTCTTCCCCTGTAGTTGTTCTTAGTTTAAATACCCGATATGGGTAACATAATAATTTTTTGTTTTTAAAAGCATACCCTAAAATATTTGTTGTTTCTTTTTTTATGGTTGTTGTCACTTTTTGCACATTTGCGCCAGAAGTTAAGGCGGGGGCTATTGTTGATGTATAAATTGAAATAATATTAGAGCCTTTTCCTTTTAAGTCTATTAACTTTAATATCTCTATTAATCTTCCAACGTTTGAAGCCTCTGTATAATATACACACCCTCCCGAAAAAATTCCCCCATAAACACCAGGTGTTGTGAATTCTGCTTCTATACCATCAAAATAAGCACAAACAACAACAATATAACTTCCTGTAAAATAATCACTCCAAAATTGGGAAGGATTAACTCTATAATAATCTATTTCTGTTGGTTCAGGAACAGTATTTACAAAGGCAACATCATTTTCAATATGTTCTCGCTCTACAAAACAAGGTAAAAAACTACATGAGTACCACCATGTTTGAAATGAATCTATTTCATAGATTATTTCAGTATTATTGGGATTAATATAATTCACCTGTTTAATAAAAGCATAAAACCATTTGTTCCCAAAATTGCTATTTTGAAACATTATATAATTGCAATCATATAAGTCATCAGCAATTCGAGGTACTCTTACAGAAAAAGGAATCCTAGGTGAAGCAACAGAAGAATTTACTCTTTGATAAGTAAATTGATTAAATGTATACTTCACCTTTCCTTCAAAAAATGATGTTTGGGCTCCTTCCGAACTAAACAGAACAGTATCACTATAAGATGAATCTAATGGAACATCTTTTAAAACTTTAACCACTGTTGCGGGTATATAGTCCGGCATTTTACCACCCCATTAATTTAATGTAATAGTAGCTGTTCCTGTTTTACTACTATCATATACTGATTTTGCTGTAATTGTTAAAGTAGTATTTGCTTCTGTAACGGGTACTGTCAAAATTGCTTCATTTAATTTTGTTTGTTTAATAGTTGAGGTTACTGCTTCTGTACCGCTTACGCTCCAAATCACATCTTTAGGAGCATATCCAGTTGTTGAAACCACACTATTTAAAATTAATGATTGCCCTTTTGTAATTTCTGCTGTTCCAGGTGTAACATTTACCCTTGTAACAGAAATTTTATCTGTTGTAAATAAAACAGCATTTGCAAAAGGCGAACGGGAAAAAGTTTTCCACACATGATAAAAATAATTCCAGTACAGTCCTTTACCATTATAATTTTCTGTAAAACCAATCCAATTGTCAAATACCATGAACCAACTTTCATCAACTAAAGCTGCTACAACCCCGGTTAGCTCCCCAAAATTATCAACTAACACCCTTTGTCCCATGAATTCCGCTTTATTCATATTAAATGCGGAGGCTAAAACATTAACATCAATAGAGGCATCAAAATTAGCATCAATTAATAAAACTTGACTTTGTTTAGGTGAATGAGTAAGAACACCAACTGGATTATAAGTTGTTGACATAAAATCAAAAGAATTACTAATAGCTTTAATTTTTGTAACAATCTCTTTTGCGTTATCTGCTGTTAGTTCTGGAACGTTAACAGGATAAAACTCCCCTTGTTGGGCTGCTTCAACAATTTGTTGTTTCATGCATAAAAATTCATCATATTCAGAGCCTGTATACATAGAATCAACAATTCTTGCTATTAAGTCGCTTAAACCTTGATAACTTAAAAATGCTTGTCTTAATTGTTCATTGCTTATAGTAACAGGGTATAAGTTTTGTAAATTCATTTTATGAAATGCTGTTCTAACATCAGGAATAGTGCGCTTATACAATGTTTCTTCAGCATCAACAGGATCATATTGAACAGCTTTCGCAACATTCACGAACACTTCTTCTACTGTTTCTCCAAATTCAAGCACACCTTTCTTAAACCTTCTTAACGGATTAGAATAAGATTTACTTGTAATTAATACCCTTCCAATTCTATTTACTAAAGCATCTAAAAATTCATTTTGTGTACTTTCATATTGCATCATAGCATTCCCAATTTGTCTGATATTATCTTGTGTGGCTTCTGGAATGCGTTCTTGGTATGTAGAACTAGCACTATTTCTAATAGCATTTAAAATATCAACACCATTAGAAGTTAACGTTTTAATTTCTGGAATTCTTGGCATAATTTTTCCTCCTTAATGTTTATAGTCACCTTCACGATTATTAAATAAATCCTCAAAGCTAACATTTGCTGAATTGTTATCTTTTTTTAAATCATTATTTTGATTTTCGATTGCTTCACTTGGTGTACTAAAAAATTTATCACGATATTCTTTTTTTACCTCTTGATATTTTTCAGCCCACAATCTTCCATCTGTATCATAAACTTGATTTTCTTCATAATATTCCTTTTCATTATAAGAATCAAGTTCAGCTTGAATTTCTCTTGCAATGCTCATTACTTCTTCATTATCATTTGATAATTCCGAAATTCTTTTTAATTTATTATTATATTCTTCTTTTGTCATTGCCATAAATCTACCACCTCCATATCAGGTAAATTTTCAATTGCCTGTTTAGCAATTCTAGTTAAGTGTCTATATTCATATTGCATAATTTCAGCTACTTTTTCCCATGTTTTGCCTTCAATAAAATGAATATATAGCACTCTTTGTTGTTTAATATCTTCTAATTGAAAAACAGCTCTTAATATTTCTTTAGTAATTTGTTCTCTTGATTGCTTATAATCATTCAATAAATTATAAATTAATTCATCAGTTGATTTAATTCTATCAAAATCTTTAATTTGTTTTGATAGATTATAATATAAATTTAAATATTTTCTTTTTTCCGCTGTGGTATGCACTCTAATTTTATTCATTAATACCTAACTTGTCCGCAATCTGCTGAATTACTTTTGTATTATTATCAACAGTGTTTGTTAACTTCGACAACAACTCGTCTTGTTTTTCAATATCTTCTTTCCTGATTTTCTGCCTGCTTACTTTATCCCAAACAATAAAACTACCCATTGCAATACATGCTGCAATTGGAAATCCAACACCATTGATAATTTGAATAATTGTATTAACGTCCATTTTATTCACTCCTTATAAAGTCATTTTTATTATATCATTTACTATATTTTTAACACCAATGCTTTCAAATCGTACAAGACCTAACTTATAATATTCAATAAAATTGTTAACCACAGTGGATGTCTTGCCTTTTAAAAGCATTGTGTTTATAGTATGGTCATCTAAAGTAAAACTATAATGCAGTTTACAATATGGGTCAAAATCTTTACTAACATACATTAAACCTTCATTATAATCAACCCAAACCCCAAAATCTTCGTTTTTATATGTCATAATAAATTGGCATGTTGCTTTTGAGGTTTTCTTTTTTATAAAAGTTTTATTGTCTCTTAGAAATGTATTGCTTATTGCATAATTCCCATAAGGTGTATTTTTTATTAACTTACCAAATCTTGTGTTACTCATTTTATCACTATATTCATTATCAACCACCATTTCGATTAAAATATCATTTTTACATTGTATATTTTTTCCATAAGGCAATGATAAATTGAAATATATAAAATAAGGATTTGTTATTGATAAGGCATTAGATAAAAAATATACTATAACATCCCTACTTCTTGATACCGTTGAATATAACTCTAAAAAATTAGTTACTTCATCAGGTAAATAATGGTGATAACCTTTATCTAAAATAAATTCATCAAATATTATAAATGTTACATTGGGATATGGAGTTGATTTTTCAATTTTAGCCGTAGAAAGAGGAATTGCTGTTCCCGCAACCTTATTATCAATTATAAAGTTTGGTGGTGAAACCTTAAATTCATGCTCTGGAAATTCACCTTTTATATCATCAAAAAACTTATTTATTTTTTTTAACTCTTCTTTATATCTTCTTACGTATACAAATTGTTTTCCTTTTTTTAAGAAATTTTGTATTGCTAATTTTTTAGCGCCGTAAGATTTACCTACACCTCTAGCACCAATAATAAAATTAAACAAAGCATTATATGACAAACTTTTGTTAATATCCCAATACATAAATTTAAGATTTCACCACCTATACTTTTAATGTAGATAGTTAAAGTTTGTACACAAGGCACCACCCCAAAAAATATTTTGCTGGTTTCACCCATTGGTATCAAAATATTTTATGTACAATTAAACTTTTAACCTCTATCTATATTATACCCTTGTTATTTTTTTTGTCAAGATATTTTATAAGATTTATCTCAAAGTGTGTGGCGATTCTAATAAAACAATACCCCCGCTTGTGTGACTTATTTTTAATTTACCATTATATTCAGCACCTTTGTGAAAATTATCCCATGTTACATATTTATAACAACTTTCAGGCATGCCGGCACATGTAATTTTTAACTTATTGTCAATTTCTTCTATATACGATTTTTGCCTTATAAATCTAGCTTTTGTAAAACGGCTTTCTAACTTCCATTTACCTAATTCTGTATCTGATATTTCCAAACCCTCGGGAATTTCTTCACCCTCTAAATGTAAGCTGTCCGTATCAGCATATATAAATCTATCATAAACTTTTTGAGCTGATGTTATCGTTTTATATCTTGCCCATGATGTTATAAATACACCCATTGGTATATAAATTGGTTTACGGTCTTCCTCCTGCACAATTTTATAATGGATAATATCATCATCACCTAAAAACGGATATTTGCTTTTTACTTTTGGATTTAATGCAAATTTACCGTATAAACTATTTAACATTAACTTAGCAATAGAGCGCATTGCGCCATTTTTTTCAATTGTTGCTTGAACTTTTATTTTATTCCATTTATCAATATAATTTTTAAATAAACCAATATAGCTCCTAAATTTCCATCCGCTAATATAATCAATGTCATACACTTCATAATGTTCAAAAAATAATTCTAAATCAATATTTGTTAAGCACATTGTAATATACTCCCCTTTGCTGCTTTCTAAATATTCTGTAGGGACAAAAAACATATTATTTTTTAGTTGTATTGTTGGAATATACCCTTTTTTTAATTTAAATTGACACCTAAACATTTGGATATATAAGTTATAATTATCATCATTAATATATTTGCCTGTAAAATATTTACCCTCTCCATACGGGAGTGGCGAATAGTACATAACAGAAGGGTATAAACTATTTACATCTAAAACAATACCATTTTTTATATCCTTACCACAATATTTGGGGTTTAAATAAGTAAATCCTCCTTTGTACGCTTGCCTTATATCACTATCATATAATGGTGGAGGGAACCATTTTTCAAACAATTTTTTAGAAATAATTTTTTTATATTCTTCTAGCGCATTAGCGCCAGTTGTCATTTTTGTTAACCCTTGTTTATGTAATATTTCAATTGCTCTAGCAACAATCTCAACATCATTTTTTATATAGCTTATTTCTTCTTCCGTTAGTTTATGACCAATTTCCCTTTTTTCTTGATAATTAATTGATAATTTAGAAATTGGTAAATTAAATGCTTGAGCAACTTTTTCAACAGAAAATGGTAAAATCTTTAATGAATCTAATATTTTTACTTTTACTATTTCTTTTTTTGTTCTTTTAAAACATATTTCAATAGAATAAAATAACCCCGTATCTGAAATTAAAGTAGAAAATTCATTAGTATTTAATTTTGATTCGTTATTTAATTTAAACCCGTTATGAAATAACCAATATAAAATAAATTCGCCATCAAATTTTAAATTATGAAAATATAAAATATTGTTCTTATCTTTTTTACACATGTCCATTAATTCATCAATTGTTACGCCGTATCTAAAATTATCATAATTACCAACTTCGCAAACCGCCCACGCCCAAACCCTACAGTCATCAACATCTGTTGTTGTTTCAAAATCAGCGGCGTAAGTCATAATTTACTTAATTCGTTTATCATACTATCTTCAATTTCTTTTTGTTCGTGAGGGTCATAAAGAAAATCAATTACAAGTACAGGGTTACTAAACGATGATTCATATAATTTAGCAGGATTTACATTTTTTAATTCATTATATACTTTACTATTTTTACCAAATGTTAACTCAATTGCATGTAAAAAATTTGATTTATATATTTCACCCCGTTCTTCAATACTTCTTCCTAACGCTTGAGAAAAAATTGATTCTCTATATTCATTCCAATTTTTCGGCTTAATAGATTCAATAGAGTTTTTTCTAGGGCGCAAATTGTTAACATTTTCACTCCCCATTACACCGGTCTCAGTTGTTGGGTTAAGCTTTTTTAATATCTTTTCATTTTCTCTATTTATTCTTTTTATTCCTTGCCCAATTTCATTTTTTTCCCAAAGTGTTATATTAACACCTTCTTTGGTTGTGTAGGGCATTTCAGCCCCTTTATTTAAATAACCAGAATAACGTCTAATTATTTCATTATATTGAGCTCTCGTTTTTATTTGCGATTTCAAAGTTTTATAATTTATTTTGTTAGGTTGAAACAACCCTAAATCAGTACTATGCAAACGCTCTACTTTGCGATTAAATCTTTTGACAAGGCTTGATAATTTTGAATAATCAGACCCTCTCCATTTAATTCTATTTGATTTAGGCATAGTGCAACCTCACCTCCAACTTTTTCAATACAAAAAAATCTTGGTTCGCATGAATTATATAATTCAATATCGCTTAACACATCAAGTTTAATGTTAAAACCATAACGTTTATATAATCTTTCATTCACTATTTTTCGATTCTCATCAATTAAATTTTTAAATTTTTTTAATCTTCTTTCTGATGAAAAATAATACACTAAAGAATAATCATAGTAATTTATTTGATAAAACATTGCCTCACTCCTTTCTATGTTCCACGTGGAACAAAAATAAATCGGCAGATAAAATTTTATAAAATTAAATCTACCGATAAAATATAATTAGCGACAACTATAAATATTAAAATAAGAAATTATTAATAATCAATATCTAACGTAAGCATACGTTTTTTGTCTTTATTAATTTGTTTCACTTTCAACGGAATTGGTTCATCCCATGTCGGCTCCCCAAACAATACGAACAATCGAGAAACCGCATTATAAATACCTGTTGATACTGCTTGATAGGATTTTCCGTCTTTATCAATTAGTACAATCCTATAACACGCATGAATTTCGCCGTCTTGGTTTGGAAGGTCTACAACCTCACAAAAAACGTCTTTTGTATAAATCGTTTGGTTGATACAATCAGCAATTTTATAATCACTATTTGTAATTGCTCTAAAAACTTTTGCTTTTTCTTCTAACGTTTGCCCTGTCATTGAGCAGTAGAAGCGGTTAGAATCTTCAAATACATTATTACCCTCATTAATAACTAAATCATTCATATTTTCACATCCATTTCTTAAATTTCGTCAATTTCGTCTGCATAGCTAACAAAAGATTCAACAGACATTGTAACTTTCAAATCTTGTTCATAACTTCCAATAACAAGATATTTTTCATATCCTGTTTTCTCTTTAATAAAACTATCCAATTTATTATTAGACAATTTTTCGAACGCCTCAACATTTACGCTAGGTGCTACAACGGGGTCTCCCTCCTCTCCTATTTTAACTTCTGAAACCATATACACATAAGAGTGTACACATCGTGTAATTTTTTTCATAGAAAATTACCTCCTCAAAAAATATTTTTATATGTTTAACGTGAATGTTCCACGTGAAACACTACCTTGTAATAGACATTGCCATCCCAAAAAGTAATAGTAATATAGCAACTAATGCAGTCACTAAACCTCCAATCAGATTATCTGTATCAGTTATCAACCCACAACCAATAACTAATAATATTAATCCAACACACATAAAAATTCGCTCAATCATAAATATCTTTTTCTCCACTCTGAATAGTTGCTCTCACGAGCTAAACCATTTCTCTTAAATGTTGCATACTCTTCTTTCAGCTTTTTATCTTCATCTTCTAAAAACTGAAAATAAAAAGCCTCCGCCATTGTAAATCTTAATTGTGAATAATTTGCTAATAACAACACCATACCTAAAATACAAGGTGTAGTATTTGTAAGTTTGCACAACTTAAAATACATAAGTTTATATTCTTCTAATACACCCAGTCTTTTCAAATCCATGTATTCATTACACACTTACACCCACCGCCCCTGTATCTGGGTCATATAGCACCATATAAGGCTCGCTATTATACCCATAAAGTAGCATCCGTTTATGCTCATATTGTGAATAACAAAATGCTCTATAAAATACTAAATAATCCATTACATCCTTAAACTTAATATATCTTCTATTTTTTCTTTTTCCTATCCCGATAATTAAATCAGGACAATTTCTAAATTCTACTGCTGCGGTATGGTATACTCTATCATACACATAATCACAAACTTTCATTTTATATTCAACTCCTAAATTTCAAACCAATCACACCCGTTTCCCTGGGTTATCATGCAATTCGGCTCAATTAAACAACTTTCGCCATATATTTCTGGTACAGAAAAGCTGTGTAATTGATTAAATCCTGTCATATCAACCAAAAGAACAAATAATCTTATATCAGGATATAACAATTTATAACCATATAAAATCCCTGCTAATATCTGTTTACGCTTATTTGCGGGAACACTATAAACATAGTTCATCTCATCCTTCATTCTGTACCCCAAACAATATTCTTTATTGTTAAGTATTGCTGGTTGATTCAACATAATTCTATGTCTTTCAAATCTTGGGTGAGTTAGTCCAACCAAAACAATTTCATCAAACACTGTCGCGTCTAATATATTTTTCGCTACATCTAATAGTTTCATATTATTTACCCTTCCCCCATTCCTAAAAACACGTCATCTGGTTCTCCTAACAAATTTTGTATATAAGTTTCAGCTTCTTGGCGTGCAATTGTTCTTTCATGCTTCTCAATTGTGCTCTGCCTTGTGCAGGTATGCACTATTACATTATCATGATAGTCCTGATTAGAAAAAGCTCTTGCTTGTTCTAAATCATCAAACCACATTTCATGAGGAGCAAGAAACCCCCAGTCATTATATATTACACTGTAAAATATTTTTTTCATTTTTTAACCTCCTTATTCAATATGTCATTAAAAGAAGTAAGACAGTTTATAGATTTAAAAAACATACAAGCTCTATCAAAATTTAAATCAGGCAAATTACACCAATCATTACTAACTCTTATTAATATATCATTGTTTCTGCTTGCTAAAAGCATATATGCATATTTACCTCCATAAATTTCATCAATAATATCAATTTTATCACCGTGTTCATTCGTGATTCTAAAATCACAATTTTCACAATCAAGCATAAAATCAATTACGCTTGATAGTTTATGTCTATAAAACCGTTCGCCATTCACTTCTATGATATACATTTTAAATCCCTCCTTAACAACTTTATGTTGTTTCCTTATTACAATTATATTATAATACATTTTTTTATT
>UMHA01038288.1_pt1 | contig 16419 bp, 14 predicted proteins | sample 1965401 | NCBI WGS metagenome assembly UMHA01 (sample SAMEA4836085, study PRJEB28245) | human gut metagenome | biome: gut microbiome; material: fecal sample | place: Denmark | collected 2008 | reverse complement strand
ACTTTTCAAAGCTGAATTGGAGCGGGTGTCCTACCTCAAGCCGGTGAAGCTCTGTTACTGTGACTGCCTCAGCTCTCCCCTTTCCATGGGCTTCTATGACCAGACCCGGGTCACTCTCCTGCCCCGGCGGGACTACACGGAGCAGGAGCTGAACTTCATCTTCCGCCACGAGATCTGTCACCTTCAGCGCTGCGATATCCACACCAAGGTATGTCTGGCCTTCTGTCTGGCATTTTGCTGGTTCGACCCCCTAGTGTGGCTGGCGGTGCGCCGGGCCGCGGAGGACCTGGAACTGGCCTGCGACGAGCTGGTGCTGGAGGGCCTGGGCCGTGAGGAGCGGCAGGCTTACGCCCGTCTGCTTCTTATGAATTCCGGCAAGGCCCCGGGCTTTACCAGCTGTCTCTCCGCCGCCGGGCGCACCATGCGCTACAGGCTGAAAAACGTGGTGGAGCCCAGGCGCCGCCACCCCGGAACCCTGCTGCTGGCAACAGTGATGTTCCTCTGCGTCATGGGCTACGGCCTGGTAATGTTCAAATTATAATACGTCTGACATATGATTAACCCCGGCGGACAGCAGTTCCGCCGGGGCTTTACCGTTTTATCATAATTTTCAGTCAGGCAGGAACACCGTAAAGGTACTACCCTTGCCCAGCTCGCTCTCCACCCTGGCGCTGCCCCCGTGGAAATTGGCTATTTCCTTCACCATAGCCAGACCCAGGCCGCTGCCCCCATCCTCGCCTCTGGAACTGTCCGCTTGCCAGAAGCGCTTCCAAACTTTGTCCAGATCCTCTTTCGCTATGCCTATTCCATCGTCGGTTACAGATATTTCCGCCCCGTCTCTGGTCTTTTTCAGGCTCAGGCATATATGGCCGTTATCCTTGCCGTATTTATAGGCGTTTTGCAGCAGATTGTGAATGACTCTGGATATAAGGGCCGCATTGAACCTCAGCGAAACTTCGTCCTCTATCTCCGTTTTCATCTCTATTCCCCGGCTGTTCTCGGGCACGAACTCGTTGGCGCACATCTCCACAAAGGCGCTGAGATCTCCTTCCCTCATGGGATAGCGGTCGGTGCCGTGGTGCATACGGGTCAGTCCCAGCAGCTGCTGTACCAGCTGAGACATACCCTTGGCCTGCTCTTCTATCACCCCAATAGAGGTGAGGAAATCTTCTTTTGTCTCGTCCTTACGTTTGGAACGGTCACATTGGGCCAAAATGATGGTTATCGGAGTACGCAGCTCATGGGAGGCATCGGATACAAACTGACTTTCCGCCGTGAAGGACTGTTCCAGACGCTCAAACATTCTGTCAAATACCCGCCCCAGGCGCCTCAGCTCCTTTGGCCCCCTCTTCAGGGCCAGCCTGCGGCTCAGATCGCCGCCGTCGGAGATATCATTTGCTATGCCTATCATTTTGTCCATTGGTCGGAAAGACAGCCAGGATATGAGCCAGCCTCCCCCTACAGCCAAAAGCAGCAGGCCGGGCACTATGCTGAGGGTAAGTATCAAAATAGTGCGCATCAGTCCGGAACGGTCGTTTGCATTGATGACCCCTCTTATCCATATTCCGGTGACATCCATATCCACATAGCTGTCATATACGTAATATTCCACACCGTCTATTATCTGGCTGCGCATCACATTGGTCTCCAACGGAAGGCTAATGTTTATATTCTCCGGCATGGCCCCCAGGAGCAGTTCTCCCTGCTCGTTATAGAAGTCACAGTATACTCCCCGGTTATACACTTCCAGATCATCCCATTCAAAGCGGCCGTGGTCGAACTCCACATCCCCCACATTGGACAGCACCACCCGAACCAGCCGCCCCGCCGGGTCATCGCTTATTGTGTTGGCGTTTATCACCAGCACAAACACCAACACCATAGCAGCCATCAGCAGCACCATCAAAGTGAACCACAGCGTCATGCGCATTTTCACCGACAGCATAAGTTCACCCCTTTACTTCTCTTTCAGTACCCAGCCCGTGCCCCACACGGTGTGGATGAGTTTCTTCGAAAAGCCGGTATCCATCTTCTTTCTGAGATAGCCTACGTACACGTCCACCACATTTGTGCCGCCCTCGTAGTCGTAGTTCCAAAGGTTGTTCTCTATCATTTCCCTGGACAGCACCACTTCCTTATTGCGCATCATGTATTCCAGCAGGGAAAACTCCTTGGCGGTGAGCTCTATATTTTTTCCCGCCCTGGTCACTATCTTGGTATTGCTGTCCAGACTCAGGTCTGCTATGGTATAGACATTAGAGCGGTTCCCCGTATATTTCCTTGCCATCACCCGTACCACAGCCATCAGTTCCTTGAAGTCAAAGGGCTTTGTCAAGTAGTAGTCTCCCCCGCTCTCAAGGCCTTCCACTTTGTCCGCCACGGCGTCTCTGGCAGTGAGAAACAGCACCGGGGTATTGTCCCCCCTGTCCCTCAGCCTTTTTACCAGCTCGAAGCCGTTCATTTTAGGCATCATAACGTCCAGGATGATGACATCATATCCGGCACACTCCAGATATTCAAGCGCCTCCACCCCGTTGTAACAGCTGTCTACACTGTAGCCCTCATCCTCCACCGCCTCGCTTATTATGCGGTTGAGATGCTTTTCGTCCTCCACCACGAGTATACGCATTCTGCCGCCTCCCTCCCATTTTTAATAATAGTAACATTAATTATTAATAAATTTATTAATACTCCCGTCGGGCTCTCTATGGCACGGCTCCAATTTTTTCTTCCGCTGCCTTGATTTTAATTCTTTTCTTAAGATATTACAATATACTTCAGTCATAAACAGTAAAGGAGACAGAGAGATGAAAAAATTTTTGAAGGTATTTGTGATAATCCTGGTTTTGCTGCTGGTGGTCGGAGGCGCCGTAGGCGGCTTTTTCCTGCACCGCTACAACACCATGTATATAGGCCGGGACGAGGCATTGCGTATAGCCCTCAATGACGCGGGAGTTGACGCTTCCGCTATTAGAGACAGAGATATTGATTTTGATTCTGAGCACGGAGCAGCCTGGTATGACGTGGACTTTGAGACGGCGGGTATGGAGTATGAATATTCCCTGGATGCAGTCACTGGCGAGATTCTCTACAGTTATTCCGAGGCCGAGCACTACTGAAAAACTTGCCGGTACAAGGCCGTCCTTTATTTATAAGTCTTTCCTTTCTAAAAACCTCAACGCCGTTTTTCCTCTCTTACACCTCTTCTCCCCCATGCCAACAGCCCGTCGGAATAATCCGCCGGGCTGTTTTGTACGATGGCTTCAAGAGCAGCTAGTAATAATAAATTCTCCATATTCTGTGCTCTATTGACATATCTGCAAAATATGATAAAATTTCCTCATATTTTGGGGGTGAGCCATTGTTATTCAATTCACTTCAGTTTTTGATATTTCTGCCCATAGTTATAATGGCATACTATTTAATACCTGGCAGAGGTAAGCAACTGTGGCTGCTTGCCGCCAGTTATTATTTTTACATGTGCTGGAACGCAGTATATGCCCTGCTCATGCTGTTATCTACAGTTATAACATATCTATGCGGCTTAGGCTTGGATATGCTCAACCGCCAGGATATGGTTTTTGCAAGGAAACAGCGTTTGCGCAGGGTTCTTCTTTGGATAAGTTTAGGCATCAATTTAAGTATTCTGTTCTTTTTTAAATATTTCTATTTTGCCATTGATAGCCTTAACTCCATCCTTGTTCATATAGGCTTTCAGTTGAACCGCCCAAGCTTTGATGTTCTCTTACCTGTTGGTATATCTTTCTATACTTTTCAAGCTCTGGGTTATACTATAGACGTATATAGAAACGAAATTTATGCCGAGAAGAACCTCTTCAGATACGCTCTGTTTGTTTCTTTCTTCCCCCAACTGGTTGCCGGCCCAATAGAACGCTCGAAAAATCTTCTAAAGCAGCTGGCCGTACCCAAAAAATTTTCCTACGATAACCTCCGAGAAGGCTTTTTGTTAATGCTCTGGGGATTCTTTCTTAAAATAGTCATTGCTGATCGTTTGGCCTTCTTTGTTGATACGGTATACAGCGCCGACTATTATAATTTTGGCGGTATCATTGTAATGATTGCTACCATTTTCTTCGCTATTCAGATTTATTGCGACTTCGGCGGCTACTCTTCCATTGCCATGGGAGCAGCTAAAATGCTGGGTATAGATTTAATGGAGAACTTCAACACTCCCTATCTTTCTATGAGCACCTCTGAGTTCTGGCGGCGCTGGCACATCAGTCTTTCCTCCTGGTTCCGCGATTATGTGTATATACCGCTGGGTGGCAATCGGAAAGGAAAACTCAGAAAATATCTTAACCTGATGATTACTTTTGGGGCCAGCGGTCTGTGGCACGGAGCTAACTGGACCTTTGTGGTATGGGGTCTGTTAAACGGCTTTTATCAGATAATCGGTAGTCTGCTCATGCCTTTACGAAATAGGTTTGTGCTTTTGTTCAGGCTAAATACCAGTAGTGAAGGTCATAAGGCATTAAAAATACTTATAACTTTTACTCTTATTACAATCTCTTGGGTATTTTTTCGTGCCTCCAGCCTATCAATGGCATTGGATATGCTGAGAAGTTGTATATATATTCGGCCTTGGACTTTCTTCGATGGTTCTCTTTATACACTGGGTTTAGATAAAGCTAATTTCACTCTGGCTTTATTTTGCATCGCTGTCCTGGTTTTTTCAGATATAGCCAAGTATCGAGGTATCTGTATAAGGAATGTAATCATTCGTCAAGATGCGTGGTGCCGCGCGCTTGTCATTGCCGTTTCTGTATCGTTTATACTGTTGTTTGGGATTTGGGGCAGTGCCTATGATGCTGCATCCTTTATCTACTTCCAATTTTAGGAGATGATAGCATGAATAAGATTTTTAATCGCATAACATCGCTTCTTCTCCTTATTGCAATGCTTGCTTTTTCACTATACCTGCTGAATAATTTAACCATCAGAAAGTTCAGCATCACAAAATACGGAGATTTCTTTGAGCATTCCGCCGACTATGATATTCTGTATTTTGGTACCAGCCACACTGAGATGGGGTTTTTACCCTTAGAATTATGGGATGAATATGGGTACACATCATACAATTTTGGAAACTCTGGTTCATCAATTGCTACCTCATATTGGACCCTTGTCAACGCACTGGATTATTCCGATCCAAAGCTTGTAATTTTTGATTTATTCTTCATAGATAATCCAGATAAGTCAAATACAGCGGCCTCTCTGCACGAAGCTTTGGACTGGATTCCTCTGTCTGTTAACAAGGTCAGAAGCGTTGCTGACTTATGTAAAGATACCCCCCACTCAGGCAATGAACTTGAATTTATTTTTCCCTTCTCCATATATCATACCCGTTGGAACGAACTTACAAGTCAGGACTTTTCCCCAGAGATGCTTCCCACTAATGGGGCTATCATCGGTACTACAGTCGACGCTCCTGCATACTGTTCAAATACCGGCAAAAAGCTTTATGTCTCTGAAAACTCTGCCGGAATGGTTTATCTTGAAAAGTTAATTGAACTTTGCAATTCCAAAGGAATTAAACTGCTTCTTACTTATCTCCCTTATCCTGCACCATATGATGAGGTTTGCTATGCAAACGGACTGGAGGATATAGCCGCTCAAAAGGGCATTGATTACATAAATTTCTTTAAAACCAATACAATTGATTTTGAAACGGATATGGCCGATCCAAGTTCCCACATGAATATTCAGGGTGCTAAAAAAATAACATCATACCTAGGAAACTATATTCATACTAATTATTCAATCACAGATTACCGTGGGGATCCTTCATACAGTTGGATGGACGTGTATCTTAATGAGTATAGGGACTACGAAGTTGAACTCTTGAGAGATCAGCTTTATCTGCATAATTTTGTAGGTCTGCTTCGCAACAAAAATTGGGCTTATCTTATTTCCCTAAAACAAAATACGGACATTTACGAGAACAGCACTCTGTTAAAGTCACTTGAAACCATTTCTATCTCATCTAAGCCTGCACATCTCTATGATGCTGCAAATAGTGGAGAGGCTTATGTCATGTATGTAAATAATGTAAGCGGTGAAATAATAGAGTTTGTTGGTGATGAGATTCCTGATAGTTTCATGACAGATATTGGGTGTGTCTCCCCTAATATTATAAGTGATATTCAGTGTGTCATATATGACGGAGCCACGGGCAACAACATCGTTGAATATTATTTCAGTTCCCTTGGAAATGGCTTCTTTGAAAGAGATTACTGACTTTTCCTCCATGGCATAATTCTCTCCTGCTTATAGGGATATGCCTCACTAACTGGAATATCCAGTAGCTCTGGAGTATTTGACTTTTTAAGCAAAAAATGCTTGCAGTAAATATCTGCAAGCATTTTTCTTTTATTCTTCGTCTTTCTTTTCATCCAGTCGGACAAGTACTTTGCCCACCCGGCGGCCGTCCACCATGCTCAGCACGGTGACTGTCATGTCCTCAAAGCGGAAGCTGTCTCCCACCTTGGGGAAGCCTCCAAACATCTCCAGGGTCCAGCCGCCTACGGTGCTGCTTTCCGCCTGGAAATCCTCTTCGTTACGGCCTATGGTATCCAGGAAATCCGCCAAAAGCATGGTGCCCTCCAGCTCGTATGCTCCGTCAGGGCGGCGGATCATCTCCTGCTCTACAGTATCTGTCTCGTCCCAGATGTCGCCCACTATCTGCTCCAGCACATCCTCCATGCTCAGCACACCCAGAGTCCCGCCGTATTCGTCGGTGACTATGGCCAGGTGCTGCTTTGCATGGCGCAGCTGGTTTAGCACCGCAGGCAGCTTCATGGTCTTATACACATAACAGGGGGGCATCAGCAGCTTTCTGATATCCACCCGGTCCCCGTCGCTGAGAGCCTTAAGAAAGTGGTTCAGGTACAGCACGCCGATAATATTATCCATGCCGTCCTCATATACAGGCAGGCGGGAGTAAGGTGCTTCCTCGATAACGGAAAGGATATCCTCCCAGTCGTCATCTATGTCTATGGCGCACACATCCACCCTGGCGGTCATTACCTCCAGAGCGGATACATCCGCAAAATCAATGGCCGCCTGTAAAAGCTCGGACTGATCCTCATCCAGCACGTCCTCCACCTCGGCCGTCTCGATAATGGACTGAAGCTCCTCAACGGCCTCCTCCGGGCCGCCCTGGTTCTGCACCGGCAGCTTGAAGGTTATCAGATGGATGATCTTCACCACCAGCCAGATAAGGGGCCAGAGTATGATCATCATGAAGCGCACCGCCCCGGCATGACGCACGGCCACGGTATTCGGGTTTTTCTTGGTGGTTATCTTGGGCATGGTCTCGCCAAAGATTATCACCAGCAGGGTCAGTATCAGGGTGGCCAGCCAGGCATAATCCTCCGTACCTGTGATCATTATCACCAGCACCGAGGCCAGGGAAGAAGCCCCGATATTTGCCAGGTTATTTCCTATGAGTATGGCGCTGAGAGCATCGTCAAAACGCTCAGTTATCAAAACGGCAGTGCCGGCTCTTTTGGAGCCGCTGTTCTTCATGCTTTCCAGCCTCATGGTATTGCAGGAGGAGTAGGCCATCTCCGAGGATGAGCAGAAGGCCGAAAAACAGATACACAGCACAATGCCGACTATTACCAAATACAGGCTCACTGATCCTCGCCCCCTTCCTCTTTGGCCGGGAGCAGGGCGACCTTAAGCTTCATGATGCGGTTATGCACCATTGAGGCCACCGTCACCTGTACTTCATGGTAATTGAAGCTGTCCCCCACCTTTGGGATGGAGGGGAATTGCTCATAGGCCCACTCGCCCATGAGAGTATTCACCAGCTCCTCGTTCTCTTCCGGGTCTTCAAAGCCCAGCTTTTCAAAAACGTCGCTGACTGACTCGTCGGCATCCACAAGATAAACGCCGTCGCCCAGGTCCACATAGCTCTCTTCCACCACATCGTCCTCATCCCAGATCTCGCCCACCAGTTCCTCCAGGATATCTTCCACGGTGACTATACCAAGGGTGCCGCCGTAGTTATCTGTGACCACCGCCATGTTCAGCTTGCGCTTTGACATGACCGGCAGAAGCTCATCGATATTGGTGCTCTGGTGGATGAAGAACACCTCGTCCATCAAAGGCTTTATATCCAGGTTCTTGCCCAGACGCAGATAAGCCTTGATAAATTTGCGTATCTGCAGCACGCCGATGATATTGTCAATACTGCCCTGATACACGGGCAGGCGGCTGTGATTTGTGCCCTTTATGACCGTAAGGATGTCTTCCAGGCTACTGCTTATATCCACCGCCACCAGATCCACCCTTGGTGTAAGCACACTCTCCACCGTCACCTCGCCGAACTGGAGGGCTGAGGATATGAGTTCTCCCTGTTCCTCATTGAGGCTGCCCTCTTCGGTCATATCCTCTATAATGTCATAGAGCTCATCCTCAGTAACGGAAACAGGGTTTTCGTCCGGTGTCAGCTTGGCTGCGGACTGGCCTATCCAGGTGAGCAGCGCCGACAAAGGAGCAAACACCTTCATCAAAAAGCGCAGTATCGGCCCGGTGGCAAGAGCGAGAGGCTCACTGTACTTTTTTGCAATGCTCTTGGGGAGCATCTCCCCGGCAAAAAACACCACAATTGTGGTAGCGATGGTGCTTATGGACACTGCGCTGAGTCCCCACAGCTTTGTCACCGCCACAGTGACGATAGAGGCCGTCGCAATATGTACGATGTTTGTACATATGAGCAGGGTGCTTATAGCCTTATCAAAATCATCCAGAATAAACAGCGCTGTTTTTGCTCTGCCGTCTCCCCTGTCCGCCGCCGCTCTGATGCGGCTCTTGGAGCAGGATGCAAAAGCCGTTTCCGATACGGCAAAAAAGGCTGCGCAGAAAAGCAGCAGCACTGCTATTATCCATGGCAATCGACTGCCATCATCCATTTTAGGATATACATCTCCTTTATATTTAAATTAGTTTTCAGTATAGCATACCATTATTTCAGCGTCAATATTCCCTGGGTTTTTGTTGCACTTACAAAACGTTTTTGTCCATGCCCCGTCCGCTGTCCGGCAAGCATGTCACCACCGGGGCAAAGTGCCATTTCGGCGTGCAATATCTTTCCCACTTTTTCCTTTGGGACTGCGCAGGCGGTCTTCATCCGGTTTTTAGGGCTGCCTCCTGTACTTTTATTATGCCTGATGTGAGAGTAATGTGTACCGGTTTCCATTTCCAAAAACTTCGATAAAGTTCTGACAATAGCGCGTTTTGCACAAAATAAGTCGTTTTTCCTTGTCAATTATTCTGAATTTTCGGTTATACGCCCAGCTTTCTATTGACATGTTACTCATCTGCAAATATACTTGTATTACAAGCTAACAAAATCATAACATAAGTAGTAACGAATAACAGGATAAAACAGGAGATGAAAACCATGAATGTAGTAATGATCGGCACCGGCGACATTGCCTACTCCCATGGGCGGGCTGTCGTCAAATTGGGCGGCGCAGTGATAGCCGCCTTTGATGTGAACCGAGCGGGCCTGGAAAAGTACTGCGCGGAGTTCGGCAGCGAGGCTCTCAGCTATGAGCAGCTGGACGAGTGGATACCCAAGGCGGATTACGTTGTGCTCTGCACTCCTCCCACCAAGCGTCTGGACTATGTGGAGAAGGTTCTCTCCGCCCATGTGCCCCTGTACATGGAAAAGCCCATTGCCACCACTCTGGAGGATGCCAAGAAGCTCAAGGACATGGAGCAGAAGTACAACGCAAAAATCATCGTCGGCTTTGCCCACCGCTACCGCCCCGCCTTCCAGAAACTCCACGAGCTGGTTGCTTCCGGCGCTCTGGGCGAGCCCGTCAACGTCTTCGACCACCGCGTAGGCCCCGGCTTCGGCTTCAGAGGCAGCTACTTTGCTCCCTCCTGGCGCACCGACCCCAAACTGGCCTGCGGCTTCACCATTGAGTCCATCTCCCATGAGTGGAACCTGCTCACCTCTCTGTGCGGCGAGTTTGAGACCATGAGCGCCAATGTCTGGTGCACCATTGACAGTCTCCCCACCTACGACACCAACTTCTCTGCCACTATGAAGATAAAGAAGGGCGGCATCGCCACCATCACCGCCAGCTGGAGCAGCGATTTGGGTTCCAACCTGAAAGGCTACATCGGCACCAAGGGCACGGCCTTCCTCAGAGGAAGGGACATGTTCGAGTTTGACGAGCTCACCTACAAGACCGAGGACATGGCTCAGGCCGTCACCATCACCTACAACGACTCCTACAAGTTTGACCAGGATGGAGTCATCTTCCCCATCCACCAGCATTTCCAGGACTGCCTGAAAAACGGCACCCCTATCTGCACACCTCTGGACGAGGGCATCAAGGTTCTGAAGCTCTCCACTCTGGCACTGGAATCCTCCCGTGAGCACAAGGAGATCATTCTTGCAGAAAGGATGTAAGTCATGGATCAGAAAGAATTGATCGCGCTGAAAAACAAGGCCACGGAGCTGCGCATCCGTGTGATAGACATGATATGGAAGGCTCAGAGCGGCCATCCCGGCGGCTCCCTGTCCGTTGCGGATTTCGTCACTGCCTGCTACTTCCACTTCATGAGAGTGGACCCCAATAACCCCCGCTGGGCTGACCGGGACCGCTTCGTGCTGTCCAAGGGCCATGTATGCCCCGCCCAGTATGCGGCTCTGGCAATGAAAGGCTTCTTCCCCATGGAGGTGCTGGACACCCTTCGCAAGGAGGGCTCCATGCTCCAGGGACATCCCAGCATGAACAAGTGCCCCGGCATCGACATCTCCACCGGCTCCCTGGGCCAGGGCTTCGCCTGCGGTGTGGGCATGGCCATGGCCGGCAAGATGGACGGCAAGGACTACCGTGTCTACGTGGCCGTGGGGGACGGCGAGTGCCAGGAGGGCGAGATCTGGGAAGCTGCCCAGACCGCCCACAAGTACAAGCTGGACAACCTGGTGGTATTCGTAGACAACAACGGCCTCCAGCTGGACGGCACCACCGACGAGGTCATGCCAAACATAGACCTGGGTAAGAAGTTTGCCGCCTTTGGATTTGACACCTATGAGATAGACGGCAACGACATGGAGCAGGTAGTGGCTGCCCTGGAACTGGCCAGAGTGGTAAAGAACGGCCGCCCCAAGTGCATATTCGCCCACACCGTCAAGGGCAAGGGCGTAAGCTACATGGAAAACCAGGTCGGCTGGCACGGAGTGGCCCCCAACGCCGGGGAATACAAACAGGCTATAGAGGAGCTGAAAGCCCTCTATATTGAGAAGGAGGCCTGAGCATGGAAACTAAAAAGATTCCAACCCGCAACGGCTTCGGCGAGGCCATCGTTGAGCTGGGCAAGGAAAACAAGGATATTCTGGTAGTTGACATAGACATCGGCAAATCCTGCAAGACCGGCGAGTTCAGAAAGCAGCTGCCGGAACAGTACATAAACGTGGGCATAGCCGAGCAGAACGGTGCCGGCGTAGCCGCCGGCCTTGCCACCTGTGGCAAGATACCCTTTGTGGTCACTTACGCTGCCTTCGGTTCCATGCGTATCTGCGAGATGATACGTCAGGAAATATGCTATCCCAGGCTGAATGTCAAGATTGCCTGCTCCCACGGCGGCGTCACCCCAGCCAACGACGGCGCCAGCCATCAGGCCATTGAGGACATGGGCATCCTCCGTACCATTCCCAACATGACAGTCATTATGCCCGCCGATTTTGCCTCTGCAAAGGCCCTGGTAAAGAAGGCCGCCGCCTTTGACGGTCCGGTATACCTGCGCTTTACCAGAGATGCGGTGCCGGTAATTTACGATGAGAGCGAAGACTTTGAGATAGGCAAAGCAAAGCATCTGCGTGAAGGCAAGGATGTGTCCATTATCGCCAATGGCGACACCGTCTGCCTGGCCCTCCAGGCCGCTGAGATTCTGGCGGACAGGGGCATTCAGGCACGGGTGCTGGACATGCACACCATAAAGCCGTTGGATGTGGAAGCTGTAAACGCCTGCATAGACGATACAGGAAAGATAATCACTGTGGAGGACCACAATATCTTAAACGGTCTGGGAAGTGCCGTTGCAGAGGTCATTGCCGAGCGCGGCAAGGGCAGGCTCAAGCGCGTGGGCATTCAGGACCAGTTCGGTCAGTCCGCTCCCTATGAACGGCTGCTGGAAATGAACGGCATTACCGTTGAAAACCTCATTGCCCTGGCTCTGGGCCAGTGGTAAATTCGGAGTGTAAACTCTCCGGTCCTTTATTCGGTTCAATAAATATTGAAAAATACAACACAAAATCACTGAGGAGGAAAACTACTGTGAAAAAATTCTTGGCACTTCTTCTGGCGGTTCTGATGATCGCCTCCCTGGCAGCCTGCTCCGGCGGCTCCGACACATCCGGCGATACCGCCCAGAGCGGCGACGGCTCAGCTGAATACGACAAGATAACTCTCACCATGGCCGTCAACGGCACCGACACCCAGATTGACACCAAGGTCGGCGAAGAGTTTGCCCGTCTGGTGGAAGAAGCTACCGGCGGCAACGTAATCATCGATGTGTTCCCCAATGACCAGCTGGCCGGCGGCAACGCCACCAAGGGCATGGAGATGCTGGCCGACGGCTCCGTGGATATCGCCGCCTATGCCACCGTCACCATGGGAGCTCTGGATGAGCGTCTCACCATCGGCATTACCCCCTGGATCTTTGACGATTACACCGACGCCCGCACCACTATCGATGAGACCGGCCTGGACTACTACGCCGATATTCTTGCCGGGCAGAACATCACCCTTCTGGGTTCCTTCCACAACGGCTTCAGGCAGCTGACCAATAACAAGCGCCCCGTTCTGACTCCCGATGATCTGGCCGGTCTCAAGATACGCACCCCCGGCAGCGCCATCTATCAGGATACCTTCACCGCTCTGGGTGCAAGCCCCTCTACCCTCAACTGGAGTGAGTGCTTCACCGCCCTGCAGCAGGGCACCATTGACGGCCAGGAAAACGGTTTGAGCATTACCAACACCTCCGGTGTTCTGGAAGTCCAGCCCTATGTCACCATCTGGAGCTACAGCTACGAAAACGACCTGCTTATGTTCAACTCCGATGTGTGGAACAGTCTGAATGAGGCTACTCAGCAGGTGCTGAAAGAGAAGGCTGTGGAGGCCTGCAACTGGGGCCGCGACATAGTGGAGGCTGAGCACGACACCTTGATTGAGGAGTTCAGGGCAGAAGGCATTCAGGTTGACGTTCTCACCGATGAGCAGCTCCAGCTCTTCAAGGACAAGGTAGCCGACGTCAAGGCCGACTTCCTTGCCAAGTTTGATGCTGAAGCCCTGGCGGCCTTCGGTATAGAGGGATAAAATCTGCTTCGACCGGGAAGAGCTGAAACTCAGCTCTTCCCGTAGATGATAGAATGGAAGGAGCTGCCATGATAAAAAAGATCATCGACAACATTGAGGAGATCGTCTGTCTGATCTCCCTGTCTGTGATGACATTGTTAACCTTTGCAAACGTCGTCACCCGCTATGTCTTTAATTTCTCCATGAACTTTGCAGAAGAGATCTCCACCTACATGTTTGTACTTCTCAGCCTCTTTGGAGCTTCCATTGCCGCCAAGCGTGGTGCGCACCTGGGCTTTACACTGCTTGCCGACCATGTGCCAAAGATCGTGGCCCGCTCCTTTGAGGTTCTCTCCGCCCTGGCCGGTATACTGTTTGCCGGCGTTATCTTCTACTACGGCATAGACATGACCGTCACCCAGTTTCAGAGGGGTCAGCTGTCCCTTGGCGCTCAAATACCCGAATGGATATACGGCTCCTTTGTGCCCCTGGGCTCGTTTTTCCTGATGCTCCGCTTCCTTGAACTGCTTGTAAAAGCCCTGAAGGGAGAGGCGGCTGCCCGCGAGGACGTATTGGCTGAGGCCATGGCGGTATCCGGTACAGAGAAGGAGGGTTAAGCAATGGTAACAACTATACTGTTTGGTCTTTTTGCGATGCTTCTGCTGCTGGGCGCCCCCATCGCCATCTGCCTTGGCATGTCCAGCGTCGCCTCCATGATAGCTCTGGGCGCCGGAAGATCCCTGGACGTAGTTCTGGGCACCGTGCCCCAGCTGGTCTCCGCCGCCATAACCAAGTCCGTTCTGATGGCCATCCCCTTTTTCATTCTGGGCGGCAACATCATGGAAAAATCCGGCATATCCTCCAGGCTTATTAAGCTGGCTCAAACCTGCGTAGGTCACTTCAAAGGCGGCGTGGCCATGGTGTGTGTGCTGGTAGCCTGCTTCTTTGCAGCCATTTCCGGCTCAGGCCCTGCCACAGTGGCAGCACTGGGCCTGATTCTCATACCCGCCATGATAGAGGTCGGCTACAAGCCCTCCTTTGCTGCGGCACTGATGGCCACGGCCGGCGCCATCGGCGTTATCATCCCGCCCTCCATCACCTTCGTGGTATATGGCTCAATCTCCGATGTCTCCATCGGCGACCTGTTTATCTCCGGTGTGTTGCCCGGCCTGCTCATGGGTGCCGCCCTTATTATAGTCACTCTGTGGCTGGGGCGCAAAACCAATCTGAAGCTGCTGCCCAGGTCCAGCTGGAAAGAGCGCTGGGTCGCATTCAAGGAGGCATTCTGGGGACTGTTGATGCCGGTCATTATCCTGGGCGGCATTTATGGCGGTATCTTCACCCCAACTGAGGCAGCCGCCGTCTCCGCGGTATATGGTCTGTTCGTCGGCTTGTTTGTCTACCGCACACTAAGTCTGAAGGACATGAAGAAGATCATAATCGACTCCGCCTCCACAACCGCAGTCGTTATGCTCATCACCGCCGCGGCTTCTCTCTTTGCCTATGTACTGACCCGCGCTCGCATCGACGTTGCTATAAGCTCCGCTCTGGAGTCTTTTGCCGGCGGCAATACGGTGGTCTTCCTAATCATCGTCAACGTCTGTCTGCTGATTGCCGGGTGCTTCCTGGACTCTACCTCCGCCCTGTACATCTTTACCCCGCTGTTCCTGCCTGTGGCTCAGGCTCTGGGCATGAATCTGGTGCACTTCGGCACCATAATGATTGTGAACCTGGCCATCGGCCTGGTGACTCCGCCAGTGGGCGTAAACCTTTATGTGGCCTGCGGTATTGCAAACATCGATTTGAAAGCAATATCCAAGGCAGTAGTCCCGCTTATACTGGCCTCCCTGGTAGTTCTCTTGCTTGTCACCTATGTACCGCAGCTCTCCCTGGCTTTGCTGGGTGGAGCCTAATAATACAATTTAATACATATATAGGCAAAAATACGGGCGTGGCTTGCAAAACCATGCCCGTATTTTTGAAAAAAACAGCAGTTTAAGTCTGTCTAAGTATTGACAATCTCATGAGACAAATGCTAAAATTATTGTAAAATTTGTATGACGAGGTTACAACAATGCCCCCTTTCAGTCCTGTTACCAGCAGCAAACTTTATATTCAGATTTACAATCAAATAAAGGACGCCATTTTAAACGGCAGCTTTAAGGTGGGCGATAAACTACCCAGTGAAAAGGAGTTCTGCGAGATGTTCGGTGTCAGCCGCGTTCCTGTACGGGAGGCGCTGAGCGCTCTTGAACTCAACGGTCTGGTTGAGTCTGTGCATGGAGCGGGTGTTTTTGTCAAGGAAGTCAGCGTACTTACCAATGACTGGATAGAAGAAACCGATCCTCAGGATATTATCCAGACCAGAAAGCTGATAGAACCGGAGATCGCCCGCTGTGCGGCGCTGCACATCAGCGAGGCGGAAAAACAGCGGATGCGGGAGATCATGGAGAGATTCCGTCAGGAGGCGGAGGACAACCGCTATTCTGAGATAACCGACAGGGACTTCCATATGAGCATCGCCAGGGCCAGCGGCAACCACATGTATATGGTCATGTGCGATATGGTATGGAAAGCCATGAAGCAGCGGATGTGGAGCCTTATCCTCAGCCGCACCGTCACCGCAGAGGAAAACCGCAAGCAGCACTACAAAGAACACATGGAGATAGCCCAGGCCATTCTGGACGGCAAATCCGAACTGGCCTATAACTATATGAAGGCCCATATGGAGGATCTGGAGCGGCGCTACTGGTCCTGAGAGAAAAGCCATAGAAAAAGGAAGGGGAAATTCCCTTCCTTTTTCTATGACTATTTTTGAGGCATCATCCCGCCTGCTCGGCCACATATATGGAGGCGCGGCTCTGGATAGTACTCACCGTATCCTCCAGGCTCTTGTCTCCGGCAAAGTAGGCGGCGGCCTCGGTGCTGATTATCTCGGTGAGGGTGTCGTCCTGCCTTGCCATCTTCTCCGTGGAATAGACCAGCTCCCGGAGTTTGTCCGCATCTTCCTTAGTAAAGCTCTGGGCGGGGTTTTTCTCGTCTTCCCTTATCTCCTTTTCCAGAAGCTTGTCAAAGG
>UMHA01031824.1_pt1 | contig 16517 bp, 15 predicted proteins | sample 1965401 | NCBI WGS metagenome assembly UMHA01 (sample SAMEA4836085, study PRJEB28245) | human gut metagenome | biome: gut microbiome; material: fecal sample | place: Denmark | collected 2008 | reverse complement strand
CGCTTCTGTATCATATAGGCGCGTAGTTGCGGATTTGAGGATTATTTAAAATAAAGAAAAAATCTAGTTCGGAGAATCATAAAAAGAATTACCCTACTGGTAGTAAGGTAATTCTTTTTATGATCTGTTACGATTTAACTGTCTTCATTATATATACTTGTAACATCAATGACTCAAACATTCGATGTCCCCATTCCTGTAAACAGAAGCATTACTGTAATCGTAATATACAACTGGAGCAACAATATTGTTAACTTGCATTGCGTTATTAACGCATTGTTGAATCACACCTACAGCAAAAGGACTTCTTTGTAAAGAACCATAGAACACCAAAACCTTCAAATCATCCAAACCTTGCAGACCATTAAACAATGAAGCGAAATTAACATTCTGTACACCACCCAAACCATGGTAACCTCTTACCACATTGTAAGAACCATTTATTAACGAACCAATTACGATAACCGAGACACAATCACCCATAGGCCCTGTTGTCATCACATTGTCATAAGGTGGCAAAACTTCAGCAATACCATTGGCATCTTGCATTCTTAATATCATAACACAAAATTTTCATTTCCTACTCTGTCTTAGGCTTTTCGGAACCCGCCTGTTTCTTGCCGTAAAGATGAATGATAATATTTGTTTAAAAAAAACTGTTTCATAAACGGAAAAAATTTTTTATAAACGGAAAAATATGAGGGGAATAGGTTATGTACAGAAAGTACTAATTTATGATGAAAAAGAAGAGTAAAAGAAAGAAAACCAAATTGATTTCTATTGATGAAAAGAGAAATGTAAATGGAGGAGCATTCATTATATCAGGAGATGAATTTTCTAATCTGAAATTGCCTATTGGTATGCGTAAGAAATTTAATGTTAAACATTTAATAGGGAAAACGATGAAAAAAGAAAAAACTACAATGATTAAAGAAGACGAGTTGAAGCAGATTTATGGTGGATGTATAGAAGAGCCAAGCCTGAAAACAGATCCATTTTTAAATGGATTTAAAATCCAGTATGTATAATACTGCAAATGTCTAAAGTTATGAGGGTGTTCAATTGAACGCCCTCTTTTTATATAATAATCAAGTATGTTGTATCACAGAATTACAATAAGACAAGTGTGAAAAGCGTAATCTTAATACCTTGATATTGATACAACCTTTTGATTATGTTACAGAATCAAAAATAAAAGTATTTCTTTATGTGGCGGAGGAATGGGGTGGGTTCCTTGTCGATAGAGTAGGGGTTCCCCCATTTTGATATTCCGGACACTGATTCCGCGTATGTGATGTGCAGGCGTTTCTTTGCCCTGGTCATGGCAACATAGAACAGCCTTGCGGATTCTCTGATTTCTTCCGGAGTCTTCTTGTCAAAGAACGGATAGACACCATCGGTTGCCTCGAAGATGATCACGTTCTCAAACTCCAGGCCTTTTGCCTTGTGGACTGTAGAGACGAACACCTTTTCTGTTATACATGAGCTGTCACACAGGTCAGCCTCTCGATAGGTCGTTATATCGAGAAGGTGGGCTGAAAGCTGCTCCTTCAGGCTCGGAGTCTTCTCCGGGGAGATTACATCGTTACGGAGGAAGCTGAAGATGTACTGCATCTTCGGGTTCGCTGTTATCCACTCCTTCTGTATGAATGTGCCGTACAGTTGCTCCAGCTCGTCAACAAGCAGAGGAGTTTCAAACGACCTCTGGTAGAGACGGCTGAGTGTGCCGTGATAGATGTCGGCATAGGCTCTGCGGAACAGCTCGGCCACGGCAGAGTTGTTCTGAAGGCAGTCGATGTGCTGCTGCATGTTGGCAGCAAAGATACCCAGGAAGTGGTCAAGCACTGACAAGGTAGCGATGACGTCATCATCAGCCAGATGGGAGTTCTCACCTTCAAGACCGAAGACCTCAAGCAGGGATTTGAGCTTGTAGGACTTCAGGCGTGGAGCCATGATTCGTGCCACCCTGAGGGTATCGAAATACAGAGGATGAACGGTAAAGAAAGAGAAGAAACCGCAATATTTACGGAGATTGTAGTCAAGAATATAACAGTCATATTCCACGTTCTGACCGATAAGGGTACAGTCACCCACGAAGTCCATAAACGCACACAGACCGGTCCTACGGTCAACCTTATCCGCACGCTCATATTCCTGAAGAAGAGGGTTAACGATGCCTCCGAGCATAGCCGGTATCGGCTTGTCAGTGTGAAGGATGATGTTGAAGCGGTCGGTAATCTTCCCGGCATTCACCTTAATGGCCGCAATCTGCACGATGTCATCCTCAAAGACATTCAAGCCTGTGGTTTCCGTATCAAAGATAACGTATTCGCCCTGGCTGCATCTGTAAAGCTCCAGCATGTATGAACTGCGCGTGTAGTTGAGAAAATCAGACGGCAGCAGGTAGTTGTCACGGAGATGCTTCACGAAGCGGCGTGCCTCGGCATCTTCATTGAAAATACCTGTCCCGGTCAGGATCTTTGACCATGCCATCATGTTTGAATCCAAGTACACCACCTGCAGATGGGCGAAAAGCAGCTGCGCCTGTCGGGTAGTGAAAAGGTCTGTTCCGGAAATCTTGAAGTGGGGGATATTGCGGACTGTGAGTTCATGCGAAATCTGGTCGGCATCCTTGTTCCAGGGCACAAGAACAGCCACCCTTTCATCAGGATGAGAGGTACAAAAATTACCAACACTTTCAGCCACTAGCTTCACTTCATCGTCCTTTTCAGGAGCGGCCATGATGCAGAGAGAATCCTGTCCGGCTTCAGTAAGATTGTTCGTCTTGGGCAGGAAATGAGGGTCAACATCAAGCTCCATGTTGGCGTATGTATTGAAGACATCCAAGAGATATTTCGGGGAACGGTAGTTGAAATACAGGCGGTGCATGTTCTCACCGCAGCGTTCACGCAACCATTCAAGCGTTGCGAGCTTTGCGCCTATGAATGAGAAGATTGCCTGCTGCTCGTCTCCGAGATAAAGAGTCACGTTTTCCTTAGAATGGTCAGTAAACAGGTCGATGATTCCGAACTGGAAAGGGGAGAGGTCCTGAACCTCGTCAATCTGAATCCAGGAATATTTCTTCAGCCTGTCCTGATGCTGAGAAGCGTGGATGTACGTCAGGATAAGCAGATCATCAAAATCAACCAGGTTCCTTTCTTCCTTGTACTGTTGGTATTTTCTTGCAAACTTGAACTGCTGGAGGCAGTCATCCAAGTACTTAGACGGCTGACCGGAAGTATCTACTTTCGGAAAAACAGTACCGTTGTAGAGTCCGGCAAAGTTCTCCATCGTGTAGTCAAGGGACACCAGCTTGAACAGCGTCTTATAATCAAACGTGCGGAACAGGTCGGTGTGCATCAGGAACTCCTTAGGACATCCGTTGGCAATCATATAGCCAAGGTGCTGCAGCTTGATGGTATTGATAAGAACAAGATTGTAGCCATTGCCGGCATAGGAACCTTCTTTCCAGCCGAAAATAGAAGCCATAATGGACAAAGATTCCTGCTCGTCAATGACGGTGGTATCACGTGCCACCACGTTGTTGTCAAAGAGGTAGTGCGAACAGAAGCGGTGTACGTTTCCGACAAACAGGCTCATTTCTCCTGAAGCCTGAAGCCTTTCGAGTATTCTGGAGCGCATACCTCTGGCCGCCCTGTTAGTGAAAGTCAGGCAGAGCATGTCATCCAGCGACACACCACACGAGAGGGCACGAACCACCCTTTCGGCAAGGATATCCGTCTTGCCGCAACCTGGAGGAGCCAGAACCAGATGATAACCGCTGTCAAGGGTAATCACTTTTTTCTGGAACTCGTCATTCTCATACTTCCTGTCGAAGGTATATGCCGGGTATTCGTAAAGAGGGTAGCTGCCTGGAGTTGGGATGCTACCATCTGGGGTATTGGGTGTGTCGGTGGGTTTCATTATATATTTTCTTACAGTTTGTCAGTTATAAGACCGGGATCTATCTCCAACTTCGAGAAAGCGAACATTTTCTTGCCAAGATCCTTCAATGAAGCTCCTATATGATAAACCTCTTTATCGTCAACTATCAGGAAACGGTCATGACTATTCCGGTAGGTTCTGATATTGATGGGTGGGTACTGGTCATTATGCTTGTCAAGGTCAAGCTGAAGCTGCGGTGTAATCTTCTGTGTATAGATAGTGGCCGACACACCCGGATTGCGTTTGCTCAGCATAAGCAATACAGATTCATCTACATAGTTGTCTATCAAAAGAAGGGATTTTCTGGCGGTTTTGATAAGATCCGTTGCAAACTTGTAGGCATCAAATATCTGTCCGTCAAAGAAGATACCTTCCACTGGCGGCAGTGAGGTACGGACAAAGAAGTCTATCTTTTCCGAATGTAAGGCGACAGTTTTTTCAAGTTGTTCAATACGTTGATTAATAGCATATCCTTTAAGCATATATTCTTTAAGAATGGTATTCGCCCACCTTCTAAAGTCAACACCTCTTCTTGATTTTACTCGAAAACCAACAGATATAACCATATCAAGATTATAATGTTCAGTCTGATAAACTTTACCATCAGCAGCAGTTGTCGCAAATTTTGCGACAACTGGAACATTATCCAGTTCTTCTTTAAGAGCATTATTAATATGCTTACCAATTGTCTTTACATCACGGTCAAATAGTTCAGCAAGTTGTGAACGATTCAACCATACATTATCTCCATCTAACCTAACTTCTAGTCTAAGAGAATCATTAGGCTGATATAGTATTATTTCTCCTTGTTCCATTTTGTTTGGAATTTATACAGAATATTATTCAACAAAGAAATCACAATCATAAACATCTGTACCGGAAGGGAACTCCACCCTTACACAGTAATTGCCGCAAACTATATATTTTTCTGATACGATAGTTCCGGTTTCTCCAGTATTCTGGTCTGTAACTTGGTAGCCTGGTACCATCTTGGCAAGTTCGGCTTTCATCTTATCTGAGGTAAAAACAGTTATGTTGCATCCACAATGCTCATAATAGACAAGGCCCATATCCATAGACTGTGTAGCCTGCTCTACGATATCCATGATTTCCTGTTTACTGAGTATAGTTTCAGTTTCAAACTGCTGTACCTTTATATCGGGGAATTTCTTTTTAAAATCTTCCTTTGTCATAATAAATGTCTTATTATTTAAGAATTAACTACTTAAAATAATATATCAATAATAGTATTCTGTTTTGAATATGTAACAAATTCAAAATTCGAAAGAATGTTTACCTATAACTGACTTAAACTTCAATGTTCATTTATTTCATATGCGGTCTGAAAAGACACTATGCAATAAATACATAATGCTTTTCATTTCCTAATCAAATTAACTCACAAGAGAGGCGATAACCCTTGTAAAGTCTGATATATCACCTTTGACACTCGCTTTTTCCAGTGCCTGCATATATTCTCTTCTTTTCTCAACAGGAATAACAGTCCAGTTATAACCGCCAGAGGCAAGCATAACATTCAGTAGGAAACGTCCCATTCGTCCGTTGCCATCCATATAGGGATGAATGAATACAAAGAAGAAATGTCCCAAAACAGCCCTAACTGCTGGACTTGGTTCATTCTTCAGCAATTCAAAAAGAACATCCATCGCATCATTGACAGCAGTAGGAGGTAGGGGTATATGTAACGAGCCGCGTATATACACCTGACCGGTGCGATACCCAGCCAGATCAGAAGGCTTTAATATATTGGCAACAACGAAAGGAGACCACATTTCAAAATACCAGTTACCGTGAGATTCCTCAATAGCTTCACCTGGGTTCTTACCTTTCAGAATATCTGAAATGGTATGTTTTACCTCTTGAAAAGCCTGATAATAACCTCGTGCGACAAGCGCATTTTTCTGTTCCTTATCTTCACTTTCCGGTTTCCAGTCCCCTGCACCTACCTTTGCAATCAATTCGGGAGACACTTTGTATCCTTCAATTGAAAGCGAATGATAAGCATCCTCCGTATATTTCTCCTCGACACTTTTCAAATATCCCTCTATATCAGCTTTCATACCTGGAGCTTCTGGAAACAGCGACAATACAGTTCCTCTCATATTCTCCCACATAAGGCGCAGACGAGTGGCATACGGAGAAATCTGAAAAGTTATCGGGATGGAAGGTCTCTGAGTGAACGGGTCTTCTTCAACCACCTTATAACCAAGCCTTGTCATAAATTGCATTATGGCATCAGCGATTTTGTTATTCCCGATGTTACGGAAAGCACCGGCAATTCTGCCTGCCCTTAATGAAGCTCCTTTCTCTGAAAGGATTCTGATAATATCAGAAGCATCTTTCACCATTGACAAACAGGTACGTGCAGCCACCTCTTCCGTCTGGAAATATGATGGAGAAGCATAAACAAGTCCCTCCGGCAATGAATACATATTTACACCATATACGGGATGCATGAATATATCTGTCGGCACATCAGCTTTCAGGTCAAACAGAGAAGTACCATACATCAGTTTTATAATGTTGTTATTGCCATGTGGAGAGCGTACGATTGATTGAACAGGGATAGTGGTCTTTCCGGAGTGAATATCAAGAGACTGTTCGGGAGTCAGACACCATTCAACGCCGAAGCGTTCTGTAGCATATTTCGCCACAAAATACCAGTAAGAGGTGTACCATACTGTTGTATCTCCTTCCGCACCAGGTCTTGAAGAAATATACCAACCTTTCATTACTTCTTGTAAATATCCACTTTTAAGCAGCCTATTCAGGTGTGTACGGCTTATTTCTTTTGTGCCCTTTAACACTACACAATTTTTATCCTTCTGTAAGGCTTGCAGCACTTTTAAGGATTCAACCATTTTTTCTGCTATAGTTGCCATATAATAGAATTACACGTTTTTATTAAGAGGCTTACACACGTTTTATCTTATCCATAAATACAAGTATTTAATAAGTCGCAAATACACGTATTTAATGCAAATATATAAATAAATTACGGTAAACAATTACTATACAGTGTAATATTTGAGGTATAACCAACATTTACTACAAATGTTACTCTAAAGTAAGACCCCTGTTTTTGAATATGTCACAAATTCAAGGTTTGATAAAACTTATAAGGAGTAATACAATATTCATACTTCATTTATCTATTCTTTAATACAAAAAGAGTAAATAAGAAGATAAAAAAAGCACTTCCAACCAATTTTAGTCTGATAAGAGAAATATATTGACCATTTTTAGTCAGATAAGATGCAAAAACTCTTATCGGCATACTTGATTACATCCAAATCATTTTCTCTATTAAAGAGGAAAGTGGATTATGAAATGAGTGAATATCAGCTGATTTCTGAAGAACCGTTATTCTTTATCGAAATGACTACCCTTGTCTCCGGGCGATTGACACCAATCAGTTTTCTGAAAAGGGGAGAAACCTTGTACAAAGTATGCAAAAGAACTTCTTTTTTTTCTACAAGGCCCATCCAACCGAAAAAGCGTTCCATGATACGTATATCAAAACAAGGAACGGCTTGATTGACATACTCCGGTTCTGTCATCTGATAATAATATCCAAAGTCGGGATCCACCTCTGCATACTTGGCTGCATAGAACTCAACATAACGGAACTCGTCACCATAAGTATCAAGGAAAACCGCAACATGGTTCATTGAATTATTAAAAGAATGAAAAGGGAAATAATCCAGCAGTGACGTATCAGCCATAAGCTGAATATAATAGAAAAGATGATGCGCCAGGCGTTTTGGGTTACCTTTCATCATCTTTCCCAAATTTGTAAGTCTTAGTTTACCTTTGTACTTCCGGAAAAGTTCTACATATTTTAGATAATCCCAGATTGTAGCCCACTCTGGAATTGCAGATAGCACCATTTTCTTCTTTGGATAATTCTCCCAGAAAAAATCCTTAGGTCCCAAAGGGTAAAGTTCCTCTATAACAGCAGAAGTCGGATTACCCACTTTTGTAAGAGGGATACCTTCAGCTGCCATATCGAGCATACGGTATACCATATTAACAAGCGGCATCTCAAGATATACGCTTTCGTCTGTAAAATCCTTTAAGTATGCAGAATCCTGTTCCTTTGTCCAAAAGTAATCAGACATAAGTTTGTTCATATATAATAATGTGTATTTAGTTATAAGTATAGAGACTTGAGAGAGTTTATCTTCTATTAGGTTGAATATTCTCTTCTGTCAGATAATTGTATATAGTCTGCTTTGCCTTGATGCCGGTTATCTCCATTATCTGCTGTACGGCTGTACCAGCCTTGTAGAGTTGGATGACAGCTTCCTTCTTCGGTTTTTTCATCTTAGTCCCTTCCTGTCTTCCGAACTTAACACCCCTCTTCTTGGCTGCCTCGATTCCGGCTTTGCAACCTTCAAGAATAAGATTGCGGTTATACTCGGCCAGTGATGCGAGTATCTGCATGGTGAACCTGCCGACAGCGGTAGAAGTATCAAGTTTGTCCTGAAGGGAAACAAGCTTGATGCGCCGTTGCTCCAGTTTGGCACATAGGTCGAGCATTTCCTTTACGGATCTGCCTAATCGGTCAAGCCGGTAAATGACAAGAGTATCATCGGCACGAAGGTAATCCAGGCAAGCAGTCAGGCCTTCACGCTTGAACTCTTTTCCGGAGATTTTATCTGTGAAGATACGGATGCAACCGGCATTGTTCAGTGCATCTATCTGAGAAGAGAGGTTCTGCTCCCTTGTACTTACTCTGGCATATCCAATTATTTCTCCCATAGTCTAATTTATACTTGATTTTTCAAAGTTATTAGATTTAGACTTAAAAAGCAAGAAAAAAGCCCTATATATATAATGTATAGGGCAAATTTATTTAGTCTATGGTAATATATAGTTTATTTTAGTCCTTCAAAAGATAATTTAGTAAGAGTTGATGAATATGTTTGTCACAAATAAATCATAAATTTGTGACAATATCCGCTAAAATTTTGTTTTGTCACAAATAAATCATAAATTTGTGACAAATTCAATGTATGAGTATTATAACGCAAATAGAAGATAGAATAAAATCATTTGGAAGGGGAAGCATTTTTTACCCTGATGATTTTTTGGATTTGGGTACATCCGACTCAATCAGACAGTCATTGACGAGGTTATGTAAAGACGAAAAGATTGTCAGGGTAGCCCAAGGAATTTATTGCTATCCTCAAATTGATGAAGAACTTGGTCTTGGTATTATTATGCCTACCACAGATGAAATAGCCAGAAGTCTGGCAAAAAGAGACCACGCAAGGATTGTTCCGACAGGCTCTTACGCACAGCATGTTCTTGGTTTATCTACACAAATACCATTGAACTGTGTATATATGACTGATGGTTCAGCAAGACATTTGGAGTTATACAATGGAAGAAAGATAACTTTCAAAAGAACGACACCTAAGAATCTTTCTTTCACCAGTAAATTAGCCATGCTGATAACATTCGCCCTTAAATCTCTTGGCAAAATGAATATAGAACAGACCGTCATAAAAAGAATACGGGAGTTACTGAAAAATGAGCCAAAGAGTGAAGTTATGAAAGACTTAAGTTTAATGCCGGAATGGATAAGGAATATAGTAACGGAAGCTTATGAATAATTATTTTAGTCTAACAAAAGAACAGCAGCAAAAGGTATTACAGGCAGCAGAAAACAAGATAGGATTGCCCGGACAGGCCATAGAGAAAGATATATGGGTAACAACGATATTGCAAATAGTTTTCACCATGTCTTGTGCTGAACATTTAATATTCAAGGGAGGAACCTCAATATCAAAAGTTTGGAATCTGATAAAACGGTTTTCAGAAGACATTGACCTTGCCATTGATCCTGTTGTCTTTGAAATAACCGGAGATATAACAAAGAAGAAAATAAAGAAGCTCAGAAAAGCGTCATCTGTTTATGTAAGAGATACGTTCTATCCTGAGCTACAGCAAGCAATAGAGAATCATGGTCTGGCTGAGTTATGTTCTGTGGAAGTTGAACCTGATGGAGAGGGTGACGGTACTTATCCTGAGCCAAGAAAAGTATGGATTAAATATGACAGTGTTTATCCTTCAGAATTAGATTACCTTAAACCGGTTGTCATGCTTGAAATCAGTGCCCGTTCACTAATGGAACCATGCACTGTTACCAAAGTAAAGAGTATGGTAGAAAACAACTACCCGAATATTCAAACGACACTGGTAGATTCTGATATTACCACTGCCAATGCCGAAAAGACTTTTTTGGAGAAAGCTTTTCTAATACATGAAATGTTCTCTGTGGAAGGACATGGAAGGAAAGCAGACAGAAAATCAAGACATCTGTATGATTTGTCAGAAATGATGAAGCATGGTATAGATGACAAAGCTATAAAAAATGACGATTTATGGGAATCAATCAGGCGACACAGGGAAATATACACTTCTGTAAGTGGTATGGACTACACACCGGATATAAGAAAAAGAATAGTCCTCATACCACGAGAAGATATAATATCCTCGTGGGAAAAGGACTATACTGACATGAAGGATGATATGATATTCGGAGATAAGCCGACATTTGACGAACTTATTGATATGATGAAAACACTCCAAGAAAAGTTTAGAAACACTTAATTTCATACACCCTCTATGATAATGACATCCAATAAATTAAATCTATTGGATGTCATCCCATTATCACATTATAGGAACAGTTAGGATAGCCTCATACAAAATGATGTTAACACTCTCCACTTATTTCCTTAAATGTAACCGTTTCATCATCAACATAAACTTCTAAAGAATCAGATGAGACATTAGCAGACACTATATATTCACCTTCGGATCTGTTAAATTCTCCAGTAACACCAATACTACTATAAATTTGACATAATATATCCTCTCCCCAAAAATCCAATTGCCCTATAACAACTATATTTGAACAACCAGAAAATAACTCTGTCAAATCATCTAAAACAACTTGAAGATTTGCACAAGTATCAGTAATAAGTAAATGAGCTGCATTAATTTTCCGCTCAGTGTTAAGTCCAATAATAACTATACAACTTGTGATTGTTGTAGACACTACACGTTCATTGCCCTTTACACAATGCATTTCCCCAATCACACCAGTATGACTCTCTTTCAAAATAATCATAATACCATTAAATTTCAAAGTTTAACAACATTTTCAACGGGAGCATCTCTTCTAATCATAACCCCATCCTCTATTACCGAACCAGGAGCACAATAACAATCTTTTATTTCAATCTGTATAACACCACCTCTACGCTCACCAAAACCAATTGCTTTCGCAAAATTTGTTGTGTATTCTACCAAAGTCGGTATTCTATCATTTGGTTCAGGCATATTAGGATTAGGTACACCTTCACCATAAGCTATATAGTCTGATACCTCTTTTTCTGTTGGAGGGGTGGTGTCAGGATTAGCTGGCGTATAACCACGAGCCGTACGATTTTTAAAGATATTTTCACGCTCAGCCTTAGACCTGCACCCCCTAAACAATTTTATTATGCTCATAACAATATTTGTTTAAATTATTATACCTACTCTTCCTTAGGCTTTTCTGATTCAGCCTATCGTTTGCCGTAAAGATGGAAAAACCGCCCGAATCAAAAAGTATTTGTTTTGTGAAAGGCGAAAATTTCTTCTGAACAGAAATTTCGGATGATAATGCATATAATTAGAATAACGGGAGGAAATCAACAATAGATACGTTCGGAAAAAATAAATGCAGTTCAAAAAACGGGAAACCTACAACAAGGAATCATTTTTTAGCTTTAAAGCAGGAAGTATATCCGGATAACTTTCTTAGAAGACAAAGTATTAACAATTAAAATTAAGTATTATGACAGAAAAGGCAAACTTTGCAACTGGAGCAAATTTTAGTTTACTGAAAGTCAATTTCCAAGCGATGTATGAGAAGTCAGAGGATGGTTCAAAAGTATTACTCCTTCCCACCAAAACAGAAAACCCACCTAGTGTATCATTGGGTGAAATGGTGAACGAATTCAAAATAGGGTTTGGAATCGAAGGAGCTGATAAGGTCATTACAGATAAGGTCAATGCAGTCAAGAAGGAAGACAAGTCCATTAATATAAATGAAATTAAGTTCCAGCTTGCTGCAGCTTTCCTGTATATGGAAAAGCCTAAAGAGGAAAAAAAGGATACGCCACAAAATGAAGAGAGCAAGCCAAAGACCGAATATGCATTAGCCATAAATATAGATCTTAAAGATGCACTACCTGATTTCGGCTTCTTTAAGATTAACAATGTTTTCATTGCCGTATGGAATACCGAAAGAAAAGCGGTACTAAAGAATATAGGCGCCGGTGAAATCACTGAAATGCTGAAATTGCTGGATGCATAAGACACCATTCCTTTCAGGTTGGCTGAACTTAGGCAAACAGGAACAAACCTAAAATTCAGTCAACCTGATATTTTATTACTTTTAATATACGGATATTATGAGCGAAAAAATGAATGCGTGCATCATCGCAAACGGCAAGGTGATGAGTTTTCCTGCCATTTTGGGCATAACACGTATCAAAGAAGAAACAATGCTTGTCGGTTCATTAAATACACAGGAAAAGAGTGTTAATGAATTCATCAGTAATGAAGAGACAGGATTGAATGAACTTGCAGACAAACTTTCAATCCTTCCTAAAAATGAGACTGATTTTTCAGTCTGTTTTATAGCCGGAGGCGAGAACAGTGCCTTTATCCTTAAAACATCAGGAATAACATGCGGAATAACCTTATCAAAAGATACTAAGCAGCTTCTGGTTGCCGCCAATACGGAAGGACTAAAGAATGGAAACAGTTTTGAACAAACTGTAGGCAAGATAGTCGAACATCTATTCATCAGTGACCTCGCTCTGATAGTCCGAAACAACGGAAGTAACACCAAAAGCTTATCCCTATTAAAAAGTATCAGCAAAGATTTTGAGAACATCAAGATATTAGACAAATTCAGTAACGCCCAGCTTCTTGCAACCGGTGTCTTTGATTTAGGCAACAATGATTTCGGAAAGAATGTCAACAAGCTGACCGGACTGAATAAATTATATCTGGGTATAGGGGGAAGTTTCACAGACAGGGAATTTATTGCAGTGCTCAAAAGTGAAAAAATTGAAACAGATAATTTCATCATGGACGGTCTTGAATTCGGCATCAAAATATCCGGGACGGAATTTCTTTTCTATGCACAAAGCAAATTCCAGTTCAAACTGGAAAACATGTTATTGGATTTTACCTTTAACGGCGCTGTATCAAACACATCTTTTACACTTTCTGCCTCTTCAGGTTCACGCATACCATTAAATACACGTCTTTCATTTTCTGATTTAGGGATGACCATCGGTATCACCGGTTCAGGTCTGTCATTCGGCATGATGGGAAGACTGAACACCAACAATCTATCCTTGTTCGGAGCATTCATCATCAATCCTGCACCACCTCCGCCTAAAATAACCTTATTATCAGCAGCCATGACATCAACAACCGGGCGTATCACACTGAAGGATCTCATATATGAGATAGCGGACATCCAGTGGGATGCTGCGGACTGTCTTGATGTTATAGCACTAGGAGACTTTGATTTGAAAAGTGCCAATGTAGGATTAAAAGATGATGAATTAAGATATCCTCAATTGAAAGCCGATGAAGTGCTATCAGAATATGAGAAAAGAAAATCGTCCTTTGAAAAAAGAGTGATAGATGGATTCAATGGCAATATGAATGAGTTGCTGAAGATAAAAGCCGACTACAATCTGGAGCCATTAGGAAATAATACCGGACAATACATCCTCACTGATAAAAACACAATGCGTCATTTCCGGATTGACAATAAGGGTGCCATTTCATTGAACTGTCAGATTTATCTATGTTACGTACCAATGCAGCTGGGCGGTTACAACATGCCAGTCGGCATGTTTATATGCGGCACATTGGAAATATTCGGCATAAGAGCACGTTTCCTTTTCTCCGTGGAAAAGGGGCTGTCACTTGTTGCCCTTTTCCAGATGCAAAAAGTCGTATTATGGGACATACTTGTAATCAGCAAATCGAGTAAGAGTATGCCATTCAATCCTATAGACGGTGGTATAGCAGGGCAATTATTGGATAAAAACAACGATGGAATAGACTTCTATTTATGTATTCAAAAGAATAAAGGTGAACTGACTTTCTATCTGAACGCTTACATTTCATTGTTAGGGATATTCACATTTGATTCACTGGTCTATATCAAAGATCGTAACGTGTATATAGATGTAACCACCAACTATGCTGGATTTCAGCTAACGATAAAGCTCAAAGGCTCACTATCCGAAATCACGACATCAGGCTTTGAAGCATATATATACTTTGACACACAAATATTCCTTGAGGATTTGAAGAAGTTGCAGAACGAACTGAAGGATGTGGCAAGAAGCGTAAGAAACAAACTTGAGAACGCAAAAGGCAAGATTGAAAAGGCACAAAAGGACGTATGTAATTTACAATCGAAAATCAATGATTTCAACGATAAAATCAATAGATGTAAAGCTGAAAAGAGCAGCTTTAAGTGGTATCAAATCGGAAAGAAAATCGCGAAAGATGCTGAGATTATAGCCTATGAGATAGCTGTCGCAGCCGTAAAAGTAGCCATAGGAGTGGCATACGAGGCATTGGAAATAGCCAAGAAAGCCTTAGACCTTGGAGGAAAGGCAGTGGAAGAAATTTTCGATTCTGTAAACTACATCATCAACACAGCCGTTCAACTGTTGTGGATAAAGAGTTTGGAACTTGAAGTCAAACCAAAGGCAAAGGATGAGAATATAAAAAATGAAGGAGAGAAAATACCGGCTGTATATGTGAAACTTGTACTGACTGCTTTGGGGGTGGATCACACATTCACACAAAGTATAGGATTTGATAATATAATTGAAAAAGTCAAGAGATTCGTAACTGACTCGACTCAGGATCAGGCTACAGCAACAAAGAGTAAAATCAACGGAAGCCTTCAGATTGAGAGTAGCCAACAAGACCTCACAACTCTGTCATTACTGACAGAATGCAGAGACATAAGGAAATGTAGGAATGAATATGATGAAATGAGCATTTTGAGAGACCGAATGGAGAAACTATTCCTGGATGCCAATGACGCATACATGTCAGCCTATGACAATGAAGACCCGAATGCAAGAGAGACCAGTTGCATACTGGAACAAAACAGATGGGAAGAGGAGATCTTCAGGCAACAGCACTGTGAATCATTTGATGAAGAATTTGTCCGTTCACTAACAACGGTGACAGATAAAATAAAGTCTGAGGTTTCAGCTAACAATGCGGAACTTTCAGACATATCATTACAGGATATGGACTATCTGCTGGAAACCGTAAAAGAGTTGAACGAAGAAAATAACAGTTATAATCATAGACTACAGAAACGTTCAACCTTATATGAAAGACTTGAAAGGAATATTGACCAGCATTATACAGCTAACAGTTTTAGGGGTACAATTAATGGCCAAAATGCCAAAGAAGCAAATGAAAGGTATGCCAAAGATATATATGATAAGTTCAATGAACATCTTGGTGACCAAAACGGTGAAGCGGCCATACAGCTGAAAGAAACATTGAATCAAGCACTGAAAGAATTTAAGGAAATGAATGACACGTTGGAATAATCAATTAAACATATAATAATTGGATTCAACATCAAATGAGCGGGAACTTTCTTTTTGTTTCCGCTCATTATATATTCATCTAAAAATTATAACCAACAATGTATAGAGGCAAAATATATCCTTTACTTTTGAAGGATGTGAATTACATTCAGAAGAAATATTTGCCGTTCAGAAAACAGAAATGATCAATTTAAAAAGCCAGCTTTTGATTTGCATTTTAATAATATATAATTATGAAAAAAGAGAATCAAGAGTTGGTTATCATTCTACCTGAAAACATGGAGAATATACCGGTTAGAATTATCCGTAACGCACAAGAAGAAGAGCTTGTGATTAAGTTTATCCGTCAAACATCTGATGAAGAAAGAGAAGACAAGCAACTTCACGTAGCCATTTATAATCATGAACACTATGACCACATAATAATGAAAGATATATTGTGGATAGAAGCGACTGGCAGTTATTGTAAAATACATACCACGAACAATAAATATATGGTTTCATTCCCACTTGGTCATGTTCAGAAAAGTCTGCCTGAAAGAATTTTCATGCGCATCCACCGTTCTTTTCTGGTTAATATCAACCAAATCAAGTATATAAGCGGTAACTGTGTAGTAGTGAATGGTACATATTTAAAGATCGGCAAAGAATACCGGAAAAAAGTACTAAGCCGTTTTGTATTCTTAGGTGTAAGAAACAAGGAATAGTGATAAGAGATATCATATCAGGCTAATTATCATCAACATACAATAAAGGCTGAAAAATAATATTGCTACAAATAAAGGATACACAAAAATGATAAACGCAAAATATATAGTATCTTTGCAAAGCGAAGTTACGAAAAGAGTGTAATTTATTGGAAATGAGCATTGG
>UMHA01069632.1_pt1 | contig 16698 bp, 6 predicted proteins | sample 1965401 | NCBI WGS metagenome assembly UMHA01 (sample SAMEA4836085, study PRJEB28245) | human gut metagenome | biome: gut microbiome; material: fecal sample | place: Denmark | collected 2008 | reverse complement strand
GGGAGCGACCGTCTGTCGTTTCCCTCTTTTTGTATCTATAATATAACATAAAATCAAGCCGGTGTCAAGTGCATCGCCCTGCATAATCCGAAGAACCGCCCCGATTAAAAGGCGGTTTTCCGTTTATCCGGTTTTCCTCACAGGCCTTATATACTTCCAGTATCTCCTGCAGTCGTGATAGAAGTAGAACACTCTGCCCTGCGTTTTGTCAAGCTCATAGCCCGACTTTTCATAGTCAAAGTCCTTCATAGCCTGTTCTATCTTTGCCTCAACCGCACTGTTTTCGGTCTGAAAGTCGAACGGTCCGTGCTCAAACACGATATACTCGCCCTCAGGCACGTCCATGATCTGCATCTGCTTTGGCATCTCTCCGCTGTAGTCGGCAGGAAGCCTTACGCCGTAAGCCTCAGCCAGCGGAATACCCCAGCTGCATATTCTTCCCTCAGGCTCATTTATGTACGCCATCACCTGACCGCTTCCGCTGTTCGCCTCATCGCCGCCCATATCGTCGAGCTTACCCTTGATACTGTCAAGCAGTCCGCATATAGTTGCACAATCCTGTCCGGGAATGTGACTCTGCTTTTCCCAGAAGTCGAAATACCCTATACTCTCGTAGTTTCTGATATGCAGGAATTTATGAGCCGGGATAGTTACGAAATACGCCTTAATATCACTGTTTGTCTGTGCCATACCTGTTCCTCCTATGCCTAAAAGATAGCAGTCGAAAGGTCTTATAGCTGTGCGGAGAATTACAGGTACAGGGTGTAAGCGGTAAGCGCTCGGAGTAATTCCGTATGCCGCTTTGAATGCCCTTGTGAACGCCTCGTGAGATGTAAAGCCGTAGTCAAGCGCAATATCAAGTATGCCCTTGTCGGTATCTCTCAGCTCCCTCAGCGCAAAAGCAAGCCTGCGGTATCTCATATAATCCCTGAGTTTCATTCCCGATATCTCGCTGAATTTCCTTGAAACATAGTATTCCGAGTAGCCAAGCGTCTGCGACAGCCCGCCGAGTGTCAGCCTTTCGTCCTCGCCGCTTTTGATGCATCTGTCAATGTCGTCAACAATATTCTGAATATTCATATACCATTCATTTATCCCATTCATCTGTTTTTCTCCCGTACAGCTTTCTTCCATCTTTTCGACTGTATTCATTTTATCACAAACGAGAAAGCCGAAACTTGATACGGCTTGCTGTTTTTACTGAAGGCAGCACAGTATTTTCATATCAAATCAAGATAAATCTTGAGATCGCCGACAAACTGATTTCCGCACCGTGCAAGCTCACCGAGCACTCGATCGGTTCCTTTTTCGGTCGTATACCAGTTTTCTTTGGTGATGTTATAGCAATGTACGGGGCAGACCGTCATATCAACATTTGGGAAAGCCATTTGATACAGCATTAAGCATCGGCGAGCATGAAAGGCTTTACAAACAATTATACCGCTTTTTATCATTATGCCCTTTTCATCAACGGCTTTACGAGAGAGAAATGCGTTATCACGGGTATGCCCCGACTTGCTTTCTTCAATGATCGCAGTCTGCGGAACGCCGTTTTTTACGAGTACATCTGTAAAAAACTCGCAGTCTGACCGGTAATCGCCACTATAAATTTCCGCTTTTGAGCGGACGCCGTGCCATTTTTCCTCTTTAACGCTTACTCCTCCTGACGGGACTATCCAATCAGTCAAACCTTGTCGGTATAATTCTGCGGCATATTCGGGCTGTTCGGGGTGTGAGCCGCCCGGCAGAAAAATCGCATCGACCTTTTGAGGTTCTCCTGACACAAAGATATAATCTGAAATATCTGTGATGATCCGGTTTGGCATAGGGGTTCTCCTCTTAGTTTTTTTGTAAAAGAAAAATGCGTGATCGATACAGCTTGCTGTTTTTACTACTCTTCCGGCGTAAAGAACACATTCCCGTCATCGTCTGTCGTAAACACCGTGAAGCCGGTATAGCACACATTTCCGTAAATATCGTTTATAACAAAGCTGTATCTGTAGTCGCCTGCAGGCAGATTGACAAACTCTATCATATTGTCGCCGCTGTAGGTGCATTCATCGCCCTCGGCTTTGCCTGCAAAGTTACCCTCGCTGTCGTAAGTATTGAATATCGGCACTATGACATCTCCCTCTTTAAGTGGAACAACGCTTCTTGCCGACTCGCCGTTTTCGTTTACGCCGTCCCATGTTCCAAGCGCCGTTATGTCATACGCATTGCCGTCCTGCGTCATAGCTATACGCAGATTTGTTTCCTTGCCGTTGAGCTTCACGGGAGATGTGTAAACCGAGCTGTTTCCGTTCTTCTCCACTATGAACATAGGGATAAGATTATTCTCAATCATATACCACTGACCGCTGAAATTATCCTCGATCAGTCCCGATGAGAAATCGACCTTTGTACTCTGGTCAACGCCGAATTCGATAAGCTCACCCGTTTCTTCGTCAACACGGTAAACCGAGCAGTTTACGCTCGCAAGGTTGTTTATAGTATCGTCCGTAACATTGAAGTAGAACGTTCCCTCATCGTCAAGCACAGGTCCGACATCTATCTGTACACTGCTCTTATCACCGCAGAAGCCCATGTTGTCGGTCTTGTTGTTGTAATGCTCCCAGTTGCTCTCGTAGTCGGAATAATCCCCGTCGCTCCAGTACACCGCACCGTCCGCAAGCCATGTTTTTTCACCGCTGTACCCGTCCGTACTGCCGTTTTGTGCGCCGTATGCGATTCTGTCAACAAACGTCATATAGTACGGACTTACGCACACCTTGCCGAATGTAGCAAGCTCGGTAGAGCCTGAAACGCCGAACGGATAGTAGGTCGAAAGCCCCGTTGAGCCGTCCTTGTCCTCGCCGTAGATGTTATACACTACCGCCTTTTCAAGTGCCGACATAACCTTGTCTGCCTTGTCGTCAGATACCGTAGCCGCTATCATAGAGCCGAGATCCACCATATTGGTATATCCCTCTGTATCGTTGTTACTGCCGTATGCTCTTACGGTATAGATGCTTCTTACCGCATTTGCAAGCAGTGCAGGGTCGGAAGAAATATCGTTCATTTCCTCGGCGGCGTCATTCACTGCCTTTACAAGCTCGTCTATACGGCTGAGATCCGTTATCGAAAGCGTAGCCTCGCCGCCTGCGCCGATAGCCTCGCACGATGCCATAAAGCTGTCAGCGACCGTCTTTCCGAGTTCGGCTGTATCCGCTGTCGGATTACTTTCCATAAAGCCTGCTATCTCGGTATAATCCCAGCCGTATCCCGGCTCCGTTTCCTCAGATGCAAACATATAGTCAGCGTGTGGAACAAGCATATTCGCCGTTTCTACCGTTGCCATAAGGCAAGCGTCAAAGCCGATGAACGCAAACTTATCCGTCATCTTGTCATACACAGACGTAAGCGCAGTGTCTATTTCCTCAAGCGACAGCGAATCGTTCTCGTTAAGCTCGTCGAAGCACACGCCGCTTATACTTCCTCCGCCGTGATTCCAGAAGATAAGCCCCATTTTAGCCGCCGCGTAGTTTTCTATACCCCAGCTTAAAAAATCGACAAGCACGTCCTCCTTGCCCATATTGACAGATTCTTTTTCTTCGATAAGGCTTATTTCTCCGCCCGTTACAACATAACGCTGTGTCTTTTCGGCAGAGATGCCGTATGTATCCGCCCACGCTCCGGCACCGCCCGTCTGAATGACGAACTTCACGTTCTCGCTTTGTGACCCTGCAATCATTTCCTCAATGTCGCCGCTCGCAAGCCCGTTCTCGCTTTCAAGGTCGCTTCCGCACATATAAACGAATACCGTCTGTGTGCCGTCCTCGCCCATAGGCTTTTCGGCTTCACGCTGTTTTCTCGTAATGCTTATCCCGTCCGAGCCGCTGAACGTCAGCTTTGACGCACGACTGCCCGTAACACTTCCCTCATATTTATTATCACTGCCTTCACTGCTTTCCGAATTGCCGCCGTCACTCGTCTGCCTGTTGTCGCTTGCCGTGCTGTCGGAAATCTCCTCCTCATCGTCAAGGCAGCCGCTCGAAAGCACAGCCGTTGCAAGTACCGATACCGCAAGCAGTGTCCGTAATATCTTTTCGCTTGTTTTTCTCATAAGCTCTCCTTTTCTCTTAGCCGTAATTATAACCATATTCTCACATATTAATTATAATCGTTTTTCTCGGCAATTGCAACGAAAAGGCACAAACGGTATTTAATCGGCTGGAAACGGTAATTTTCCTCCCAAGCCGCCCGCTCCCCTACGAATATTCCTACAATTCATCACAACCGCATATAAACTGCAAACACCAAACTTGGCTTATAAACACTTTGCCGGTTTCGCAAAATGTAGCAAATCGCTATCACCCTTGCCTCCCCTCGAAAAAGGGGAGGTGGCTTGACGGCAAGGCACAAGCCTAATTTTACAGCGTTTTTATGCGATATATCCGACTTTTATAATTACTAAGTCGGTCTGCCGTCAAGACGGTGGGGATTGAAGTTGATAGAACTTCTATCCCTAAAACTTCTAAGCGTTCACAATCACAACTCGCCCCACACCAACCCTTCCAAAACCTCACCCTTTTTAGTAAGTCCTAACTAACCTAATTTTTACAAAAAAATTTTCAAAAACCTCTTGACAAACGCCGAAGTATCGGTTATAATAAAACCAACAAATCAGTAAACGTTACTGATTTCGCTAATAACAATAAGAAAATAATGATTTTATCACTATGAAAGGATAGGTAATTTACTATGAAAAAGTGGGTATGTCCGGTATGCGGTTACGTTCATGAGGGAGATACACCTCCCGAGTTCTGCCCCCAGTGCAAGGTTCCCGGCAGCAAGTTCATAGAGCTTAAGGAAAGCGAAAAGCTTGTATTTGCAGACGAGCACAAGGTAGGCATTGCAAAGGCAGTTGAGGATGAAGAGATTCTTGCAGGTTTAAAGGCTAACTTCGAGGGCGAATGCACAGAGGTAGGTATGTATCTCGCTATGGCAAGAGCCGCTCACAGAGAAGGTTACCCCGAGGTAGGCCTTTACTACGAAAAGGCAGCTTGGGAAGAGGCTGAACACGCAGCAAAGTTCGCAGAGCTTTTAGGCGATGTTGTAAGCGCATCGACTAAGGAAAACCTTGAAAAGAGAGTTGCCGCAGAGCACGGCGCTACACAGGGCAAGCTTGACCTCGCTAAGAGAGCAAAGCAGTTGAATCTTGACGCTATCCACGACACAGTTCACGAGATGGCTAAGGACGAAGCAAGACACGGCAAGGCTTTCGAGGGTCTGCTTAACAGATACTTCAAGTGAGCCGCACCGGATTCGCCTTTTTCAAAATTCTGCTTACCGCAGGACAGCAAAACGGCGTATCATAAAAGCAATAAACAAACCAAGCCGTAAGCACTCTAGCTTACGGCTCAGTTTGTTCTTATAGTAAAAACGCATCCGATACACAAAAAAGAACACCGGTCGCCCGGTGTTCTCTTTTTTACTGTCAGCTTATTTGGCTGTATTCACATTCGCATAAGTAAAAGTGCTTGTATTTGCACCCTTATAAGACGCAATCCTTACCTTATACACGCTTCCGGCCCTGAGTCCGCCAATAGTGACAGTAGCATTCGTACTGCCCTTTAACGTCTTTTTGACCCACTTGCCGCCTTTGTAAATTTCAACCTTATATCCGTCTGCACTTGCGTTTTTACCCCACTTAACGGTTATCGAGTTGCTTTTTGCCGATACAACCTTGATATTGGTTACCGGTGAAAGCACTGCAGTAACCGTAGTATAGCTGTAATCGCCGTACAGATTGTCCTTATACGCTCTTACCCTTACTTTATATGTGCTGTAAGGTGTAAGTCCGCCAAGCACAGCCATTGCTGTCTTATTATCGGTTATGGCCTTTTCGACCCACTTACCGCCGATATAATATCCTACGTTATATCCGTCAGCGGTTGCATCCGCATTCCATATAACAACCGCCTTTGAGTCAACCGCACTCTTTACCTTAAGACCGTCGACCTTTGTCGGAGCGGTAGTGATATAGATGTCGTCGAATGCACTCTCAAGCTCACCCTTATAAGCCTTTATTCTGACCTTGTAGGTTTTGTAGCCCTTAAGCGAGCCTATTGTAACGGTAGTTTTTTTATTGCCGACGAGCGTCTTTTCATTCCACTTACCGTCTGCATAGTACTGAACGGTATAACCGTCCGCACTTTCGTTCTTATCCCATTTAAGCGTAAACGAAGAAGATGTGACTGTCTGCGTAATACCAGTAACTTTTGACGGGAGCGTATCGATATAGCCGTATGTATACGGGCTGTAAAGGTCGCCCTTATATGCGCTTACCCTTACTTTATATCGTGTTCCTGCACAAAGTCCGTCTATAACCGCCGCTATATTATTGTTGCCGGTAACAGTCTTTACAGACCACTGATTATCAATGTACCACTCTACCTTGTAGCCGTCCGCTCTGGTGTTTCTGCTCCAGCTTATTCTTACCGTTTCATCGGTAGCCTTCACCGTATTTATATTCCATACGGGAGAAGGAACAGTATCAACATAGAAACATCTGAACTTGCCGGTGAATCTTCCTGCATAAGCCGCTATCCTTACCTTATATTTAAGGCCTGCAGAAAGACCGCTCAGCTTTGCCGCTACTCTGTCGCCGTCAGCACTGCAGTTAATCTGCTTCCACTGATCGCCGACATAGCATTCGACATTGAATCCGTCAACACCGCTTATATTCTTCCAGCTTATATCGACTTCATTGTATGTTGTCTTTTCAACCGCTATTTCTTCCACGTCGGGAATAGGCTTTACGGGAACACGGTTTCCGATATATGAATCCTTACATCTTGTGCATTCAAATACGCTGTAGCCTTCGTTGCGATAGTCAGGCTCAACTACTTTGATTACAACATAGTCGTGACCGAGAGGTTCGCCATACTCCGCACCGCATATTTCACACTTTGCCTTTTTGGTGCAGGTAGCCTCTCCTCCGGAATGCTCACATTCGGTTATCGTAGCCGTTACAACGTCCGACTTCATCGAAACTCCCGCAGTTGTAGCATTGCTGTAGGTAAGACGGCAGTAGTACCTGCCCGTTGTGAGATTTTCGAGCGACAGCTTTCTGTCTGTAGCGCCCTCTATCACTGTTTCGTAGCCGTTTTCATCAATGCCGATCCACTGATAAGCAACTTTTGCGTCGACCTCGCCTGAATACCACGGCACTGCACTTATTTGAAGTGACGGTATACCGTCTGGATAATAGCCGTTGGTGTAATATACAGTATCAATCGGCTTGATTATCTGCATCGGACACAACCGTACCGTAAGTCCGTTTGTCGATGATGCCGTTGCCTTATTAAGGCTGTATATATCTATCCACTCTTTTGTTCCTCTGTCCTGTACCCAGAAGCCGGGATCGATATAATCGGCTATCACCTTATCACTGACCGTAGTTACGATTTCGGCAAACCCACCTGACGAAATGGATACATTACCGCCGTTTATAGTAAGGCAATTTATATTGTTGGCAGTCATTGTAACATTTCCGCCGTTTATGGTCACATTGCTGCCTGTAGCAAGCCCGTCAAATGTGACATCACCGCCCCTCACTATGAATGCGTCTTGATTCTCAAACGCTGTCACCGCACAACGTCCCGTAACCGTCAGCTTTGCCTTGCCGTTTATGATGATCGGACGTGAGAACGCTGTACGAACTGCGTACTTGAGCGTGAAGTTACCTTCGGTTATGACTAACTGACCGCCGTATCCGTTCTTGTTATAAAGCGGATATAAGGTACAGCCCTCGTTTTCGCTCTTCTGAGCGTCTTTCGCAGCCTCGTCAAGATCGTTATAATACCTGACATCGTCGCCCTTTGTTATCTTTGCATTGAACTTGCTCTCGCATATCTCGCAATATGTCGGCTCAGTAATGTTGCCTGCGGTTTCCTTGTCCGCTGTAGGATCGACCACCTGAGAATGATCACAATCAACAAGGTCTATGCTTACAGTGTTCGACTTTATTTCATAGCCGTCATCGGTAATAACTACGAAGTATATCTTGGCAGCATCGCTGTCGCCTGCCTTATCAATTATTTCGTCTGCCGACAATTTAGCGTCCTTTACAAGTGCGCTTAAGCTGCTATAAATTATATCTCCGCTTACATAGGAGTTTATACCGTATCTCTTACTTACATACGAGTCGTTCAGGTTCGAGCCGTGAGCAAGAGCAAGGTTGAACTTCAGCGTGGGGTTTGCGTTGCTGTTGCGATACAGCTTGTTTATTTCTGTGCTAAGCGTTGCGCTCTTTATCGGCGCTTCTTCTACATTCACCGGTTTATTGTCGTTATTCACACTGCTATAAACGCTCTCTGCACGTTCTGCAATTGAAAGCCATGCACCGCCGTCCTTTTTATATGCATAACCGTCAGCCAGAACAGATTCAAGACTGCCGTTTGCTATCTCGATGTTGTAGAATTTACCGCCGCTGAGTTTTGCGTTACCGTTAACGACCAGATCTTCTATAAAACCGCCGCCTATTACTGCGTCACCGTCTTTATAAATCATCACCGTGGCGATTTCACCGCCGTTGACGGTTAATTTTGCGTTTTCGTTAACGATAATAGGCACCATCATTTTGCCATCGCCGTCTACGGTAAGCATACCGCCGTCGGATACTTCTACAGGTGCGTTGAAAGCAAAAGTGCCACCCAGTTTTTTACCGTTCAGTGCAAGCGTTACATTGCCGGTAATGGTAACGCCCTGTGTAAGTTCGCTGTTTGTAATATCCTTATACAGCGTTACAGTAGCCGTACCTGCCTCGTTAGCCTTGTCAAAAGCGTCATAAATATCGCTGAACAGATCTGTCTGCTCGCTTCCGTCAGCCGTATAGCTTACAGTTGCGGCGATTTCCTCATTGCAGTAAGGACAAAGGTTTCCGTCAAGCGCATAACTGTCGTTTTCGTCCTTATGGTCGCACTTTATAACATTAAGATAATTGGCTTTGGTCATGCTCTGAATTTCAGCATATTTGAAACCTGAACCGACAATCGCATTTAAGCCTATAACTCTGCTTCCGCTCGCAATTGCCCTGCCTAAAGTATAATTGCTTTCATTTTCGCAAGTGAAGATGTTGAACGTACCGCTTACTATAGAGACATTATATCCGCTTCCACCGGTCGTGTCTGCTTTCATGCTTAAATAATCGGCATTAACATCATTGATGACCGTGTCTCCGCCGTTTATCGTTATTGCGCCGATATTAGCACCATCGGCACTAACCTTTCCGGAATTTACAACTAAATAATTCAATGTGGCTTTACTGTCAATTAAAACATTGGCATTCTCACCCGATACCGTTACACCGGTAAGTGAACTTGAGGCTTTTTGCGGTGCCGTAAACGTTATATCTCCGCCCTTGACATCAAACGCAAATGCTGTGTTGCCGTCATTTTTATTTAAATCAACGGTAAATCTACCCTTGCTTATGTCAAATATTTCACCATCATTAACACCACTGTAGTCTAACAGCTTTAATGTACAGCCTTCGCTTTCCTCGGCAGCGCCGATAGCGTCATTCCAGTTTTCGTAATACGATAACGTGCCGTCAGACAGCTCTACCGAAGCCGTTAGTGCTCTGTTGCATATACCGCACACACAACCGTTATCGTCACATTTTACGCTTTCGCCGGGGTGCTGGCAGGTAGCTACTGTAAGCGTTACCACATTCGACTTATAATCATATCCGTCATAGGTAAATATGCAGTAATATTGGATTTCTCCGTCTTCTGCCACCACTTTATCAACTTGATCGCCAAGTAAATAACAGTAACCGTTTAATAATTCTGTTTTTTCGCTTATTACCGTTCCGTCAATTAAGCATCCGGTAATATAGAGTGTTTCATTTCCCGAATATGTCACATCGGCCGCGAAAGTTGAAGCCTTTTTACCGTTACGGTATATTATCGGTGACTCATTCTCAGCGGAAATTGTTGCGCTCTTTATCGGTGCTTCTTCTACGGATAACGCTCCTTTAGAACCGCCCAAATAGCTATCTTTTTCACGCTCATCAATCGAAAGCCAAGTGCCGTCAGCATTTTTATACGCATAACCGTCTGCCAGTACAGATTCGATTGCCTTGCCGTTGTACATAAACAAATACTTGAATTTACCGCCGCTGACCTCTGCTTTACCCGTACCATAAACGGATAAGCAGTCTATTATACCATCCAGGATTACCACTTCACTGTCTGAAAGGGCATACACATCGTAGTATTCGCCGTTTGTAATGGTTAATTTTGAGTCCGGCTTAGCTTCAATTGCGCTCCATACTTTACCGTTTCCATTCACGGTAAGCGTGCTGCCACAAATATATATTTTTTTTGCTTTATCCGTAGCGCCCAATGTTTTGCCGTTCAGTGCAAGCGTTACATTGCCCGTAACATTTATTTCATGTGCAATTTCACTGTCTGCAATATCCCTGCACAGCGTTATTGTAGCCGTACCTGCCTCATTAGCCTTGTCAAAAGCGTCGCATATATTGCTGAACAGCTCTGTCTTTTCGCCGCCGTCGGTATAGCTTACGCTTGCGGCAAACTCAGAGTTACAGTATTTGCATATACCGCCCTCATTAAAGGCATAACTGCCGTCCTCATTCTTATGCTCGCACTTTGTGACCAGATAATACCTTCCGTCATCGTCACCGGGAGCTAAATAGCTTTCTTCGGCTATATCACTGTATAATAAAGCCGTCACTATTTTCTCCGCAGTCGGATCTGACGGGTTATCATACCTTATAACACGCACACCGCTTGCAAGCACGTCCTTCAGCTTAAACGGTTCGAAAACGACATTGCCGTAAGTACCGCCGCCTATAGTCACCTTTGCGTCGGTTGTGGCATTGGCTATAAACAATTTATCAGCACCCGCATTATTGTCGGCATTTACGCCTTCGCTGATGTTTACAGTACCGCCTGATATAATAATAGTACCAAATCGGGTACCTGAACCTTCAGGCAGCGTAAGTGAGCCGCTAATCATATCTATAGAGCAATTGATTAACATATGACCTTCGGCAATAACATCGGCACCTTCAATACATATTTTTCCGCCGGAAGCACTGATGACACAATTATTATTCATTGCGGTAATCGTAAACTGACCGTTTGACAGTGTAACATAGTCCTTAATCTTACCGCTTGTTACAAGAGTGAAAACACAGCCCTTGTTTTCAGCCTTATCGGCATATAATAAGCCTTCCTCAATGCTGTCAAAATATTCGTTAGTAGTACCGTCGGCTGATGTCACCTTTGCATAAAGCACAGCACCGCACGCACACTTTGTATTTGTCTCGTTGTATGTATGAGTATGCGCTACAACTGTGACATTTGTAAGTCTTCCGCCGATTGTCTTCGCACTGCCGTCAACTATACTTTCGGGGAGATGTGTGACACTGTTTAAGATCGCAAACGCATAGCCCTTTGCAAGCAGAGCGTTTACGGGTGTGTTGCTTTCCTCGCCGCAGATGGTGTTGTACCTTCCGCCATATAAAGCTACACCGCTTGCGTGTGCAATATAAACATTCTCAAATATGCCGCCGTATATTTCGACACGCTTAGCACTGTTAATGACTAAATTGAGTACATCTGCGGCTGAACTGCCGCCGTCTGCAGTACCGTTTATAAGCGTACCGCCGTTTACACTAAAAGGTGCGTCTATGCATCCGTAGTAGGTGCTTTTCCTGCTGTCCTTAAGGTACAGCACACCACCGTTATTTACACTTATATCTGCCTCTCCGCCGAGTGAACATCCGTTCACATCGACAGTAACCGTTGTATTGCCGATTTCTACGTTCTGTGTGATCTCGCAGTGCTTATACAATGTCAGCGTACAACCGTTGTTTTCCGCCGATAATGCCGCAGTAAAAGCGTCGTCTATATTATCGAAATACTTCGCTGTTCCCGCACTCGAAATGCCCGCAGTAAGCTGATATTTGCAGGTAAGGCATACACCCGTTTTGCTGTCAACATCCGTATGACCGCACCGCTTACCGCAAATCGTACACTTGCCCGTTGTGCTGTCGTAACTGTGACCTTCATGTCGTATTACAATAACAGGTGTTGCAAAACCGTCTTTCAACAGTGTTTTTGAGCCGTCTATCGGCTCAGGATTGGGAGACTTCATAAACATACGGTTCTCAGCCAACAAAGTCAGTATTTCTGCGTTTGCTCTGTCCCCGCCGCCGTTATAGCATATTGTTTTGAAAGCTCCGCCGTGAAGAATTACGTCACTGCTTGCATCGTTTATATTGAGTGTTATAGAAAATGTACTATAGCAGTCAAATGTACCTGCACCTACCGACACAGTTCCCATAGCGCCGCAGTTTTCGTCAAATGTCAGCTTACCGCCGGCCGCTACATAGAAATCGCCATAAAAACTATTACTTTTTTCCGATCCCGTAACGGTTATATCTCCCGAAACAGTTAACGTACCTACATTGGCTTTCTCAGCGATCCACAGCGTGAACTTACCGCTGAGTGTTGTATAGCTGCCTGTATAATTCTTGTATACTCTTAATGTACAGCCGGTGTTTGCGTCACTGTCAGCCGCTTCAAAAGCCGCTCCCATCTCATTTTCTTCATAAACAGAAGCTACAACCCCGTCCTTTACGATAACAGCCGCATACTGATATTCACACTCGTTACACTTACCCGTTTCGCTGTCAACATCGCTGTGAGGGCATACATATCCGCAGTCGCACTTGCCGTCAACATAGGTATGGCTGTGGTCTTTGACTGTCAGCGTTTCACTGCTTGATATTTCCTTAACGCTTGCGTTGAAAAGAGTTCCGTCAGCCTTGAAGAAAGCCTTACCCTCTCCGAGCATATCGTATTATGTCTTGCTGTCCCTGGCGTAAAGTCCGGCTTGATATGCACCGTCTTTCAATATAACCGTACTCGAATCATATACATAGATCGAAGTGTCTAAAACTACATCGCCGTCTATTATAAGCGTACCGCCGGCGTATGAAGCGTCGTTTGTCGGATATACATTACAACCGAGCATAACCGGATTGCCGCTGTTTTTGATCGTAAGCTTTCCGCTTTTGCAAGGAGTAATACTCCGGATTTTAAATTGGCGTCCGTTTAAGTCAATTGTAAGTTCTCCGTATAAGTCATACTGAGCGCTTGGTTTAGAATAATCCTTAAACAGCTTTATCGTACCGCTTCCGTTGTATTCATTCAGTAAAGAGTCAAGCTCATCGGTATCTACATACTTTAAGCTTCCGTTCTTGTCTGTATAGAGTGCGACAGACACAACCGCACCGCAGATTGAGCAGATGCCGGTGTCCGTGTTTATATCACCGCCATGCTCGCAGGGCTTTCCGCACTCCTCGCACTTGCCTGTTCCACTGCCGTATTTGTGGTCAGCGTCAGTATGCTCAACAACAGTAAGCGCAACGGAATAACCCATACTTCCATATTCTTTATAAAGATCAAGATAATTGCCGTTATCTTCACGTTGCAGTGCCTGCCGGGTAACATCAAGAAGATTGCCTAATTTCAGAGCGCCGGAATTGTTTTGGCGATGATATGTCAGCCCACCTAACTTCATTCCCGTAGCAAGCTTTACAGATGTCGTTGTAGTTCCGTCATCATTCACTGATGCTATCACAGTCAACTGCTCTGCAGTTACTTTTGCACCATCGCTTACAGCAAGCTGTGCACTGTCCTCAACAAAAATTGTATTAAATTCTACATTTGCATCGCTGTCAATTACAAAAGATCCGCCTTTGCGAACATACACCTGCGTAACATAACTGCCCGCTGTGCCGGTTAATGTAAGCTTGACGTCTTTGTTGACCCCAAGCTTGATATTGTTCAGCTTGTGACCGTTAAGGTCGATCATAACATTGTGTTTTACATCTATAGTATCTAAAGTTGCAGTTGCCGATGTATCGCCGATATCCTGATAGATCTTAACATAGTTTCCGGTTTCGGCAGTAACACTGTTAAGGCAGTCTGCGAGCGTGTCATAGCCTGTCGGCGCATTGCCGTCTGTGCTGATCGTAGCAACAAACTGACGCTCACACTTGTTACACTTACCCATGCCAATGTCAATATCGCTGTGATCACATAACGCTCCGCAGTTTGTGCATTTACCGTCGGAATAACCGTTTTCATGTGCACATTCTTTATATGTAAATGTAAATTTTTCTGTAACAGTTTCTGTGCTGTCACCGTCTGAATAGGTTATATCGCAATACAGAACATAATTTCCGGCAGGAATATTATCCGCAAGCTTGAATTCGCCGTTGCTTCCGGATACTGCCGCACCGAGCTCATCTGCACTGTATGCACTGTTCGTACTGTACCAGTTATAGCTTATGCTTTCACTGTCAACCGTATAGGTGCTTACAAGCTTGTAATTGTCCTTCTCTTCCTGCGAAGTGTTTGTATAGAAAACCGTTCTGTTTGTGTTGTCACCCTGTGTAACCTTGTTGAAACGGTTTGCATTCGACTTTACCTGAACGGTATTGGATACAATATCTCCGCACTTTATTGTAAGAGTATTATCAGTGTCGTATGTAACCGAAAACTCGGTATCGCAGACCATGCACACCCAGCCGTAATCGGTCTTGATTATGCTTGCTGATAAATCGGGTTCATCGCCGCCGAAACAGCCTCTTGCGTCTGCAAACTCTTCATCGCTCATATTCTTCAGAGTAATATCAAAGTAAACCGTACCCTTGAGCTTGGTGTCAGTCATGTCCATGCCTTCAATTATTTCATACTCTTCCGTCTTGAATATTCCTGTCTGCTTTCCGAGTATTATACGGGGAGAAGTATCAGGCTTTATAACTACCGTCTTAGCGTCCGCTCCGTCAATATAATAATAGCCGTCGGGGAGCTCGACCTCGCCTGTCACAGCACTTTCCGAAGCCTTGAACTCGGTCGAGCCCTTCACCGTAAATCTGTTCTCGTCTATTGTCGGTACAGTTAGACCGATAGCGTATGAACCGCCCGTAGTGTATACCGAGCCTGTACCGCTCATTATAAGGTTTACTTTGTAAATGCCATACTTAGTACCGTAAGCAGTGACCTTACCGCCGCTTATTTCGGCATCCATTCCGTCGCCGTTGTTTCCGCTGTAGTATATTCCGACTCTTGCTGAATTGCCTTCAGGCACAGTAATACTGCCGTTTCCGCTGACGGAAATTTTGTCACCGAAATTACTGGTAAGCAATATTGCACTGTTTAACGTAGATTCATTAGCACAACCTACTGCAGTAAGACTGCCGTTGCCGTCAACAGTAATGCCGCCGCTGACATTGACAGCCACACCCTCAAAAGATGCAGTTGTCGCATTTGCGTTCAGCACACCGTCATTATGTATTTCAAGCGAATTTGTCTTTACAGTACCTGTTGCGTTTACTGTACCGCCGTTCAGGATTATTGATCCGCCGAGAGAGCGTGCCATACTGTCTGTAGAGCGGTTCTCTGCATTCAGCACACCGTCGCCGCTGATCGTCATTGTGCCGTCACAGTTAACATCATTCGTATTTACGGCACTGAGAATGTATGTATAGCTGTCGCCGGTGTCCGTCTGTACGATAGTATTGTTACCGTTCAGCACTATCTCCGTACCGTCGGGGACTGTTACGACGCTCATACTGTCTGTTGTCGCCTGAATGTTCACTTCGTCAAGCGTCAGCGTCTTTGTGTCATAATCCCAGCTCCAGCCGACACCGTTTTCGTCCGCCTTCTTTTCTCTGAAATCAAGCGGTGTCGTGATGACATTGCTCTCGCCGTCATGCGTATGCTCCTCGCCCTCGGCAAATGCCGATAACGGTACAGCCGTCAGCGTCATTGCCGCAGACAGCACCGCACTTATGAGCCGTACAAATTTTTTCTTCATGTTTTTCCTCCTGTAGATTTACCCGTGCTTATGCCATGCACCTGCACTTATGCAGTGCCTCCTTCAGCTTTTCAAGCGGTATCGGCTTCTTGTGGAAATAGGTACAGCCAAGCCTGTATGACTGCGCCCCGAATCCCTCATCGTCCGACAGCCATATTACAGGCGTATCCCTGTCGGCATTCTTCGCCGCAATAACGCCCTCCATACCGTCCGCTCCGTCGGCAAGCACGATTATAAGGTCAGCCGTCTTACACTCATTCACAAAGCTCTCATACCTCTGACATACCCTGTAGGCAATTCTTCGATATGCCGCCGTTGCAATCTGTGTTATTTTCGCTTTCAGTATCTCCGCCTCGTTTGCGGTATCGTAAACGCAGATGAGCATACCTCTCCCCCTTATAATTTTATAATTGTATCATAACTCATTCGCTTTGCGATTTCAACTTTTTGGCACGAACGGTTGTTATAACGGCGCAAACGGTCATAAATGCGGCTCATAATACAAAAAACCGCACCCTACACCCACCGGTCAGGTGAAATATATCACCAAGCACCACCCCTCTCGCTTTTCATAGGGCAAGCGTCTGTGTGTGCTTGTACGGCTTCGTATTTGCACTATCCCTCTCACATTCCGTACTGCAATCTTCTATATGCATTGATATGCTTTCGCATCGGCACTATCCCTCTCGCTTTTCGTAGGGTGAGCGTCTGTGTGTGCTTGTACGGCTTCGTATTTGCACTATTCCTCTCGCTTTCCGTAGGGCGAGCGTCTGCGTGTGCTTGTACGGCTTCGTA
>UMHA01016165.1_pt1 | contig 17010 bp, 8 predicted proteins | sample 1965401 | NCBI WGS metagenome assembly UMHA01 (sample SAMEA4836085, study PRJEB28245) | human gut metagenome | biome: gut microbiome; material: fecal sample | place: Denmark | collected 2008 | reverse complement strand
AAACCTATCACATTGGGAACGCAACGGAAGTGGACGTGCCATATTTTGAGGGCATCCGTGGCCTGTCCGCGCCCGTTTATGCCTGTATTTTCTGAAACTGCTTACAGAAGAAATAATCCTTGCTTTTCGCCCCTAAATTATACATAAATCCATCCTCGAAGCGGCGGCGTCATGCGGAATGTGGGAATGAAATATCAATATTCTTACGAAGAACAATGGTATCCAAAAGATTTTCCGGTCATATTCCGAATGTATCAGCTAAATCTCGACGGTAATGAAAGTCGTGTCTAAAAAATATTGGGAAACTTCTGCCGTGCATTTTATAGAACCGGGATTGTAATGGAAATAACATTTAAATTATAAATAGGTGCTTAGCAAACTCAACCCCGAAGGCTGTGCGGCGGCGGAGCGCAGCGGTATTGTAAATTCCCATGCCATCCGCTATAATGAGCGTTAAGGAAAGGGCGGTGAGCAGGATGTATCGGGTGGCGGTTTGTGAAGACGAAAAAAATCTCCGTGAGGACTTGTGCGCACAGTGCGCGGCGCTCCTGTCCGGGCTGCAGATGGAGCATACGGTCACGCCCTATTCTTCAGCCGAGGAACTGGAGGCAGCTTTTTCAGCGGGTGCGGAGTTCTCACTGCTTTGTCTGGATATTCTGATGGACGGCAAGACCGGCATGAAGCTGGCGCAGGAGCTGCGGGAGCGGGACGACAGGACCAGCATCCTGTTTATCACCGGTTCCACGGAGGGTCTCAAGGACGGCTACAGCGTCCGCCCCATCCAGTACCTGCTCAAGCCGGTTTCCCGGGAAGATCTGGAGCAGGCGATCAAAACGGATTTGCGGTTATATCATCAGCCCCGCACCGTAACCTTCCGGGTGGCCGGCAGGACCTTTGTCCTGCCGGCAGAGGATATCCTCTGCGCTGAAAGCCGGGATCACGGCAGCGTACTCCACACAACACATGGCGAACAATTCATTCTCTGCCCGCTGAGCCAGATGCAGAAGTATCTGCCGAAGGATCGCTTCTGCCGCTGTCACAACAGCTTTATCGTAAATCTCTTCCATATCCGCAGGGTCAGCAGCCGGACAATATACCTGACAGATGGAAGAGATCTAAGCATCGGACGGCGCTATATGGAGCAGTTTCAGGACCAGTTCGTCCGGTATCTCAATCAAAACTGAAGTAAGGGCAAGGCCATTTGGATAAAGAGAATGCGGCGTCTCCCGATGGGAGGCGTCGCATTTTGTGTTTACAGAGAGCTTATGGGGTCTCTTTTTCGGGCAGCAGCTTCAGAGCCGTCATCACGGTGAAGCGGGTGTCATCATAGCTGACAGCCAGTACGCTGCCGTACTTCTCGGCGATGGTTCGCATCTGCAAAAGGCCGAAGCCGTGGCTGCCGGCATCCTGCTTTGTGGTGCATAGCTGTCCGTTTTCATCTGTTTGCAGCACCCCATTGTAGGTGTTTTCACATCGGATGGCCAGATACTGCTGGCGGATCTGCAGGGAACAGACGATCTCGCCGTGTTCCGTTTTGGCGGCGGCCTCCACGGCGTTGTCCAGCAGGTTAAACAGAAAACCGCACAGATCCGCCTCCTCGATGGGCAGCGTTTCCGGCAGCATAGCGCTGACATGGAAAGAAACACCATACCTGTCTGCCTGGGCCGCGAAGCGCTGGAGGATCGTGTTGACCGTCGGATTGACCGTATAAACCTTTGGAAAGAGCTGTTCCAATTGTCCATCCAGCCGGTTCAGATAGTCCAAAAGACCGGCTTGATCCGACTTTTGTGCCAAAAGGTGCAGGGCGGCGATATGGTTTTTCCACTCATGGCGGAATGCCGCCGTCCGCCGGACTGTCTCCTGTGCCTGCGCATACTTTTCCTGCGCTGCCTGACTGCTGCTTTTGATCGCCTGCATCCGGCGCTGGCGAAGCAGTGTTTCGCGCACAAAGCCCGTCACCACCTGCACGGCGCACAGCGCACCGGCAAAGCCGCACAGGATCGCGTAAAATGCATGGGGATACCCCGCCAGCAGCGTGGTCACCGGGTTGGTCAGTGGATAAAAGATCCCGCTTCCGCTGAATCGGGTCACGCCCCAGAACGCAAATAAACCGCCCGCCACCGCGCAGAGAAACAGGCTCGTTCGGCGCAGCGGCTGCTCATGGGAGAACAGAAGCAGCGCCGCTGCCAGAAGAAACAGGGTGGTGCCGAGCCAGTCTCCCGCTGCACTGGCGAGCAGCGGCAGCGCCGCGAAGCTCCACAGCGCAGAAAGCAGGATATGGAGCAGCGCACCGGAGAGCAGCACCCACCGCTTCCAGCCGTGCAGCGCCGCGGCCAGATAGCAGTAAAGAAGATCCATATAGATCAGGTAGACCCAGTTCAGAAGCCCGGCGTCAGCATTCAGCCCGGCCGAAATTTCGAGATAGGTATGACAGACCCCGGCTGCCGCCGCCAGCAGGAAATAGCCGATCAGAGGCAGCAGCTTCCAGAGAAACTCGCCATCGTGTGCGCCAAGCAGCAGCACCAGTAGCAGACAGATCGCCAGCAAAAGCTGCGCCGTGACTGCCGCCATGGGCCAGACGACGCCGGAGGTCTGTACCACGGCGTCGGAAAAGCGTCCCACCAGCGAGGGCAGTACCGGCTGGCGAAGGCCATCGCCGGAGGGTCCGTAGGTGACAATGCGAAGCCGCTTCCCGCCGCAGTCCTCCGGCAGCGGAACGCGGAGCCCGTCGTGGGAAATACTGGCAGGATCAACATCCTCCAGAAAGCTGTCCACCGGGTTTTCCTCGGCCGGAAAGTCTGTATAGAGAAGCGTATGATCCAGAAACACCTGCAGGCCAGCGCCGTAACTGTCAAACTGCAGAAAGTGCCGCGCACCCGGTTCCTCCATCACGCGCTCCGCCGCGACAGGGCCGGTCCCCTCCGCCGGAATACCGTTGATATAACCACCAAAGCCGAAGACAGGTTCCACTGGGCCGGCCTCTGTAAAGAATACCCAGCCGCCGCGATCCGACTCTGTGCAGTTCAGGTAGACCGACCGCTGTTCCTGATCCGGCTGCGACAGGCGGAACAGGAACCCGATCGCCGCCGCGACCGTGAGGATCAGCAATACCCCGGCAGCCCAGATTTTCCTGTTTTTTGTGCTCACCGTACCGCCCTCCTTTCTTCCAACATTGTAGCAAAGGAGCACAAATCGCACAAGCGATATATGCCCTGTTCTCCTAAACAACACGAATTCGCCCCTAAACGACACAGCGCGGGCGAGAAAAGCATGGTAAAATTAAAATAAGCAGAATTATGTGACACCCTGCGAAGTAAAGGAGGAATCGCTTATGAAACATTGCAGCAGAAGACTTATGGCATTGCTGTTGAGCGCCATCCTGTGCGTGCAGCTTTTGCCCGCCATGGTGCGGGCGGAGGAAGGCACTGCGGCTGCCTCCGAGGGCAAGGGAGCCTTCGGTCTGCCGGCGGCTACAGGACTGACAGCGGGCAGCACTGAGTACAACAGAGCGGTGGCGGACGCCCCCTTCGGCAGCAGCGGCCGCGCCGTGCCGCTGTTTGTCAAGTCGGAGCTGATGCTGTCCTACAGCTGGGGCGGAGCACCGCTGTACAGCCACACCTATGACTACAACGGGGACGGCTCCAAGGCGGGAGATCTGATGGGGGCCTTCCCGAATCTGGCGAACCAGTACCGCGTGACGTTCAACTCCCTCACGGTTTCAAATTCAAAGCAAGCCAGCTACCGTGTGGCGGCCACCGACGGCGTGAATACCGGCAGCGGACGCCAGGAGCACATCGCCATGATCGGTCTGAGTGCGGCAGGGATCGAGCTGTCCCTGCGGGACCGGAACAACAATGCGGTGCACACCAGCGCGGTGTCCTCCGGCAACCGGAGCTGGATCAACCGCCTCGCCTTTGAGCTGGGCGGCTTCGCCGCCATCGCCTGCGGCGACTTCGACGGCGACGGCGTGGATTCCGTGGTCGTCTACGTGCCGCCCACGCAGGGAGAGAGCGATGCCAAGCTGATGGAATACACCATCAGTAGCGAAGGGAGCAGCCCGACGCTGACCGAGAGCGGCGAGATCGGAAACGTGTACGAGTTGCTGGGTGTCAGCGACCTGAGGGCAAATCATATTCAGAATGTGCCGGTGGTGCAGTTGACGGCGGCGGATACCGACAAGGACGGCTACGATGAGCTGGTCATCACCGCCGGGCTGAACGATACCTATGGTTACGACAGTGTCCAGAATCTGGGCACGCAGGTGTTCCTGTACGACAGGCTGGAGGGCAGGTGGACGCAGACCTTCAAATACGCGCCCTCGGCGGGCATTGGGACTGTTGCGGTGGGAGATGTGTCCCCGGCGAGCAAGCAGCACCGCTATGTCTGGGGCAGCTCCTCCGTGGGCAATGTGCTGGCCAGTGACGACTCCTCCAACGGGACGGATTTCCCGGAGATCGTCACGGCGGGCATGATCGACTACTCCGGCAACCATAATATCTCGATCAACAATAAAACCTGCGGCTTCTCCATGGTTCGGTGCGTCGGCATGACCGAAGTGTGGGCGGGCGTGCAGAAAAACTTTAAGGGCAATTATGAGTTCCTGCACCGGCAGACACATACCACGAATACGCTGACCACTCACGGTCTGTACAGCGGCGACGAGGTCCTCAGTCCGCTGATCGTGAAGTGCTTCCGTTATCAGGGCGGGGCGCAGCCGGATGCGGTGTTCTTCTCGGGCAATGTGTACGCGTGGGAGGACAACGACGGCAGCGGCTCCCTCGCCCACAAGTACACTCACGGTGCCTTCAATCACACCGACAAATACATTGGATCAACCAAGATCACCAACAAGCAGGTGCAGGCCGTGGCCGTGGGCAACTTTGACGGCAACGGCGAGGGGCGCGAGCAGGTCGTCTTCGCATCGCTGGTCAAGCAGAGCGGCACCGGAAACCATTACAGCACCCTGTATACCATCGGCTGCCAGCCAAAGGGCGATAACAACGGCTATGAGTTCAGGCACTCGGAAACGAACGGTTGGTTCATCAACAAGCAATCTGGCGCTTATGTGTGTCTGACCGACTTCAACTATGACAGCGACAGCACCCTGGTGCGCTATGTGGGCGTGGAGCGTCAGTGGACGGACTACGACGTGCTGGCCGTGCTGGAGGCCGTGCCCTACTTTGAGGAGCTGGGAGACGATCTGGGCGAGGGCCGCACGGCTTACGGCAAAAGCAGCAGCAGCGGGAGCGGCAGCGGCAAGAGCCACGGCCTGAACACTACCGTGCTGGTGGGGTACGAGGTCGAGGTCGAAAACTCCGGCGCCGGTTTTGAGACCACCATCGAAAACAACTTCACCTGGGCCACCAATGTCAGCCGCTCCATTGAGCACAGCGTCGACTATGAAAACAATTCCGGAGAGAACGCAGTGGTGGTGTACCGTGTTCCCGTACTGGTCTATACCTACCAAAATCTTTCCGACGGCAAAGATATGGCGGTCATGAAGACCCTGCCACCCCACACCAGTATCATCTCTGTGGAGGAATACAATGAAGAAGCCGTCGCCTACAGATTAGAACCCATTGCCGAGGATCGGCTGGCAGAGGCGGGCAACCCCTTCAGCTACCGCTCCGACGTCAGCCAAATCACCAACGCAGGCGGCTCTACCCCTCTCGTGTCCAACAGCGGCTGGTCCGAGTTGACGGGTAAGGGCAACATCGAAAAGACTATTACCGTTACCAAGGAGACAGAGAAGAGTTTTGAGTACGAACTCTCTGTGAATGTGGTGGCATGGAAAAAGATCGGCGGAGCGAAGGTGGGCGGCGGAGCCGGTTATACCTTTACCAAGACCCGCTCCAAAATGAACGGCACAGGCACGGAGCACAGCGGCTCGGTGAACAGCCCCACGGCGGCCGGCTATGGCTTCTCGTGGAACTTCGCCATGTGGAACATGACGCTCAATGGGAAAAAGGTCCCCGCGCTGGGATATCTGGTGAAAGATGTCTCCGCGCCGTCCTCTCCGCCCAGAGATCTGGCAGTAGAAACGCTTACCAGCACCGGCGCAACGCTCACCTGGAGTGCGGGCAGCCGTCCGGCGGAGGAGTATCGTATCTACCGCGTGATAGAGGGCGCCGCAAGGCCGTATGCTTTTGTTGGTGCCGTTTCCGGAACGAAGAACAGCTTTGAGCTGAACAATCTGGCGGGAGATGTGTCCTACACCTTTGTGGCGCGCGGCTGCACCAACGGCGTGGAGTCTGTGGACAGCAGCTCGATCAGCTTTACCACGCCGAAGAAAAACGGACCGAACTATGTTCAGGTCAGTACGGTCGCCGATCAAACGGTGCGCCCCGGAGAGGATGCAGTTTTTTCGGCCACAGTATTCAAGAGCGATCCGGAGACTACCCTTACCATGCAATGGCAGGAGCGCAGCCCTGGCTCGCCTGCGTGGAAAGATGTACGCAGCGCGACCAGCTCGACACTGACCGTGCGTGACGCAGCGGCCGCAATGAACGGCACCCAGTACCGGCTGATGGTGACAGCATACACACTGGCGGAGTCTTCTGCGGTGTATTATTACAGCAATGCGGCCACGCTGACGATCGGCGCACTGCCCACCAGCGTTAGCGATGTAACCGTGACACACGCGGACGGCGGGAGCGGAACGCAGAGCGAGCCATACTACGGCGGGGCGGACTGGACGAAGCAAATGACCACTACACAGGAACAGAGCGTTCAGAAAACAGCCTCCTTCGAGAAGGATGACGCGCAGGGCACTGTGTACCGGGCGGGAGAAAACGGCCCGTACATCGGCGTGATCGAGAGCAAAACCACACAGGAAGGCACCACGATCACTTCGACCCAATATTACCGGCTGACCGGTCCGGACAGCAGCGAGCAATATACTGCGACAGGGGGCGCACTTTCTCCCGTATATACTGCGTTCAACGGAACTGCCGCGGTGGAAGGCTTTACAGCAGCCTGCGCCGAAGGCCAGCTGAGCAAGGAAGTAACCGCCGGCGAGACGAGCACGGTCTACTTCGCTGTGGCCCACTGGGATGGCTCGACCGCAAAACCGACCTTCTACTGGGAGAGCGGCGGCAAATATTTTAGCGACCAGAGCGGCACTGTCGGCACGGAAGCTGAATTGGAAAAATCCAGCAAGCCGCAGTATTCCGTTTTCCATCGTAGTGAGAACGACGCAGAGATCGTGCTCTTCGGCAAGAAGGATGATAAGGAATGCTTCTTCCTCCTGAAAAAGTCGGCGGACACGGACTCCTACACCGTGACCGAAGTCGATCCGGCGGAAAAGCTGCTGATCGGCGACGCCGCATATCCCCTGAGCAGCCTGATGCCTGTTTCCTATAGCGAAACAGTTGAGGTTTCCGTTGACGCCTATAAGCAGCAATCGGGCTCGAAGTTGAAGCTCACTGCCGAGGTGACGAGCGGCAACGATAAAAGGCTGGCAAAGAAGCCCGCGGCCTTCGTTATCACGGACACCGCCACCGGGGAGAGCTTTTCAATCGCAGTCACGACGGATGCGAACGGCACGATGACTATGGAATGGACAGCTCCCACCCAGGGCGTATACACCATCCACGCGGCTGTGACCGCGGATGGCGGCTATGCGGCCTCCAGCTCGAAAACACCGGTGTATTACGCTGCGCTGGGCAAGGACACTAAAGGGGAGAATACCACTCTGTACCGTCTGTTGCTGACCAAAAACGGCAAGGCGCTCGGCGCATCTGTGGAATACGGCGCAGATCTGACGCTTGAGACGCAGAAGTGGGACGGTGCGGCGTGGACGCAGGCAGACGAAACCGTCTCCTATCAGGCGGCAGCCCCCGGCGCGGCGGCGGCCGACATCAAAACCGGCTACTTCCCACAGACCGCCGGACAGTATACCTTCTCGGCAAAGGACAGCAACGGCGGGAAGCTTGCGTCCGCCGTGCTGACCGTTACACCGCGCAGGCTGACGATCCGCCCGGCCTGGGATACCGCGCCCACCGCACTGTCGGAGATCAGGCTCAACTTTGAAGGCGCTCTGGGGCGCGACAGGACTGCGCTGACAAACAGCCTGACCGTTTCCGACATCAACGAATATTTTTCTAACCCGGACAGGACCGGCGTATTCACCTTTGTGCCGCAGTGGGAGGAATCGGAGCATTCCAGACGCCTGCAAAGTGCGTACTCGGTCACGCTGCAGACGAACTCTCTCCGCCGCGAGGCTGATGCGGCGCCGGTTTACTATCAGGTGGCCGCCACCGGGCATGGCACGATCTTCGGATCTTATGGCAGCAACCTGACGAACTTCCCCTCCGGCGAGCACCGCAAGCAGGGAGAGCAGCTTGTGTTCCAGGCCAATCCGGAGACCGGCTATCAGGTCAGCCGCTGGCTGGTGAACGGTACGGAGGTCAGAGAAGGCTCGCCATACCGCATCGGAGCGACCACAGGCTCGGCCACGCAGACGCTGAGCATCGACGCGTTCAGCATCGCCCGCGATGCCAAAGATGGGCAGCTCAAGGTCGAGGTGGAATTCGCCAACCAGTTCTCCGTGATCCGTTACAGCGCGGGCGAAAACGGCTCCGTCACCGCCAGGACCGGCGGCGGCAGCACGATCGCAAACAACGCAAAGGTCACCTACGGCTCCTCCGTCACCTTTACCGCAGTCCCGCAGGACGGCTATATGGTGGAAAAGTGGACGGTGAACGGTACGGACTACACATGGCCGGGCGCCGGTAAGCCCTACCGCGAGAAAGAACTGACCCTTTCCGGACTGGATCGGACGGAATACACAGTCACGGTCTCCTTTGTGACGAAAAAAACCTTCACCGCCGCTGAACCCACGCTGACGGATGGGAAAGAGAACCCGGTTTCTGCAGGCACGGTCGCCATCACCTGGGCGCGGACCGGCGAGACTGTGGCTGCGGGCAGCGTTCTGCCCCAGGGCACGGCGCTGACCTATACGGTCACCTTCACGGACACGAGCTTCAACACGGTCAACCGCTGGGAGTACTCCACGGACGGTGAGATCTGGAAGGAAGGCGGCTCCGGCGGTAGCTTCACGCTGTACGACACCGCCTTTGGCAGCGATTCGGCAGCGCTGTATGTCCGCGCGGTGGTCGCCGTGGCCAACACCCACCGTCTCAGCTGGAAGATCCTCGGTCTTGCAGCCGAGGACGGGGACGAGGCGACCCTGACAGCCTCCAGCAATGGCACGAAACTGACGAGCGGAGGCTCCTATGCGGCGAATACGCCGGTGGACTTCACGCTGACGCTGGACGGCAGCTATGATCTCGTTTCGTGGAGCGAAAATGTAACGCCTGCGGCAGGCGGCAGGTCGGCGAAGCTGAAGCTGGCCGCCGATACCGAGGTCACCGTCACCGTGGCAAAGAAGCCGGTCGTGATGATCGAGCGCACGACAAACGGCACGATCGAGGTGGGCGGCACAAAAAACAGCAAGCCTGTCACCATAACCTCTACCGATTATGTGGATCCCGGAACGAACCTGACCGTTACCATCAAACCGGATACAGGCTATGTTGTGAACAATCCCGACGAAGCCTGGACAGCGGTGGACAACAGCGATAATCATACCTATACAATCCTCAATGTCAGGGCAGATCAGACGCTTTCGGCGGATTTTGAAGCCTTGGACAAGTATGCGATCTCCTACTCCGTGGCGGCGGTCGGCGGCAGCGACAACGGCACCCTGACCGCAAACACGGTCCGCAAAAATATGGCGGCGTATAGATACGACCTCTCTTCGGGCGCAGAGGTCTATGAGGGTTCCGATTTGACCTTTACCGCAGCTCCGGATAACGGCTACCGTGTGCGGGAATGGCGCGTGAACGGCGAGGTGTACCAGGAGAGCGGCGCGGCCTTCATCGGGACGCAGTTGGTGCTCAGAGGTGTTGACGAGGAGAAGACCGTTATGGTACAGTTCATGCCGCTGGGCGACAGGATCACGGCATCCGCCGGAGAGCACGGCCGCATCAACGGCGCAATGGCGGGCGTTACGGAGCAGGTTGGTAATATTGCCTCCGGCTTCACACTGGCAGAAGGCGCTTCCGTCACCTTCACCGCCGAGCCGGATACCGGCTACGAGGTGGAGCAGTGGTCGGTGAACGGCACGCCGGTCAGCGGTGAAATGGCCAGCACCTACACCTATACCGCCGGAAGCGCGGGCGCGGTCATCACCGTAGCGTTCCGCCCGGTGGAGTACATCGTCAGCTGGACGGCGGAGCACGGCACCGTGACCGCAGATGGGTACTCCGGCAGCGCGGCGAGCATCCGCGGCGGCACGCAGGTCACCTTCACTGCCGCGCCGCATAACGGCTATGTGTTCGACCACTGGACGATCGATGGCGAGACCCATACAAACGAGACTGCAACGCTGCGCTGGACGGTTCCCACCGGGCAGGAGGCAACAATGGAATACGCCATTGAAGCCGTATTTACAGAGAATACCACTACCTATTCGGTGACCTACGATGCTTCCGGCGGCGGCACGATCACCGCCGAGGGTCATGAGGCAAGCCCCGCCACCGTGACCTACGGGCAGAGCATCACCTTTACCGCCGTTCCCGCGGAGTACGGCTATGTGAAGGAGTGGCGGGTGGATGGTGTTCCCGTGCCTAACTCTTCCAACAAGACCAGCTACACATTGGAAAATGTGACGCAGGCGCACACGGTTACCGTGGTGTTCGCCACAGCCGTCCGCTATGATGTTTCCTACGCCGTGAACGGCGGTGGCGGCACGCTGCGCGCTGCTGCCGACGGCACGGAGCTGGCTCTGCCCGCAGGGCGGCAGGCCAGCGTTGCCGGCGGCTCCAGACTGGTATTCGCCGCAGTACCGAGCATCGGAATGATGACCGGCCGCTGGACGGTGAACGGCACCGCGGTCACCCGGGAGAACATGTCTTCCCTTGGCGTGACTATGGATCACTGCCTGTCCAACACACTGACCATTGAAAGCCTGAGCAGGAATGTGGAGGTCAAGGCGGCCTTTGCCGAGTACAGCGGCTTCTCCATTCCGACGGGCGGGCCCGGCTATGAGATCTCCGATGTGAAAAGGCTGCCTGCGGACACTCTGCCGGCTACCGAGATCCGCGCAGGCGGTGATGTGACCTTCACGGTCAGGCCAGCCGCTGAGTACAGCGACTTCTCCAAGCTGACCGTCAACGGCTACGATTGCCTGACCGGCAGCGGCAAAGCAGCAGGCTGCGAGACGGTTTCCGCGCGGAAGAACGCGGACGGGAGCTATACCGTCACACTCACCGGCGTGACTGGCAATATCAGCGCGGACATCGCCGCGCACAAGCTGGTCATAGGCGAGCTGACCGTGCCGCAGGTGCTGGAGAGACATCATGACCTTGATACGGCGGATAAGATCAAGCTCCGGCTTGAGACCATGATGATCGGAACGGCGGAAAACCGTGCGTTCTATGACATTGCGCTGCGATACAAGAACGCCGAGGGCAACTGGGTCGAGGTCGATGAAGCGAATTTCCCCACAGGCGGTGTGGAGGTGGTGCTTCCTTATCCCAACGGCACAGACAGCAAGGATACCTTTACGATAGTCCACATGCTTACGACTGTTGCCCGTGCCGGTGAACTGGAGCTCGTTTCGCACACGAAGCAGGCGGATGGCCTGCACTTCCGTGTGACCAGTCTGTCGCCCTTCGGCGTGAGCTGGGTGAAGTATGCTGCACCTTCGGGCGGCGGCTCGGGTGGCAGCGGCGGCTCGGGTGGCAGCGGCGGCTCGGGCGGAGGCATCTTTAACCCGGCCTACAACATCATGGTCGAAAGGACTATGAACGGCAGCATTACCGTTTCGCCTTCGTCTGCTGCCAAGGGCTCCACAGTAACCATCATGGTCTATCCCGACAGGGGCTATGAGCTGGAAATGCTTATGGTTATGGACAAGAAGGGCAGCGAACTCGATCTCAGAAAGTGGGGCGGCGAGTGCAGCTTCATCATGCCTGCAGGCGATGTGACTGTCAGAGCCCGCTTCGTTGAGGAAGCTCCAACACAGAGCTTTGCGGATGTTTCCACGGACGCCTACTACTATGAGGCCGTCAAATGGGCTGCGAAAAACGGCATCACCGGCGGCGTCGGCAACGGTCTGTTCGCACCCGACGCTCCCTGCACCCGCGCGCAGATCGTCACCTTCCTGTGGCGTGCAGCGGGCAGTCCGGAGCCGAAGAATGCCAGCAGTTTCTCTGATGTACCCGCAAGTGCCTACTATGCGAGGTCGGTGGCTTGGGCAGTCGAGAACGGGATCACGACTGGCACGGGCAATGGAAGATTCTCACCCGATGCTACCTGTACGAGGGCGCAAAGCGTGACCTTCCTCTACCGTGCGCTAAGTGCCAGGGCAGAGGGTACAGCGGAGTTCCGCGATGTTCCCAAAAACGCGTACTATGCGGATGCGGTGGCATGGGCTGCAGCAAACGGCATCACCACCGGCATCGGCGGCGGGCTGTTCGGTCCCGATAATGACTGCACCCGTGCTCAAATCGTGACCTTCCTGTTCCGCACCTACAACAAATAATCGTCTCGGTACAATACAGATGTGGGGCGGCGGTATTATTCCGCCGCCCCATATTCTGGTTTCGGGTCGATGAATGAAAGGTATTCTTATTTGTAAGAGGAAAACGCAAAAGCTCACTTATAGGGCTGCATCTCCGGAACCATCTCCGCCCAATAGCGGCACCTCTTTCTCACGACTCCTTCAGCCAGCGGGAGAAATCCTCGGTTGTGATCACGCCGCTGTCGCAGTCCTCCTTCCTCCTTCTGGCTTCCTCACTCCAGGCGTAGAACGCGCTCTTGGTCAGCTTGCCTGCGTTGATGCGGGCGAAACGCTTTTTGTACTCCCTGCGGTATTCCTTGAACACCTCGTCGCCCTGCTTGCGCTGCGTCCATGTGTTGATGGCCCCCATCTCCCGGCAGGTGCGGCCCTTGCTGTCACAGATCCGGCCGCAGTACTCCATGCTGGCCTTGCCCGTCACGGCGAAGTAGCGCAGGCAGTTCTTGCACACCCGCATCCTCACCTCCCGCTTCACGCACTCCCGCACATGGAAATCGATGAGGTCGCAGACGTCCTTGGGATAGAGTACCTCGGCAAAGATCCGTCTGTCGATGACCTCAAAGTTCATGGTCTGGGGTTGGAACTGAAAGGTGTTCAGCGTGTCGCCGCCCTCGGCGTTGTAGTAGGCCACCATCTTCTCGGATACGGATCTCTTCTCACCGTCCATGTCCAGCGCCTGTGCGATCAGCCCCTTGATCTGCTTCTGCATGGTGTCGATGCTGCTGCAGAGATAAGAAATCTTCTTGTGTGGCAGCAAGTCCTGAAAATCTCCGGGTGCGGTGCTGTCCACCATATCCAAACGCTCCAGCCAGTCCAGCCGCAGCAGCTCAAAATAGACGTGTCGGGATGCAATCTCGTCCAGTCCTGCTGCTACGACCTGCAGGTCATCCTTGGCGCTGGACTGGTAAAAAGCCAGCAAGGCCTTGTCCATCTTCCTGGTGATGGGCTCCAGCTCCCAGATATCCATATACAGCAGACTCATCAGACTTTCCGGAAACGGAAAGTCTTTTTTTATGGTCTGCTCTCTGTCCGCTGCATCGGTGTACTCGTAGTACTCCCTGCCGCCGTCGATGTAGGTTCTGAAAATGTAGGTATGCATAATGGACTCTCCTTAAAACGAGATTAGACTGATGAAATATATAGCGTTTAATAAGACTTGACAACGGGGCGTTGACATGTTATAGTATGCCCAGAAGTAGACGCATGAAACAAGTTTTATGAAATAAGTCTAATCTATTAAGGCAGATATGTCAACCGTTATTTTTGGAACCTTGAAAAGTTGATCCCTGCCGCCGCAGCCCGGATGCTCCGGGCGAAGTGTCGCCACGAGCCCGCAAAGGGGGAGCGCACCAACGGAGCGAGGGCGCGGCGTACAGCAGAGAAAGAATCATAGGGGGGTGAGATCAAAATACGCATTACCGACAAAAACTGAATACGCTCTACCAACAAAGCTGCAAGGAGGACACGATTTGAAGAAAAGCATTTATACCAGCTATGACGAACTGCCCCTGCTGCTGAATGTGAAGCAGCTGGTGGATCTCATGGGAGTCTCGGACTCCAGCATCTACGAACTCATTCAGGAGGATGACTTTCCCTCTCTGCGGATCGGCAAACGCATCGTCGTTCCGAAGGAGGAACTGCGGAAATGGATCGCCGCGCACACGAAAGGGGCGTCGGAATGCTGAACACGCCCTATGTGAAGAAGGACACCATCAAGAATTTCTTTCCTGTTCCCAACGCAGTCTTTGATCTGGGACTGCACCACATGGAGATCAACATCTACGCCTACCTCCTCCGCATTGAGGATCGCCGCACCTACCAATGCATTGTCAGTTACCCCGCCATCGCAAGGAAGCTGGGCATCTCGGTCAACACCGTAGCAAAGTATGTTGCCGCACTGGAAGAGCATGGGCTCATCCGAACAGAGCGCACGGAGATCATCACAGGGACGGTCTCAAGCGCAACGGCTGTCTCAAGTACACCATCCTGCCGATCAAGAATGCTCTCGCCCTCTGCTATGAGCGTCAGCTGGAGAAAGCGGGACAAGCCATGGAACGGCAGCGGGCACAGGCAAGAGCCGAAAAGCTGGGCGCTGCGTTCACTCCGGCAGCGGGAGAGCAGAGCGCGTAAAACGGCAAAATACGCCCTCCTGACCCGTGGCCGCACAGAGTTTTGGGAGCACGCGGCTCGCTCCGAGGGTAGTGATACCACCCCCGTCTCACTGATGCGGAATTTGCTGCTTTTTGACACAGGCGCAAAGGGAGAACAGAGCGCATGGGTTCACCGCTTTTCCCCCGGCTATGGCGAGTTCCGCTGAAACCCACCCGTTCGATAAAAGCACAAGATAAAGAGAGGTGGTCGCAAAGCGACCCCTCTCGCCCACAAAGCCCCGCAGTGCGGGGCTTTCCGAGGATGCCGCTCCGAGGTCGGTTTGGGACTTCCTGCGGGGCTTAGGTGGTCGAAAAGACGAAAAATCCAGACACCGTGCGGGTTTGCGCGGTGTCACACCAGAAAAAAGGAGAAAACAATATGGAACACGAAAATAAGACGCGGATCCCCGCTTGGCTCAGACCCTCGACGATCCGCCGCATGGACGGCTGGCTGGAGGAGGCCAACTGCAAAAGCCGCAGCGAGTTCATTGAAAAGTCGCTGCACTTCTACATGGGCTACCTGGGCGCGGAGGATGCAAGCGAGTACCTCCCCAACGCGCTGACAGCGACGCTGCGCGGGATCGTGGCAGACAGCGCCAACCGCACCAACTGCCTCCTGTTCAAGTGCGCGGTGGAGCAGGGCATCATGGCCCACACCATCGCCGCGCACTTCGGCGACGCTATGGAGGATCGCCGCGCCCTGCGCGGCTATGTGACGGACGAGGTCAAGCGCACCAACGGGCAGATCAGGTTTGAGGATGCCCAGGACATCCAACGGATGCTGCCGGATTTTGATTAGGCCCGGAGTAAAGCCGGACCGCGAGAGAGGATGGGGTGGCTGGATTGTTGCTTTCGTAGAATTTGCGCCGGTGCCGGGGATTCCACTCGCTTTCTCTCCGCGTCTTCGGTATTGTGTGTTTACCAATCAGAAAAGGAGGAGCAGTCATGACTCATCAATTCCCGGTGACGCGCTGCCTCTACTGCGGCAGCGAGGACATCGGAAGGGGCTGGCAGCACGGCGAGGCGCTGGTGACCTTCCGAAAACATGGCCTGTTGGGCAACCGCCTGCAGTACCTGCTTTGTCGTCGCTGTGGCGCGGTGCTGTATCAGTGCGTGGCAGAGCCGCACAAATTTCCCTCGGCAGAATAACCCTCAGGCCACGCAGGAGCTGCTGCGCCTAATCAAAGAAAAAACCTCGGAGGTGAAACCACATGGCAAAACGAAGACCGTCCGGCGACGGCATGGTACGCAAGCGGGAGGATGGCCGCTGGGAGGGCCGCATCGTAGTGGGGCACAAGGACAACGGCGACTCCATCTTCCGCTATGTCTACGCCGATACCCAAAAGGAGCTGACCGCAAGGCTGCGGAAGTGCATCACCGCCTATCAGGGCGTCGACCTGACGGAGCAGAGCAGGCTCACCCTGTCCGAGTGGCTGGACCAATGGCTGGTGAGCAAGGAGGGGATGGTGCGGCCCGGCACCCTGAACGGTTACCGCGGCTACATCGAGAACCATATCCGTCCCTGCCTTGGAGAGAAACGGATCGGGCAGCTCAAGGCGGCGGACATCCAGCGGTTTTATGATATGCTGTCCCGGAAGCTGGCCAGCGGCACGGTCCGCCGCATCCATACCACGCTCCATGGAATTCTGAAAGCAGCGGCACAGGCGCGGCTCATCCCGAGGAATCCAGTGGAGGAGGTGACGCCGCCAAAGTTCAGCTATCAGGAAAAGAAGGTGCTGACGGCGGAGCAGGTCGACCGCCTTCTGGAGTTCATTCAGAAGGACACCCTATGGCATGACCTCTTCTACACAGAGCTCACCACCGGCCTGCGGAGGGGCGAGCTGTGCGGCCTGCGGTGGGAGGACTTCGACGCAGTGAATGGAACCTTGAAAATCTGCCGCACGGTGCGCCGGGAGAAGGGCAAGGGCCTTACCACAGGCGATACCAAGACCTACGCGGGGACACGGACGATCACCCTGCCGCCCAGCCTTGCGGTGCTGCTGAAGGAGAGAAAGCGGGCGGCGAAGACAGCTTGGATATTCCCGGACCTGCTCCGCCCGGAGCGGCCGACCGCACCGGATGCCGCCTACCGGCGCATGAAGCTGCTGCTGGAGCAGGCGGGACTGCCTGACATCCGCTTTCATGATCTGCGCCACACTTTCGCCACCCATGCGCTGACCTCCGGCGTAGATGTGAAAACGCTCTCTGGGATCCTCGGCCATACAAGAGCGGCATTCACGCTGGATACCTACACCCACACCACCGGCGATATGC
>UMHA01083594.1_pt1 | contig 17148 bp, 18 predicted proteins | sample 1965401 | NCBI WGS metagenome assembly UMHA01 (sample SAMEA4836085, study PRJEB28245) | human gut metagenome | biome: gut microbiome; material: fecal sample | place: Denmark | collected 2008 | reverse complement strand
GATAAGTACATGTTCAGTCCTGCTGCTCAGCTGCGTAGAGATTCAGCCTTCCCTGGGCATCGTCTATGGCCAGGTCAATGTCATAATCTCCATACAGGCAGGGTTCCAGGCAGCTGAAGAGTATCTCCCTGCGCCGGGCAGCATCATAATTTCGGATATGTCCCTTTTCCAGAAGGGCGTTCACAATCTCCCCCGTCCGGCTGTCTGCGCAGGAATCCAGCAGGCTTTGAAAGGCCCGGGCGTTGCTGGGATAGAAGCCCTTGGCCTCATAGAACTTCAGCTGGGTGCCGGGCAGCAGCAGCGTTCTGAGAAAGCCCCAGGCGCTTTCCGGATCCTTACAGGTTTCGGGAATCATGAAGCAGGTTCCGTAGGCCGTCATCAGACGGATAAAGTTATCTCCGCCGTCGGTGCCGTCAAAGAACCGGTAGGGCTGCTGTGACTCTTCCAACTCGATAAGTCCTAACAGCGTTGGTCCGGTGGTTTGCAATACCTGGGACAGATCCTCCTCTGTCAGAGTCTCCAGCGCCACTTCCTCTGCCGGTCTGGTACGGCAGAGCTCCACCATCTCCCGTATCCGGCTGTGGTCCAGGATGTATTCACCGCTTTCCGCCTGATAAGCGTCTGCCAGCAGCCCGTCGGCGCAAAGCTCGAACAGGTACTCCCGGGTCACGGCGCTGTCAAATAAAAGTCCCTCATAGCCCAGGCTGTCCAGATAGCTTTGACAGTCTGCAAGGCGCAGTGGGCTTGGTCCTTCAGCCAGAGGGCCCAGAGCCGTAGGGACGGTGATGGCAAAGCTGTTCCATATCTGCCGCAATTCCCCGTCCGTCTCCAGACCGCTGAGGATCTGGGGCAGAAAGTCCTCCCGGCTCAGCTCCTCATCCCGGTCAAGGAACTGATACAGGTCCATAAATGTGTCGCTGGGAGCCATGGTATCGCAGCCGGTCACCAGAATATCCAGCTTGTCCCCGGCGGCAAGCTCCGTCAGCAGCTTTGACAGGCTGGCCTCATCCCGACCGCAGTCTATAGCTTCCACCCGGTATTCGGGATTGTATTGGCTGAGAAGCAGCGACAGATTTTCCGTTACATATTCAGATAGGCCATAAAAGCCCAGGCGAATCAGCGGCCGATCCTCCGTGCGCCGGGACAGTGTCATCTGCTTCAGTTCCCCGGAATCCTTAGCCGCCGCAAGGAAAACATTCTCCTCCAGCTGGCAGATGTAGCGGTAATCCTGCCCGTAGCTGCCGGTGAGGGGATACCATTCGAAAAGCATTTCCCGGCTATAGTCCGGGTTTACGCAATAAAGCCCCGACTCAGTGCTCACCAGCGCCTGGCCGGCAAGGCTCTGGATATAGGCCGCAGGTGCGCCTATATCTCCAAGCTCCGCCAGGGGTTCAAGGGAAGTGCTCTCCGCCCTCAGGGCGTTCAGCGTGGTACGGCCGGTTTCCGGGTCTCTGAGCCATATTACCGGCTCCCCCTCCAGCAGCAGAAGGGGATAAAACTCCTCCTGTTCCTGATCCAGGGCCGTGATAAGCTCACCCTCCGCCGAATACAGGCGCAGGTGATGAGCGTCCCGGAGGCAGAGGCTACCGTCCCCCAGCGCCAGTATGCTCAAGGGGATTTCATCTTCCCCATATTCAAGGTCGAGACTTTCAACAAGGCCGCCCTCCCCACTGTAGACCAGTACCCGGCAGGAGAGGGCCGTGTTTCCATCCTCCGGGATTCCCAGCAGAACGTACAGCCTGTCTGCATCGCAGCTCAAGCCCAGCAGCTGCGTACCCTCAGGGCAGTCCGGCAGTTCCAGCAGCTCAGCTTCCCCCAGCTCCACGCCACCATCTCCTTGGCTGTAGTCCATCCGGGCCAGGGCCGGAGCCTCATTCCTCACTCCTCCGACAAAAACACTGTTTCCCGTGGCGGCAAGGCCTTTAATACTGGCATTCAGCCCCAGTGGGAAGCTGCTGTCTGTATGGGCGGTGAGATAAGTCTCAGGTGCAGCGGAAGCCTCCACCGGCTCCGCTCCGGTCTGGTGACTCCGGCCGCATCCCCACAGAGGCAGAAGCATCGCCGCCGTCAGCAGGATTGCAGCCGCTTTCATCAATCGACGTTTCCTCTTTGGTTTATTTGTACCCAGGCCGGATAAAGCCAACGGGATTGATAGCTGGCGTATGAAAGGGAAATGCACTTTACGTTTCAATTCATGTCACCTCTTCTGCTGACCTCGCATGGTCGGGGAAAAACCAGAGAATATCAACGCTTACATACTTTGGAAGGCTCCAACTTTTTTCCTGTTAAATTCTGTTTTTTTAAAAGACAAGTTATGTCTCAACCATTGTTGCATGACCCGTCTCATGTTTGACTCCTTAAGGTTTATCCCAATCATCCGGGCACCTGCATCTGCCGGATAGCAAGACCGCTTTATCATTGCCGCAATTGCAGGGCTTGTCTCGAACTTGTACCTTTCTGACTTTTTTGCACTTCTTATTTTCATTTTATCATAGATCAATTCTTTTCCAAGCTTTTTATTAAAAAAAATAAAAACACCAGTATGCAGATTTTCTTCCCGTGCAAAAGCAGAAAGCTTTTACGTTTTTAAATGTCAATACCTCTAGAATATAAAGGCAATTATTTTCCCATCCATTTTTTGTGCAGCCTTCTTTGTTACACGGTGAACATACCGGCAAAAAATAAAGCCGCTCAGCTCAGGGCCGTTCCTCTCGGGAACAGCCATCCGGCGAAGCAGCAAACATATCCTTATCAGAACCAACACATTCAAAGTACAGTGTGAAATTAATAAACTTTGCATATATCTATCTTTTATTGATATTTATCCAGCGCCGCTTTTGTACTTTTGATTATCTCGGTTATTATCTTCAACTGCTTTTCAGAGCAGCCGTCAAGTATCTCCTTCACCTGCTCATATCCGGCGCTGCGCCCCTGGCTGCTCTGGCCGGATAGGAGCTCATTCACGCTCACATCCAAAGCTGCCGCCAGATCCACCAGCACGGGCAGGCTAAGCTTTGTGCTGCCGTTTTCTATATGGCTCATGTGTGTGGTAGAGATCCAGACTTTTTCCGCCAGCTGTTCCTGGGAAAGCTTTCTTTCTCTCCGGAATGTCCGTATCCGCTGCCCGATATCATAATAATCCACAGTTATCACCGCCCATATAATTCAGATATACTTGAATTATATGGGCAATTATGTTATCTTAAAATAAACTGTATAGGCAATTATGCCTGTGTAGTTAAAATTTACTGTCTGTTAAAGAGCAGTTAAAGGAGCGGAAACATGAATAAATACTTGCGCCTGCTGTTTGATAGGGAGTTCAGGTTCAGCGTCCTGACTGCCAGGGGTTTTTACAAAAGCATGTCCGACGAAGAGCTTTGCCGGCGCAAATATCGATTTTCTTATGGCGAAGATCTTGATTTGGCCCACCCCAAAGGCTTCAGTGAAAAGCTGATGTGGCTCAAACTCCATGACCGTCGGCCCCTGTATACCACTCTTGTGGACAAGTACGCTGTGCGTCAATACATATCAGAGAAAGTAGGCGAAAAATATCTCATCCCTCTTTTGGGCGGCCCTTGGGAAAGCTTTGGTGATATAGATTTTGATTCTCTGCCCAGGCAGTTTGTATTAAAGTGTACCCATGACAGCGGCAGCGTCATAGTGTGCCGGGATAAGAGCAACTTTGATATTGATGATGCCCGACGGCGTATTAGCCGGCGTCTAAAGCGGAACTATTACTGCGGCAACCGGGAATGGCCATATAAAGATGTGCCGCCCAGAATCATCGCCGAAGAATATTTGTGCCAGCCGGAGTTCAGCAGTTGCGGCTCTCAGGAGGAAAATACTGTTACACCCGCACAGCTCCAGCGCAAATTTGGACTTTTAGACTACCGCTTCATGTGCTTCAACGGCAGAGTGCGGGCCCTGTTTTTGAATATAGGGGTTATAGACGGGAAAGGCCATTCCACTGAAAACTGCTACAGCAATATTTATGACCGGAATTTCAGGCTCCTGCCTGTAAGGGAGACAGACCCCAACTATCCTGTACCAATACAGAAACCGGAGAATTTTGAAACCATGGTCAGTTTGGCCGAGGAGCTGTCTCAAGGCTTTCCTTTTCTCAGAGTGGATCTATACAACATATCCGGTAAGATAAAGTTTGGAGAACTCACTTTTTATCACAACAGCGCCTTGGCAAACATTTTTGATCCTCCCGAGTGGGATGAGATATTTGGCAGCTGGATAGAGCTCCCCGGTTCCGCAGGCACCGACGCTGATGCTCCGGAGGATAAGGCAGGCAAAATTGAAAAAGCTCCCGCCCTGTAGGGCGGGAGCTTCTCTTATTTTGACTTTTCCTCAGACTGTCTGCAAAAGTCTCAGGCCTTGCGGACGGAGTCGATGTGACGGGTCAGATCCAGCATCTTGCAGGAGAAGCCCCACTCGTTGTCGTACCAAGCCATGAGCTTGACGAAGTTGTCGTTCAGGGACAGGCCGGCCTTGGCGTCGAAGATGGAGGTGTGAGCATCGGTACGGAAGTCGGAGGAAACGACCTCGTCGTCCACATACTCGATAACGCCCTTCATCTCACCCTCGGAAGCAGCCTTGACGGCGGCGCAGATCTCATCATAGGTAGCGCCCTTGGCCAGACGGCAGGTCAGGTCAACGATGGAGACATCGCCGGCGGGGATACGCATGGAGGTACCGGTGAGCTTGCCCTTCAGTTCGGGGATAACCTTGCCGACAGCCTTGGCAGCGCCGGTGGAGGTGGGGATGATGTTGTTGTAAACGCTGCGGCCCAGGCGCCAGTTCTTCTTGGAGAAGCCGTCAACCACGGACTGGGTAGCGGTGGAAGCGTGAACGGTGGTCATGAGACCCTCGACGATGCCGAAGTTGTCGTTAATGACCTTGGCAAGAGGAGCCAGGCAGTTGGTGGTGCAGGAAGCGTTGGAGACGAACTGCATATCGGCAGTGTACTTGTCCAGGTTGACGCCGCAGACGAACATGGGGGTGTCATCCTTTGCGGGGCCGGACATGACGACGACCTTTGCGCCGGCATCGATATGGGGCTGAGCAGCTTCCTTGGTGAGGAACTTGCCGGTGCACTCCAGAACGTACTCTACGCCCAGTTCACCCCAGGGGAGAAGGGAAGGATCACGGGAATCCAGAACCTTGGCGGTCTTGCCGTCTACGGTAAGGGTCATAGCCTCATCATCGAAGGCAACAGTGCCGTCGAATCTGCCATGAACGGTGTCATACTTAACGGCGTAAGCCAGCTGGCCGGCGGTCTTGCCGGGAGCGTTGATGGCGACGACCTCGATGTCATCGGACTTGATGGCAGATCTGAAAGCCAGGGAACCGATACGGCCGAAGCCATTGATGCCAACTTTGATCATAGTTAATATCCTCCATTTTAATGAAATACAATATATACATAGACTTCCCGCCGAGGCAGGAAATAAATGCCTTGTTTAGCGTTTAAATAATAACATATAATATTCGCAAAAATCAATACATTTACTATGTATTATGTCCAAAAATGTGCTGAATTTTCGCCGTTTTTCAATCATTTTTGTCCCGCGCTATTGTGTAATTTGTCTACTTCTGATAAAATAGGCGCAGCCCGGGCTCCTCAGTTTCCGTTGCCGCAGGGAAAACCGGGGCCCATTTATTCTTGCGGCAGAATGGAGAATGCCATAATGCACGACCTTTCCACCGATATTCTGGCTTTGTCCGGGGAAGCCGCCCTGCTGATTCGACGCAACCTGGTGTATTTTGCCAATTCCGCAGCCTGCCGGATACTGGGCGACTGCTTGGGGAAGTCGCTGAGGGAGCTGTTTGGCCCCAGTGTTTCCGAGACCCAGGCTCCCGCTTTCATTGTGGATCTCAGCATAGCCGGACGCCATTATGCCGTACGCGTAAGCCGTTTTGAGGACGGGCAGCTGATTTTCCTGCGCGAATGCAGCGCATCTCCCCTTCTGCTTAACGACGCTCTCATCTTTTCTATGAGAAACAGTCTTATGAACTACAGCCTCTCGGCAGAAATGCTTCGTGCCCGGGCTGAAGATCTCCATGATGAACAGCTGCTCAGTACCCTGCGCTCCATCACTCACAGCTACTACAGGATGATGCGTGTACTCACCAACGCCTCCACGGTGCTGGCTATCACTCAGGGCTCCGTCATTTTCTCTCCGGAGGAGCTGGATATCGCGGCGCTGGCCGCCGGGCTGGTGGAGACGGCCGGAATGCTCTGCCCACAGGTAGAACTGCGGCTATTGTGCGAGCAGGTACACCCCATTGCTGCCGACCGGCAGCTGGTAGAACTCATTATTCTTAACCTCATATCCAATTGTCTGGTCCATGCCAGGGGCTGTACCCGGGTGAGCCTCAGCCTTATGGAGAGCCGTGACAGTCTGATTCTCTCTGTGGACGACGATGGCTGCGGTATTCCTCCGGAACAGCTGGGCAGCGTATTTGACCGCTACTGCCACGGCTTTGATATGGGCAGCATGCTTTACGGGGCCGGACTTGGTCTTACGGTGGCCCGCTCCGCCGCCCATCTTCACGGAGGTACTCTGCTGCTGGAGAGCCGCCAGGGCAAAGGCACCACGGTGCGGGTGTCCCTGAGCCGCCATCTCAGCTGTCCGGGGCTTCGCAGTCCCCGTGAAAACTGGGAGAGCAATATACACAGCATACTCACCGCCCTGGCCGACTGTCTGCCGGACAGCTGCTATACCGAAAAGTATATGGACTAAAGGCCAGGTTTAAAATGATAATGAAAGCTCCACGGTTTCCCGTGGAGCTTTTTACATATCCAATGAGGTAAACCTGTCAGGGCAGATTCAGCCTGTGTTTCAGCATCAGTCTGGTGGGGATGTACAGGACGGCGGCATGGATAAGCAGATAAACGAGAAGCATGAGCATGCCCACATGGACGCCTCCCGCGTTGCTCAGTCCGGAGAGGGGTGCGTCCAGAACATGTATGGAATCTATGGAATCCAGCAGATAGACCCACATTGGCTGGATAACAGACAGCACTACGCTTATGACAAAGAAGAACACCACGGACAAGAACACCTTGTGGTTGGAAAAGCTGTAGCCTATGGCCATGGCGCAATAGAACTGCAAACAGGTAACACAGCAGGTGACAAAGCACAGGGCAAGAATTTCCAGAAAATATCCCACAATATGCAGCACGCCGAAATCAACCAGTTCCTTCCATAGCTGTCCCATAACAAAGCTAAAGTCCGCCCAGTTGACTTCTATTTTATCCACATTGCACATCAGCATGAGGGCAACGGCCAGCATGCACACCAGCCAGGTGACCACAAACCACACTGCGGAGACAATGAGCTTTGCAAATATGTGAGTATCCACGCCCACCGGCAGGGTGAACATCAGGTAACCCTCATCCCCCAGCAGATTCTTTCTGAAGCGCTCTATGCACACAACCAGGGCCATGACCAGGACGGCTATGATCCCCACAACAAAGAGTAAGATCACTATTCCGAATACAACGGTAAACCATCCGTAATCCTGTTGGGAATCCATGGCTCTGGTGGACAGACCCGCCAGCACCGAAAGGCCCAGGCACACCAGAATAAAGGGGAGCATAGTGCGCCCGCTGGCTTTAAACTCGTGCTTTATAAGTTTGCCTAGCATTTGAATACCTCCCTGAAATACTCGTCAACGCTCTTACCGTACTGCTGGCGGATATCATCCACCGAGGCCTGGAGCATTATTCTGCCCCGGTTTATAAACAGGACCTCGTCCAAGGTCTTTTCCACATCGCTTATAAGATGGGTGGAGATAATCACCACCGCCTCCGGGTCGTAGTTTCTTATAATGGTGTCCAGGATGTAGTCACGGGTGGCCGGATCAACCCCGCCTATGGGTTCATCCAGCAGGTACAGCTTGGCTTTGCGGCTCATAACCATGATGAGCTGCACCTTCTCTCTGGTACCCTTGGACATCTGTCTGAGCTTCTGTTTTTTGTCCAGACCAAGGCGCTGGAGCATATCCTCCGCCCGCTGGCGGTCAAAGTCCTTATAAAAATCCTGGAAAAAGTCCATCAGCTGCAGGGCATTCATCCACAGGGGCATGCAGGTTTTGTCAGGCAGGTAGCTGACCACCGCCTTGCTCTCTACCCCGGGGTGGTTGCCGCATATGAGCACCTCGCCCTCACTGGGCGTAAGCAGTCCATTGGCCAGCTTTATCAGCGTGGTCTTGCCGCTGCCGTTGGGGCCCAGCAGACCCACCACTCTGCCGGGGGCTATGCTGATGTTCACGTCCTCCAGCGCCTGGGTGGAGCCGAAGTTCTTGCTCAGGCCCTTGCATTCAAAGGTCGCCGTCATTGTTTATCCTCCTCTTTTCCGCCTCTTATGAGGCTTATGATATCCTCTCCGGTATATCCCAGCTTCTCCATGTTCTCCATAAAGCCGCGGATATACTCCTGGGCCATAGCCCTTTTTGCCTCCATAATTACCTCCATGTCTTCAGTCACGAAACGTCCGTTGCTGCGCTGGGAGAAAACCAGTCCCTCCCGCTCCAGCTCCTGAAAAGCCCGCTGCATTGTGTTGGGATTTACCTTTGCCTCCGATGCCAGGTCACGCACAGTGCTCAGCTTTTCTCCGGGCGGAAGCTGCCCGGACACAATGCTCAGCTTTATCTTATCCACCAGCTGGGTATATATGGGCATGTCGTTGTTGAACGTCCAGTCCATGTCACGCCTCCTTTGTGTTATTGTATTAAGTGATTAGTACAATAACACACGTTTATCTATTTGTCAATAGGCGCTAGAAATTTTTTCGCCGCAAAAAAAATAATTTCAATCGTTTTCTGCGGCGACGTGCGCGTCGCGGGAAACGCTTATGCGCTTCTGCCGAATCAAACCCAAAGCAAGCGTATTTGATTCGGCAGAAGAATCTGCAACGAAATGTATGAGAAGCGGCTGCTGCCCCTATGGGCTGATGCCGCTGCGAAGGATATGGAGTTTGCAGTGACGCAGCGAAGCGCTATCTTTTTTGTCAAAAAAGGCTATGCCTTCTTTGACAAGCTTAAAGGCCGACTGCTTTTGCAGCCGGCCTTTAATGTCTGTATGGGCTTTCCTCAGTCGGAGCAGTGCTCGCAGCTCTGGACCTTGAATTTCTCTGGATCGTAGGCTATGCCATGCTTATCGTAGTAATCCTTTACTGCGGCCTGCACAGCCTCCTCGGCCAACACGGAGCAGTGGATCTTGTGGGCGGGCAATCCATCCAGAGCCTCCACCACTGCCTGGTTGGACAGCTTCAGGGCATCCTCCACGGGCTTGCCTTTTATGAGCTCAGTCGCCATGGAGCTGGTGGCTATGGCGCTGCCGCAGCCGAAGGTGTTGAACTTGCAGTCGGTAATGATGCCGTCCTTCACCTTTATATACATACGCATTATATCGCCGCACTTGGCGTTGCCCACTTCGCCTATGCCGTCGGCGTCATCCATCTTGCCCACATTCCTGGGGTGCTGGAAATGATCCATAACCTTATCGCTGTAAAGTGCCATTATATTTTCCTCCTGTTACAGTACGTGATGTTTATTTCTATATTGTTATATCAGATGGGGCTTCTCGCCCTTCTCCAGCTCGTCCCAGACCGGGGACATATTTCTTAAATACTCCACCACCTGGGGCACCACCTTGCAGATGTGGTCTATCTCCTCCATGGTGTTGTATTCACCTATGGACAGACGCAGGGAGCCATGGGCCACCTCGTGGGGCAGGCCCAGAGCCAGCAGCACGTGGCTGGGGTCCAGGGAGCCGGAGGTGCAGGCGCTGCCGGAAGAAGCGCATATGCCGTTGGCATCCAGCATCAGCAGCAGGCTTTCGCCCTCTATGCCCTCAAAGCACATGTTCACGGTGCCGGGAACATGGTGCTCCAGGCTGCCGTTTATCTTACTGTGGGGTATCTTGGACAGCTCGGCAAACAGCTTGTCCCTCATGGCGATCATCTTCTTGCTGTCGGCTTCCATATTGTCCACCGACTCCTTCAGAGCTGCCGCCATTGCCACAATGCCCGCCACGTTCTCGGTGCCGGCCCGCTTGCCACGCTCCTGGGCGCCGCCTTCTATAAGATTAAAGAGAGGGATATTCTTGCGTACATAGAGAGCGCCCACACCCTTTGGGGCATGGAACTTGTGTCCGGAAATGGACAGCATGTCTATATTCATCTTCTCCACGTCAATGGGCATATGACCGGCCGCCTGGACTGCGTCGCAGTGGAAGGGGATGCCCTTCTCACGGCACAGAGCGCCGATCTCCGCCACAGGCTGAACGGTGCCGATCTCGTTGTTTGCAAACATGATGGTCACCAGGCAGGTATCCTCCCTGATGGCGTTCTTCAGATCTTCAATGCGCACCACACCGTCCTCATGGACATCCAGCAGAGTGACCTCAAAGCCCTCTTTCTCCAGGCGCTTGAGGCTGTGCAGCACTGCATGGTGCTCAAACTTGGTGGATATCAGATGCTTCTTGCCCTTGCGTGCTCCAACACGGGCAGCGGACATGATTGCCTGGTTATCGGCCTCGCTGCCGCCGGAGGTAAAGTATATCTCCTTGGGGCTGGCCGCGCCCAGGCACTCAGCCACGGTGGCCCTGGCCTGAGCCAACGCCTCGGCGGCTCTCTGGGCAAAGGCATAAAGGCTGGAGGGATTGCCGTAATCCTCGGTAAGATAAGGCATCATGGCATTCAGAGCGGTCTTGCTGACGCTGGTAGTGGCTGCATTATCAGCATATACGAACATAATATTTATATCTCCATTTCCTATTATTCTACTGGGAATTATACCACAGCGCTTTTATTTGTCAATGGGCTTTTTCCACTTTTCCCCGGTAAGCAGATCTTGCAGGCTAACATCGTCCAGATAGCTGTTGGTGATGTCATCCAGTTCCTTCCACATTGGGGCCGTCATGCACACTCCCGCCAATTCGCAGCAGACTCCGCCGGACTTGATGCAGGACACCGGAGCCAGATTATCCTCCATGCAGCGGAGTATCTCCCCAACGGTGTAATCCTCCGGTGGCCGGGTCAGCTTGTAGCCCCCTTCCTTACCTCTGGTACTGCTCAGAAGTTCCGCCTTTTTAAGCTGTCCCACAATCATCTCCAGGTATTTCATGGAATATCCCTGACGGTCGGCAATTGTTTTAAGGGAGATAAAGCCCTCGTCCCGGTGCTGGGCAAGGTCCAGCATCACCTGTAAAGCGTAGCGCCCCTTGCTGGTTATATTCAAGAACTCGCCTCCTTCCTGGCGAAGGTTATTTCCTACTGCTTTAATATACCATAAGTTTTCTAGGAATTAAAGTCCTTTTTTCAACAAAACTCTTTATTAAAGGTTTTTGGCTGTGCAGAATTTGCACAGTAAAAGGGAATTTTCCTCTTGCTTTATCTCGCTAATGTGTTATTATACTACCGTGATAAAAACCCGTATGGAGGATTTAAAAATGAAAAAGATTATCGCACTGCTGCTTGCCCTTTCAATGGTATTCGCCCTCTGCGCCTGCGGAGGCTCCGAAGCTCCCGCCGCCGATACCGCCGATGACGCCGCCGAGGATGCCGCTGCCGAGAGTGACCTGGCCTATGTCCAGGGCAAGGGCAGCCTTATCGTGGGCATCACCGATTTTGCCCCCATGGACTACAAGGATGCCAACGGCGAATGGATAGGCTTTGACGCCGACATGGCCAAGGCCTTTGCCGAGAGCCTGGGAGTGTCCGTAGAGTTCATCGAGATCGACTGGGACAACAAGATCCTGGAGCTGGACTCCAAGAGCATTGACGCCGTATGGAACGGCATGACCCTTACCGACGAGGTGCTCAACTCCATGGAGTGCTCCAAGCCCTACTGCAAAAATGCCCAGGTGGTAGTTGTCAAGTCCGAAGTGGCTGACCAGTACCAGGATGTGGAGAGCCTCAGCGAGCTGGCCTTTGCCGTGGAAGCCGGTTCCGCCGGTGAGTCCGCCGTGAAGGATCTGGGCCTTGAGGATTACACCGCCGTGCCCACCCAGGCCGACGCCCTGATGAACGTGGCCGCCGGCACCGCCGATGCCTGCGTCATCGACCTGCTCATGGCCGGCGCCATGATAGGCGAAGGCACCAGCTACGACCAGCTCACTTACACTGTATCCCTCACTGAGGAGAATTACGGTGTAGGCTTCCGCAAGGGCAGTGACCTGGCCGCCGCTTTCAACGAGTTTTACGCCGCCGCCTTTGCCGACGGTACCGTGGAAGAGATAGCCACTGTCTACGGTGTGCAGGAATCCATAGTTGCAGAATAAGAAAAGTTACTGTATAATAAAACAGCTTGCTAAATCGCTAAGCAGAGGGAGCCTTGCTCCCTCTGCTTACGGACTGTTTTCCCCATCTTATCCCGCGTCTACTATACATATAAAGCGAGGTTTGTCATGTTCCAGACCGTTGTAATGAGCCTCAATGAGGGTTTCGTTAAATCCCTGGAGATTTTTATACTCACCCTGCTGGGGGCCATACCCCTGGGGCTTATCATGTCTTTTGGCTCCATGAGCGGCTTCAAGCCCCTTAAAGGCCTGGTGCGCACCATAGTGTGGATATTCCGGGGCTCACCCCTTATGATACAGCTGCTGCTGATATATTATGCCCCCGGCATGCTGGGCTACAACATCTGGGGTACCGGCTCCTCCGGCCGATTTGCTGCGGCTATGGCCGCCTTTATTCTCAACTATGCCTGCTATTTCTCCGAGATTTTCAGGGGCGGCATAGAGAGTATTCCCCGCGGCCAGAAAGAAGCGGGCCAGGTTCTGGGCATGACCGGAACCCAGATCTTCTTCAAGGTCACCCTGCTTCAAGTGATAAAGCGCATCGTTCCCCCCATGGGCAACGAGATCATCACTCTGGTGAAGGACACCTCTCTGGTTCGGGTCATCTCCGTGTATGAGGTGATGTGGAACGGTCAGGCCTTCATAAAGTCCTCCGGCCTCATCTGGCCTTTGTTCTTCACCGCCGTCTACTATCTGGCATTCAACGGCCTGCTGACCATACTCTTCGGCTGGCTGGAGAAGAAGCTGGACTATTTCAAGGTTTAAAGGGGGCTGCGCCATGGCTTTGCTTGAAGTTACCGATCTCCACAAGAATTTTGACCAGCTCCAGGTGCTCAAGGGCATCAGCTTCTCCCTGGACAAGGGCCAGACTCTCTCCATTATAGGCCCTTCCGGCGGCGGCAAGACCACACTGCTCCGCTGCCTCAACTTTCTGGAAATGCCCAGTGATGGCCGCATAACCATAAACGATGATGAAGGCTGCCATATTCTCTTTGACGGCAGCGCCGGCAAGGAGCTGAAGGCTGCCCAGATACGGCAGAACCGCCTCCACTTCGGTCTGGTGTTTCAGAGCTTTAATCTTTTTCCCCAGTATACCGCTTTGCAGAATGTGTCTCTGGCCCCCAGACTCCAGGCAAAGTCCAGGCCTGAATACCGGCAGGACAGGAAGGAACTGCTCCAGTCCATAGATGAGCGCAGTGTGGATCTCCTGCGCCGGGTAGGTCTGGGAGACAAGCTGGACTATTACCCCCACCAGCTCTCCGGCGGACAGCAGCAGCGGGTAGCCATAGCCCGGGCCCTGGCCCTTACTCCGGATGTGCTGTTTTTCGATGAGCCAACCTCCGCTCTGGACCCGGAGCTCACCGGGGAAGTGCTGAACGTGATACGGCAGTTGGCCCAGGAGAACATGACCATGGTGGTGGTCACCCACGAGATGGGTTTTGCCCAGGCGGTTTCCGATCAGGTGCTGTTCATTGATGGTGGCGTAATAGTGGAGCAGGGTCCCCCCTCACAGGTGTTGGGTGCTCCGATGGAGGAGCGCACCCGGCAGTTTCTCCGGGGGTTTGGAAAAGGCTGACTCAGTCAAAATAACAAAGAATATTTTATATGTATATGCCCGGACTTTTGTCCGGGCATATACGGTTCAGGCTATAAAATATCCCGGCACCGACAGAGCATAACCTCTGCCGGACACCGGGGTGTTTTCCTTTTCAGTTACCGCCTATGCGGGTTATGATGTATTCCTCCACCTGATTCACATCCATATCCAGAGCCGTAGCCAGTTCCCCATGGAGCATGTCCCTGGCCCGCTTCATTATGGCCTCGGCCCGGCTGCTCTTGGTTTTGCGCTGGGACATACGGTCATGGAGACCCTTGACAATGCTCACCAGAGCCTCACAGGTGTGCTGCTTGAACAACTCCTTATAAAAGGCATCAACATGGTTAAAACGATTATCCCGGCAAATGGCCGGCTCTATTCCCGGAATGCTGTCGATAAAAGCCTCCGCTGCTTCCCGGCTCATAACCGGACGCATAAAGGCCTTGGAATCCACCGGGGTGAAGTAGGTCCCGCTTCCTATAAGGGGGCTGAGATAGTAGTACAGTTTGCCGTCCCCCGCCTCCAGGGGGGCGATTTTTTCCACAGTACACACTCCGTTTTCTCCGTATATTATTTTTTCTCCTATCTCATACATTCTAAAATAACCCCTATACTAATACTCTTATCTATATATTACAACAATCTGAGAGAAATTTCCAACATTATTTTCAGTTTATTAAAGATTTTTTGCTGTATTCTGTTAACATTATGCTTTAAACTAAGTCTTAGTTTGTTGTATCCGGCAAATTTTAATGTTATAATTGTGTTTACTTATTTTTCTCAGAGGGACATATGAAGCTGTATTTCAAAGGACATGATTATAAATACGCTGCCGAGCAGATGCTGCTGACCATGTTTCCCCAGGAGCGGCCTGAGTACCCTCAGGACAGACAGCCGGGAGACAGGATGGAGCTGAGTCTCAGCTCCTCCCGGCGCTTTACCACTGCTGTCTGTTCACTGCACCTGGGCCCCCAGGTTTATCATGGCAGGGCCTCCGCCCATATACCTGAGGATTCCGGCGCTCTGGCCGCGGACCGGGTGCGCCAGCGTCTCATAAAAAACGCCATATATCGTGCGGCTCTGCGCAGCGGGGTAAAAAAGCCCGCCTGGGGCGCCCTGACAGGGGTACGTCCCGGCAAGCTTCTGGAGGGCATGCTTTCCTACGGTATGAATGAGCAGCAGGCCCTGAGACAGTTCATCCGGGAATATGACGTGAGCCCGGAGCGTGCCGCTCTGTGTCTGGACACCAGCCGGGAGACACTAAAGGCTGCCGCTTCCTTGGGGCCATTGGATATCTGCCTCTACGTAGGGGTACCCTTCTGCCCCACCCGCTGTGCCTATTGCAGCTTTGTGAGCCAGTCGGTGGAGAAGAGCATGAAGTTGATAGCGCCCTTCCACAAGGCCCTCCATCAGGAGCTTAAGGCCGCTGCACAGCAGGTAAAGGCTCTGGGGCTCAAGGTGGTATCCATATACATGGGCGGCGGTACCCCCACCACTTTCAGCGCCGGGCAGCTCCACGAACTCTGCTCCTGGCTGGAAGAGGAGTTCGACTTGTCCCATGTGCGGGAGTATACCGTGGAAGCGGGCAGACCCGACACCATCACCTTGGATAAGCTGCGGGTGCTGCGCAGTCACGGCGTGGACCGGCTGAGTGTGAACCCCCAGACCATGGATGACAAGGTGCTGGAGCTTATAGGCCGCAGGCACACGGCGGTGGACATACTTGAAGCCCTGGATATGGTGCGCTCTGTAGGCGGCTTCGCCGTGAACATGGACATGATCGCCGGGCTGCCGGGGGACAGCGCCGCCGGTTTTCAAAACAGTCTGGAGAAGGTGCTGGAGCTGGAGCCGGAGAACATCACGGTGCACACTCTCTCCTTAAAGAAAGGCTCCCGCATTACTCTGGAGGGCAGTCCCATTCCTCCGGCGGAGGAAGTTTCCTCCATGCTGGACTACGCCGGGGAACGGCTGAGAGGCCGGGGCTACAGCCCCTATTACCTCTACCGGCAGAAGTTCATGTCCGGGGGCTTTGAAAACCTGGGCTGGACAAAGCCCGGCTATGCGAATCTCTACAACATATGCATAATGGAAGAGCTGTGCAGCATCATAGCTCTGGGAGGAGGCGGCTCCACCAAGCTCATCCGTCCGGGTGAGGGCCGAAACATCCGGCTCATGGCGCCCAAGTATCCTCTGGAATACATTGAGAATATAGACAAGACCTGCGGAGATAAAATAAAGATAAGCGATTTTTACAGGGAATTTCTGTCCCGGGAGGTATAGGCATGGCATACCAGCTCAGCGATATCAACTTCAGAACCGTATCCGACCCCGCGGCCTTCATGGCCGAGAGCGATGAGGCCTACCGTCAGAAAGTGCTGCGGGCCGCAGACATGATAACGGCCAACAGGAAAAACAGCCCCATCGTTCTGCTCTCCGGTCCCTCCGGCTCCGGAAAGACCACCACCTCCATGAAGATAGCTGAGGAGCTCAACCGCCGGGGTATAGGCACCCATTATGTGGCCATGGACGACTATTTCAAGACCATAGACGAAAATACACCCCGAACTCCCGACGGTCAGCTGGACCTGGAGTCCCCTCTGTGCATGGACATGGAGCTTCTGAACCGGCACTTTGATATGCTCAGCCGAGGTGAGCGGGTGTTCATCCCCAAGTACGAGTTTTCCCGGCGCATGAGAGTCCAGGAGCCCTCCAAGTCCATAAAGCTGAAATCTGATGAGATAGTCATCTTTGAGGGCATCCATGCCCTGAACAGCATGATAACCGACGTGCATCCGGAGGCCTTCAAGCTGTACATCTCCGCCCGCAGCGACGTAGAGTTTGAAGGGCGCATTGTTTTCAAGCGCACCTGGTTCCGCCTGGTGCGGCGCATGGTGCGTGACTACAATTTCCGTGGCTCTGATGCGGCGGAAACCATGAGCATGTGGGCAAACGTCCGCCGTGGCGAGAAACTGTATATCTCACCCTTCAAGGACAAGGCGGATTTTCAGTTTGATACCTCCACGCCCTATGAGCCTGCGGTATTCAACCGCACGGCCACGGAGCTTTTCAAGTCCGTGCCCGAGGGCATAGAACGTTTCGAGGAGCTTCGGGCAGTGCTGCCAGCCTTGCAGCTCTTTGGAGAGATAGATGAGAGCCTGGTTGCTCCGGACGCCCTCATCCGGGAATTCATAGGCGGAGGCATTTACGAATACTGAAAGGAGCCGACATGAAAGAT
>UMHA01062943.1_pt1 | contig 17201 bp, 30 predicted proteins | sample 1965401 | NCBI WGS metagenome assembly UMHA01 (sample SAMEA4836085, study PRJEB28245) | human gut metagenome | biome: gut microbiome; material: fecal sample | place: Denmark | collected 2008 | reverse complement strand
GAGTGGGTGTTCCCCCGCATGTGCCAGAGACTAAAAGCCATCATGAATCTCGCATGCTCGGACAAGTTCGGTACAGGAATGCCATTGCTGGCGTCGAATCCGTTCACCCTACCGATTCCACCTGATCCGGAACCCAAATCGTGGGAGGTGCCGCCATTGACGGGCACGCAACTGGCCGCCCTATACGAGTCGATGCCGGAATACGACCGGCTAAGTGTCCTCTTGGCCGCATGGGCCGGTGGCATGAGAATCGGCGAGGCATGCGCGTTGCGCGTATCCGATTTCAATCTTGAAGCCCGAACCATGATGGTGAATCATTCGGTCTGCCGTGGGGAACACGATCTGGGAGAATTAAGATTAGGGCCGACCAAGTCGAAGCATTCCAAACGCGTGTGCCCGTTGCCTGACCTGCTGGTGCCATTGGTCCGCGAGCATATCGCCAATCGAAAAGACGAATCCAGCCCGTATTTATTCCAGTCCCGTCGGGGAAAGGGACCACTCGCCCCGACGACCCTGGGCAATCATTTCCGTCAAGCGCGCGAACAGGCGGGATGCACGACAGCGACGTTCCGTACGTTGCGTGTCACTCATGCGACCCTGCTCATGCAGAACGGCGGCACGATCCGTGAAACGATGGACAACATCGGAGACTCCACCCAGGAGGTCGTGATGCGTCATTACACAAGGACGGTGCAGGAACATCAACGCCAGGTAGTGAATCGCATGGCAGTGGGTATGACATCGGAAAGCAAGACCCTGCAGCATATCCTCGGCGTACAATACGCCGTTCCGACTCCGGTTCCGGAGGCCCGACTGTTGGATCTGGACGCGAAACTCTCCCTGATCATCAAAGCCCTACAACAGATAAGTGTGAACGACTAATAACAAACAATTTCAGCGTGACCAACATGAAACCGTAATCCACGCAACAGGAGGATAGGCAAATGACGGACACGATCATGCTCGAAGCGCCCGCAAGAGGATGGAGGATATCGGACCTAGCGGACGGTCAAGGAAGAATCCTACGACTACACGACCTCACGGCATCATCCCTCGGCCACACCTCCCATGCCAACCCGGACCGCAAGCCCATCAACGTGGCCAACCAAACCGAAAGCCCAACGCGTACAGGCGGGAGAGTCACGATCGAACGGAAGCCCGATGAAGGTGACGGACCGGCCGTGATCCACCGCCTCAACGACGAGCGTGACCAACGGTGGCAAAACCTGATAGCCGGCTTTCTCGTTCATGCGAGCCGCGGCGTCGTTCGTCACGACGGACAACACGAGTACACAGCCGCGCTGTGCGGCCCACAAGCCGCAATGCCGTTTGATCTCGGCACCGACACCCATACGCCGACACTCGGGCGACACCGCGATCCCTTGGACCATGGCGGTCCTTACGGCAAGGAACTCTGCTGCATCACCGTGCCCGGCAGCGGCATAATATGCGGAATCCTCCAGGTCTGGCATGACGAACGCGCCTCCTACAAGGCGGTCCTCGGCCCACGCCCCTATAAGCGTCGGCCGGAACAGGTCATCCGGATTGGGCAACGGTTTTGGCAATTGTTGATTCCGGCATTCTCCGATCTGTTCGGTGAGCAGATTCCAGATCATATCCACCTGCATCTGGCCATCCGCGACAGTGAAGCGCAACGTACCATCCGATTCATCCAACCCGACGGACGAAACGACAGGGAGCGTGTCCGAATCATCCGACCGACCCTTGGAGATGCCACGGAACAGATTCTGCAATCCTTCGAACAATCCCACGGAAAACCTCCTATTTCCAAGACGAACGCTTTCACCATACCAGCCGATATCGGGAATGAGCATGAGCCAGCAGAACGAGAAAAGCAAGCAGATGGAAAACCAGAACAAGCCTAATAGACGATCGACATCACGACATCATGGCACGCATCCCCATGGATCTACGGGCCCGATACCAGTGATATCCACCCTCGGCCCTCGGCGAAAGAAGGACGAACCAATATGAAAATGCGAACGGATGTCCTCTGGGAACCGGACAAAACCGACGAACATGACCGACTGCTGTCGCGTTTTGAAGACGACATAATCGGCCTGCGCGCACGGACGGTCAGCCCATGCGAGATGGCCATCCATTCGTGATTTCATGTACCGATAACAATCAACGCATGCGTGACCGGATTAGGAGAAAACCAAAGCCAGACAAGGAGCGCACAAATGAATCCGGATCCGAACGCATACCGTCCAAGCAGCCTCGACCTCGAAGACGCGGCCCGCATGAAAAGCGAAAGCGAACTGGAATCGACCCAGGCACACACGATGAGAAACAACCGCGACCTGGAAGCGGTCATGGCCATAGCCTGCCTCGTCATAACCCTGTCGATGGTGGAAAGCACTCCGTTCCTCGCCATCATCCCGTTCGCGACCGCAATCGCGCTCCTATGCGCCGCAGGACGCGAGCAGGCACGCGCGGTGAAGACGATGCGCGAATACCACGAGACCGTCTCCATCCTCGAAAACGAACTCGATGCCAACGACTACCAGACCATCATGGGACGTCCGCACCCATGGAAGATCCTCTGACGAACATTACCCCCGATATCGCAATGGGGACATGTGGAATCAATGAAGGAAACCGACGGGGGAAACAATAAAAGAACAGACTCGCACACTTTCCCCCGAAGGTGTTCCTCCCCAAAACCCTTTTCGGGAAACCGATCCCCAAAAGGACGAGGACCGATGAGGAACGGACGAAAACCACGCATGACGCTCCAGACCCTCGCGACCATCGCGATGAACCTGTTCACCATCTGCTGCGCCTGCTACATCATGACCATCATCTGGTCACAGATCGACCCGCAGGCCACGTTCATCAGCCGGCATACAGGAGTCGTATGCGGCATCATGGCGATAACCCTCGTCCCCATCCTCCTCACGACAATCTACACGACCATCATCCCAATGAAAGGAAGGGGAAGACATGGGAGCGACAATCATGCAACAGGCGGTAAAATTCGCGGCCAGACTCGACAGGACGACGCAGATGGCGGACATGTTCGCCGACGGACTGCACGGCATGACGGCCGCGTCCGACGCGCTGAAAAAGGTCATGGACGAGTTCGGCATGCCCATGCAAGACGATCCCGACATCGAACCCATCGGCCACGACGAGGCCTGCGATACAGCGGAAACCCTATACCATGAACTCCTCAAACACGCGTCAAGCGGACGCATGACGCTCAGATTCGCCCAGACCATGAACCGCGCGTGGGCGGAACTCACCGTCAGCGATGGATTGACGGAAGCGTGGCGATGAGACACGCGACGGAATGCGGCGAACGAGACGTCATGCGATTCGTGGGGGAGACGGCCGGATGCCTGGTCGAAAAGGACATCGAATTGAGGGGCGCGGTCGAGGACCTGGACCGAAGAATCGAGGAGATCCGCCTCCAGATCGTCATGCTGAGCGGGAAAAAGGAAGGAAGGGACCGGTGAACGACGGATTGTTCTCCATGGAAGAGAAAAGAGAGGGAAACGATGGGAAGGCCATGGTGAGCTTCATGGTGCCGGCCGCGCTCAAGAACGAGCTCCAGGAGCGCGCCAGACAGTTGCACACCACGGCGACACGACTCATGGCCGAAGCCATCCAACTCAGGCTCAGGAAAAACGACGGCGCCAACGACATGGACAGGATCGGCGCCGACGAATTCGTCAAAGGCAACGCCATCAGGACATTGATCGCGGCGCGCCTCACCGATGAGTCGCCGGCGCAGGCATGGGTCATCGCGTACCGGGCGGGATGGAACGACGCGTTGGACTTCTGCATCCAAGCGGAACAGGCACTCGACAAGGAGGAAGACGAATGAGCGAGGAAGAACGCATATGGGCCGACACGCTGGCCGACGCGGTGGAACCGGCCAACGAATACGCCCGCCGGATAAGGAGGAAATACATGGTGTCGGACCGGAACGACCGGTACGGCATCGACCACACATTGAATATCATCGGCCAGGCGTTCCTGGCCGGCGTGGAATACCAAGCCGGCCAGAGACCATGACGGCGAGCGGAGACACGACGATAGGGGAGACCGACGCGGCCCTCCGATCGGAAAGCGCGCTCTTGGACGAGCGGCTGCCCGTTAGATGGGACGGTGAGATCATCCACTGGACGGACCGTTGGACCGACATTGGAGACATGCTGTTCCTCTGCGGGAACAACCGTCTGAGAACCCTCCAGGCATGCCCCGGCACAGACAGTCGACGTCGATGGAACCAGCACCGGCCCCACTTATGGAAGCCATGGAGCATCACAGGCCGCACGACCTGAAGCCGGTTATGCCTGATGCGTTGCGGCGTGTGCGGACTGACCCTCGTGGAAGAGCACCCGTTTGACGGAAGCGAGGAGAAGACCTGGCAGTTGGACGAACCCGATTACGGGCCGGACGGCAGCCACGCCATCATCCAAGGAGAACTCGACATCTGACCCCTGACGCATATGCGCACGGCCGGCAAAAAGGACGGAACAATGAAAAAAATGAAGGCAAGGCCACGCAACAAGCCATTCGACGCCAAGGAACGACAATACCTGTGCGGTCTAGACGCCGTCGACGCGTGCACCGAGAAACGTATCACATGGAACCAAGCGTTCATCGCGTACGCGATAAAGGAACTTGTGCGAGGATGCGCTCCAAGCGACATCTTCCGCCGGGCTGGATGCGGTCCGGAAGTCATCGGCAGCAAACGCATCGAGCGATGCGCCGCACGATGGCGCAAGAAACTCGAAAAACAACAGGAACAGGAGAAGCATGATGAACAGGAATCATGACCCCATCGTCAAAGCGACCGTCATCATCGTGGCCTGCATCGTCGCGACGATCATGATCTGCGTGGAATGTGCGCTGCTGCCACGATACGGGTGGTTGTGGCTCGTCCTGCTGGGCCTGATCGCCACTGCCATCATCTTCTGCGTGGTGACGATCGTCCTCGCATGGAGGCACGGAAAAGGAGGAAGACGATGAGCGACAGGACCAGATGCTGGTTCGGAGCCGTGACGGGGCACACCGTGCCCATGGCGCGCATGGCCATCGCCGGCATGCGGGCGACCCGACTGTCCGACGAGGACATCGGAGCGGAATACTTCCTCGACCGGCACGCGGAACCGGACACCGGCCTGGTCGCCGACGTCTGCAAGGCCATGGCAACAGCGTTGAGAAGCCTTGGAAAAGAATACGGCGATACCATTCCGATCCTACCGGAAGCCATATGGATCGAAGCGATGGGATACGACGACAGGCCCGACAGCGACGACTGCATCATCGCCGTAGACTTGGGCACCGGTGACTTCTACTACGACCGGATTCTGGCTGAAAATCCACAGGCCCGTGCCGGCGCCGTGATCTGCCTTGACAAGATATCCGAATTCATCAGGACCAGAACCTCCGTTGACGGGATGGGACAATGAACAGGCCGGAAAAAGCAACACGATCACACGGCAAGCCATCAGACGATGACGCTGAGACCACTGGTCTCGGATTGCCCGTTTCACTCAAAAGACAAATCGAATCGTATGCGGTGATGCATCACATGACGCCAACCCAGGTCCTCGCGGAAGGCATGAAACTACTCTTGAAACAGGAAGCGTTGCAACAGGGCAGAATGAACCGGGCCAAACCGAAGGCAAGGCCATGCAACAAGCCATTCGATGCCGAGGAACGCCAATACCTGTGTGGTCTCGACGCCGTTGACGAGTGCGGTGAGAAACGGATCACCTGGAACAGGTATTTCATCCGCTATGTGGAATACGAGCTCGAGTTGGGTGCCCGGCCGGTGGACGTGTTCAGAAGCGCGGGCGTCGGTCCGGAAGTCATCGGACGCAAACGCATCGAACGGTGCGTGAGCCGATGGCGCAGGCAAGCGGCGAAGGAAAGGAATGAACAATGAACGGAGAACAGACCATGGAAGACAAGATCGAATACAAATCGAAAACAGGACACTTCTGGATCGGTCTACGGAACGGCAGTGACTTTCCCCTGAACCGCAACGTCTACGCCATGGCAAGATCGCAGGAATACCGGCCAGGGCTTCGCAATGGAAGCATCTTCACGGAATTCTTCGTGGCGAAAAACCCTGAAATCGTCCGATGTTCCTGCCATTCGATGGAATCGGTGGTGAAAAAGCTGCATTTCCCGGACGGTACCACGCCTGGTTTAATGCCGGCCACTTGGGTGGAGTTCATGGGAATCGGTGAGAAACCGGAGCCGGCGACGATAGTCGTCGATGCCGGGAACGACGACTACAGGATCGCCCTCGACCTTGATGCGGGAAACTGCTACTACCAGTTCAGGGACCTTGACGAGGCGATGGGCACGATATGGTTCCTTAGCCAGTTCATTGAAACCGTCAACCAAAGGAAAGAGTACCGTCTGGAGCTCGCACACTGAACGAGTTGCCATCAGGCCGGATAGCCGATCAGCTCACGGTCAGTCCAATCGATGAGCTCCGGCGTAATCCGGTCCACGTCCAACAGCCACACCTCGTTCCGGCGGGGGTTGAAGAAACCCAACCGCCGGATCGACTGGTATTCAGGGTGGGCGGAATGCAATCCCATCCGCCAATAGATGAGCAGTTGAAGCGTGTACCGGTGATTCGGAGGATAACCACTCACCTTGAAATCCCACAACGTGTCCCCGGTGAGGAAATCACCGGACCCGCTTGTGATCCGGTCCGTATAGCCTCCCTCGAAATCGAATCCCTCCCATACCACCGGACCATACTCGTCGAGGAACACGCGGGACCTGGCGACCATGCGTGTCAGATTGAAATACGTCGCCGCATCCGGAACCATCCGCCGCGGTCTCCAATACTGCGGTCCACGTCGTGAGGCCGCGTCGAAATCAAGCAGCAGGCACGCAGCACGAGCCGAGGGAAAAGCGAAATCCACCATTCTGGACAGCAACGATTCCGCATACTCGCCCTGACCGACCAGACGGGCGCCCAACAGGGGAATGCGGAACGCGGTCCTTTTGGGCGCGCCCATCGCGATTCGCGTCATGTAATCTACGTACAGGCCGGCAAGGTCCGGCGCGACCGTCTCCATAGAACGCGGATGCAGGGCCATATGGTCTGCGAGGGGCACATGGTCGAACAAGGACAGGGACAGCAATCCACACGGCGGCTGATCGACCATGCGGATACGAGTGGTCACGGCCATCGGTTCGCGACGACGACGGAGTTCCGTCCTGCGAGCATCCTCCGTCTCCAACACTGATGCGGGACGCAGATCCATGCCCGCGGACCCGTCGAACCGATAGCAACGTGGCACAGCCGAACCTCCAATCACCTGAATGGATCACATGCGCGGCGAGAAGAAAGAACGGATAGTGAGGGCCACCATATTTGCGGAAACCAACGAATCAGCCAGTAGATTCCCACAAAACCAATATGAGCCAATTTGGTTCGGCTAGCCTTGAAAATGAACTGGTTTTCTGCCATAAGAAAGGAGCTTCCACAATGTCCAGTGATGCAAAAGCAAACACCTTACCGAAATGGAGCTATATCCTATTGGCGGTTCTCCTGGGCCCGTTCGGCGTCGGTCTTATCTGGGCCATCGTTTCGAAAGGCAATGTTCCGGATGCGGTGATGATGATCGCGTCCGTATGTATTCTCACGGCAATCGCGCTTATCGTACATCTCGCTTGGCCGAGACGCAGCATGTGGTTCGCCCATCTGACTGCATTCGTCCTGTTCTTCATATTGTTCCTCTGCCTTGTACGGCGAAGCCGGAGCCTTCGCATTCGTCATGGCGTTCATGAGCCTGCTGACGCTGGCTCTAATGGCCAATCTGGCATACAAGGATGAAGGTTGGAGGAAAGGAATGCTCGACAGTGAAAAAGCGTTTCGTCTCGGACGACCGCTCCTCATGTTTTACAGGCTGTTCCTTGCCTTCGGAATATTGGCAGAAATCGTCCCCGGCATGGCGGCCCTGATCTCGGACAACAGTGGAATCCTGATAAGCATGTTCATGACCACCTATCCAGTGACGCTCTGGAAATGGTATGGTTTGGGGCATGGCGAGCATGATTTACGGATACGCGAGGGTCAGTACCGGCGACCAGACCACCGACCTGCAGAAGGACGCACTTGTGAAGGCGGGATGCGACCGGATCTTCACGGACGTGGCGTCCGGCGCTAAGACGCACCGTCCGGAACTCGACCATATGCTCGACCTCCTGCGCGAGGACGACACCGTCGTGGTGTGGAAGCTGGACCGCTTAGGAAGGAGTATGCAGAACCTGGTCGACCTGATGGCCACGTTCGACGGGAGGGGAGTGCAGTTCCGCTCGTTGACCGAGGCGATCGACACGAGCAATCCGGGCGGCACGCTCGTGTTCAACATCTTCGGATCGCTCGCACAGTTCGAGCGCGACCTGATCCGCGAACGCACCCGCGCCGGACTTGCGGCGGCGCGAGCACGAGGCCGGAAAGGAGGTCGTCCGGCGAAGCTCGACGAGAAACAGGTCAGGGAAGTGCGGCGTCTGTATGAGTCTAAATCAGTGACTGTTAATCAGATTGCTGCGATGATGAACGTGGGGCGTTCTACCATCTATAGGTGTGTGAAAGATGAATAAGTAGCTCCAAATATCGAACGTTGATTCGTTGTGCTTGGACTGCGATTGAATTACCGATAATATTGGCTACAGCGGTGTTCAAACTATATCCAACTGACCTCATTGACTCAAGTAGGTTCGGATCCGGTGTACAGATGAGTTTACTGTTATAAGGGGGGGGCAACGTGTAATGCTCGTCAAAATCCGCTATTGTACATGGAAAATCATTACTAGTTCCGATCACGTCTTCGGCTGATAGAAGCATCTCTAAAGGTCTCTATCAGCTATTGGCGCACTATTGTGATGGATAAATTGGCATTATGGATGTTTTAGTACAAGACGAAGGCGAAAAGGATGGGGCGGACGATGAGGTCTGGTCGTGGTGTCCCGTCGCCAATGTCGTGGACGCGCACGAGACCGGCCAGGACCATCACATCATGCACGGTACGAAGATATTCTCGGCCGGAACGAAGGTCTACATCTCCAGTGAGTGGGCGGACACGAGAACAATCGGCGGCTCGTTCAAGGTCATCGGTCGCGCGCGCAAAAGTCATCGCTTGGTCTGCGCGTGGCTGAGATGGGACCGTATGGAAAACGTGCGCTTGCGCAGGGTGTTCTCTCCGGCAGTGTTGAGGATTATGGCCAAGATGAGCAGGCAGACGGGTGAGGTCGATCCGTCAGGGTTCGTATCCTGGTGGGGCAACAGCGGCGAGGACCGCGACGGAATCATCCGCCGGTTCGGGCTAAAAGAGCATGAGTAGTGCACGCTTTTAAAGCGTCTTCGATGTTGTAAGGATGAAAGAACGGAGATGGAATGATGGAAAAGGTGTTCCAATACCTGAACGACCTGCTGTATGACACGGACGGAGCGCAATGGTCCGATCTATGCGACGAATTCCTCCTATACGGCGTGCCCGCCATACTCGCCATCGTGGCCGGCTGCCTCGCCGTATGGCTTGTCATACTCATACGCCAGTGGATCCTACGGGTCAAGGTCGGCAGACGGTATGGCGTGACCGTCCCCGAAAACATCCACATCTCCCGCAGCGGGGACATCGCCAGACCCGGCAGCCTCAGCCTTGCATGGCCCGAATGGCGTACCGCGAAAAAGGATGGCACCAGGGACCGGCGTACGAACGACCGCCGTATCATCCGCAACAAGTCATGGCTCCTGATCGACGGTTGGGAGATGTGGTCCAAAGATCCGGAAAGCCTGTATGGATTGGCGGTCGATCTAAGGGCCGCGCACGCGGACATCATGCCGTGCGCCGAGGAAGAACGTAAGATGCGGATCATGCAGCGACGGCTCGAACTCCAACAGGCCGCGGACGGCGTGGACGACATCATCAACAGGTTCCAGGACGAGCCCACACGGTTCGAGGAATACTGCGCCGGCCTGTTCCGGGCATACGGCTACACGGCGACGGTGACGCCTCCCGCACGGGACGGCGGATACGACATCTTCCTGGAACGCGGCGGTATGACATGGATCGTGGAATGCAAGCTTTACGGCCGCGGGCATCGCGTCGGACGTCCCGTACTGCAGAAGCTCTACGGCGCCAACAGCGGAATCGGCGCGGACGGCATGATCGTCGTCACCACCAGCGGCTACTCCGCGGACGCCCTGGCCTATGCTTCGGACACCGGAATCGAAACCATCGACGGCGACCGGCTCGTGGACATGTGCCGTGCCGCATGGGGGACACGCAGGCCGCAGGCCATCCTTCCCGCCGCCATGGCCACGTTGACCCGGAGCGAGCTACGCTCGGGCTATCCCGCCGACATGCGGTAGCGTGGCGTCATTCCGGCCGCGGGAACAATCCGCTCCAGCAGAACAGATTTCCATCCCATCTGAAACAGCGGCGAAGAAACGCATCCTCGGAATCTAGGAGCATTCCCGCTGTAACAGGATACGAGCGGCCGGGAATCGTCGCCGCGGCGGACATCCAATCGAACGGGCCGGGCACGCCTTGACGGCGAACCCGGCCCGCGCATGCAATTGCCCGCGCCGTCCGGACGGTGGAATCCGCAACGCGAGTCGGAACGGGTCCGATCCGAGGGGGACGGCACGACACCGATGCTACCAGCACGGGTGGCGTAGACTTGGGGGAGAGGGAGGACGCGGGGCATGGTGGACTACGAATTCCAAGCCAGACGCATCGGAAGGATGTCCGACTACATCGACAGGAGAACGGCGACGCTCGGACTCCACGCGGCATGTCTGGAACAACAGGCACGGGAACTACGACGGGACGCGGAAAACATGAGGCGCGTCGTCATCGGCGGCAGCGTGGACAGTCCGGCCCATATGGCGAAGGACACGGAACGGCTCCTGGCCGCGTTGAGACGATTGGAATCATGCATGGAGGCCGCGGCATGCGCGCGAACCGTCCTGCACGTCTTCGAGAACGTGGACAAGGACAACCTGCGCGACGAAAACGTGGACACGGACGGCACCTGCCAATGGCGGCAGACCGATACGGCGTGCGGCGATACCACCGTCGAGTACACGCGCTGGTGCGCGGAACACATCGACCGTTGGAACGGCGTCCGGCACCTGACCGGAGACGACGAATCCCAAGCGGATGACGACACGATACCATAAAGGCCAATAGCCTAGTCAATTGGTCGGATGTGGCGTATGATCACGGGCAGGCACAGACAAGGAGACGCAGCACTTTCCGGCATGATAATCACCTACCACGCAGCATCATTTGTGGTACTCGCCAGCAAGATTAGGACGAATCAATCACTCCTTATTTTGATAGTTGCTAAATTAAGCTTTTATGAAAAACAAATCTTTCTGGAAAGATATTCCATATGCCACTCGCTTCGCGATCGGGCAGTTCCTTTACATGTTTCTTCTGCTCGTGTTCATTTTTGCAGTCACATATGCTTATCCTCCAATGATGTTTAAACGACATGATTCCGATCAATCCATTCAGATGTTTAATGAATTCTGGAAAGGACAAGCAAAAGGCGACGGAACGGATATCGTGGGAATGCTGCTGGGGTTAACGAGTCTTCCCGCTGCGTTTCTTGCGTTGATTGTCTTCCGGAAACGCAACTCCTCCGGACAGCTCGATGAGCTCAACGACAAGTTAAAGGCCCAGTTTCTCCGAACCGGAGCCGTGATTCTCCTGCTGCTCCTGCAGGCTCTTGTCGCAGCAGAGTGGATCCGCCTAGCGAATGGGCTGGGGCGTCTCCCTGCCTGTGTCTTCGCCTTGATGATTCTCATCTTTAACATCGTCGCGCTGCTGTCCCTTTTAGACTACGACATATTGCTAGGCGTCAACAAAGCAACGGCAACCGAAAGAAAGAATCGCTACCAAAAATGGAAGGAAAAGCCGGCAACCGAAAGCGAGAATCGCTACCAAAAATGGACGGAAAAACCTTGGCTCCCTTTACTTTTAGCCACTCTACCTCATTTCGGTCTATATCTAATCCGTTTTATCCTATCTTATGGGTGTGTGTTTTCGGCCATTAAAAACTGTTGGTGGCACGTTGCTATCTCCGCTTTTCTCATACTCTGCGCTACTGCCATCATGTCTGTTCTGCAGACGGTAGTGTTCGCTTCAGACCAGCTGGACGCAGCAAGCCGAGAGAAACGGCATATATCTGGAGCAGCTATAGCAGTAGCAGCCGCCCTTTTGTTCGTTCAATGCTTGATGAACATAACGCTGGGTATTTTCTACGCTCATACGTGGCTGTGCATAGTGCAAGGGATCGCGTTAGTTTTTGCTTGCATAAACTTCTACTACACCATACAAACATGGCCCTTATTCAGTCTTTTACGTCGTCCGTACCTACTTAAAGTATGTGACAACAAGATAAAAGAGCAAAAACGCGTAATCGACGAAATCAATGCCCTTTCTCCCGACCCAGTCAAAACCGACAGTGATAAGTCCCAGACAGAACCTCCAGCCACCGATCAAGCTACCACGGATAACGCGGATAAGTCCGTCCATACAATAGCGGGGGGCAGTGGCGTCATATTCGCGGTCATCGCCCTGGCAAGCATGGGCGTGGCAATCTTTGCCTCTCGACGCAAGAGTGACCAGCATCTTTAGTTATGGGCCTGTAACTTGGAACAAGAGTAATAAAGATATTGTTCGATTAGTGGTTGGTCAACTTGGGATTCCCTTCCGTTTCGGACGGAAGGGGCGGACTAATCGTTATCGCTTCGGTTCAAAAACGCCAGGTACTGCTGATACTTGCGAAGCATCATGTTCTTCGCATGCTGCTCCATGTACCGATAATCGGGTTCGCCCGAGTCAGTGACGGGAAGCATGACTTTGTCGCCGGCAAGATGCTCTTTATTCCGCTTACAGCCGTGACTATATTTATGCTCAATCATGTCTTGAGCAACCACAAAAAAGAGTCCGGTAAACTTATTGAACCAATCAGCATAATCATACAAAACATCGCTGGTCGAGATAAATTGCTCTGCTTTATATATTGCAAAACCTGCTGACCCATCACCATTTTTAATAAAGCCAATACAGTTACCCTCAAGAATCATGGGACGAGATTTGAGAAGGAACAACCGGACAGGACCGCCTCATATGAACGGAATGAGTTGAATATGCTAACACCCCTAAGCACCCTGCTCTTATCTCATCTATGTGATATAATGAGGGTTATGCGTCGGGAAAGCGCAAGGCTACGCCCGAACCCATAAGGGAGAGAAGAAGCGCAATGGATATCGAATACTTGGATCTAAGGGACGATGCAAACGAGATCGTGCGGGCCAGCCTGCCGGACTCGTATGTTCAGGCCGCGACCAGCCAGTTGGAACGCACGTATGGATACTCGTCGTTCCGTCCCGGCCAGTTGGAGGCCGTCACGTCGATTCTGTCCGGCCATGACCTGATCGCGGTCATGCCGACCGGCAGCGGCAAGAGCGTGTGCTACCAGCTTCCCGCCACGCGTCCCGGATCGTTCACCCTAGTCATCACCCCATTGCGCGCGCTCATGCGCGACCAGGTCCAGACGTTGCAGGCCAGGCATGTGCGGGCCGCGTTCATCGACAGCGGCATCAGTCCGACCCAACGCCGGAGCATCTACGCGGGCGTCAAGGCGGGGGAGATTCGTTTGCTGTACGTCGCGCCGGAACGGTTGTGGGCGGACGACTTCCAGTTCTTCGCGAAGAGCACGAGAATCGATCTGGTCGCGGTGGACGAATCCCACTGCGTGCTCCAATGGGGCCACGACTTCCGTCCCAGCTACCTGCGCATCGGCGAGTTCATCAAGGAACTGCCCGCCCGTCCGGTGATGGCCGCGTTCACCGCGACCGCGACACCCGGCCAGATCCCGCAGATAGCCGAAAACCTTGGGCTCAGACAGCCCGTGATGGTCAAGACCGGTTTCGACCGTCCCAACATTCGTTTCGACACCCTCAAGCTCAAGCCGGGCAAACGAGTGAGGTTCATCCGCGACTGGGCGGTCAGGCACCAGGACTGCGGCATCGTCTACTGCAACAGCCGCGCCGAATGCGACAGGCTCGCCATCGAACTCAAACGCCGAGGCGTGGACGCCGAGGCGTTCTATTCCACCGTGCCCGAAGCGGACAAGAAACGCATCCAGGACGGATTCCTCAACGGCAGTCCGCGCGTGATCTGCGCGACCACAGCGTTCGGCATGGGCGTCGACAAGCCCGACGTGCGCTGGGTCATCAACGACGGCCCGTGCGAAAGCATCGAATGCTTCTACCAGGAGGCCGGACGCGCCGGTCGAGACGGCAAGCCCGCGCGCAGCATCCTGATCTGGTGCGACGGCGACTTCAAGTCATGGCGCGACAGGATCCGCCAGAACGCCGGCAGCGCCATGACCGACACCGAACGCCAGGACAAGGTGTGCAAGGCCGCGTTGGAACGGTTGAACGCGATGAGCGACTACTGCGAAAGCGAGGATTGCCTGCGCGGCATGATCCTGCGATACTTCGGCGACAGCGCGGCCGAGCATTGCGACTACTGTGCGAACTGCACGTACGATCCCGAGACCGGCGACGTCGACCAGGAGCCCAGTCGAGAGGAAAAGGCTCGAAGGAAAGCCGAGCGACAGGACAGAAGGTCCGAACGGAACGCCCGGAAAGCTGAACGCGCCACGCAGGTGGACGAGCATCCGCATGAGACCACCAGGGGAGGTCCCATCACGACCGTTTCGACCGGTGACGTCGACCAGGCGATCATCGGTTACGTCTCGGGCGTCAACCGATTGCTTGGCCACGGTTTGGGCGCGGCCAAGATCGTGCAGGGACTGCGCGGCAGCAGAGGGGTCTTCTATGTGGAACAGGGGCTCGACCGTCTCGACGGGCACGGCAGTCTGAGAGGCGTGTCCGAAGCACTCGTCAAACAGCACATCGACCAGCTCGCAAGAAACGGAAAGCTCTCCTACGGCGACTTCCGCACGCTCCTGCCGGCCACGGAACCGGAGGACGAGTGATGGGCAGCAGGCTGCGATACTGGCGGTGCAAGAAAGGCATGAGCCAGGAGAAACTCGCCATGCTGTCCGGCATCAGGCAATCCCGGATCAGCGAGCTCGAAAACGGCCGGCACAGCGTTGAGAGCATAACGTTGCGCAACGCGGTACGGCTCGCCCGTGCGCTCGGCGTGCACGCAGAAGACCTGATAGACGATGATGAAAGATAGGGAATAGGCGGAAAACCATGGGAGATCTGGCAGCTGTGAATGGTTTCGTCTGGGAGCATCCGGACGCCCTCACCGACTATGATGAGATTCGGTTCTGAGCGTCGGATAAGAAGGATGTGATTTTATGGGTAAAAAGCGAGTTTCACGCTCGGAGTATGACCGTCGGCTGGCTCGGCGGCGTGCGACCGGCCGGCCGCGGCAGACCCGCGCCGTCCGTCATGACATCCGATCGTCGGCGCTGACGGTCGCCCAGTTGGCTTCGGATGTCCGAGAGGAGATCGACATCCTGAAGGCGGAGATTAGCGCCGGGCAGCGGACGCTGGAAGAGAAGGAGCGGTTTCTGGCGAATCTTCTGTCCGCAGCGGGGATACAGCGGGCGAGCGAAAACGGCATGCGCGCACATCGGACGATACGATACGACGAAGTGATTCCATGGCTGCATGCCACGCTTAGAACCGAAGGCAATCGCGCCTTCGCCGTTGAAGTCTACCGGAGGGCGGAGGATCGCGGATGGAGCAAATGGGCTGTACGGCGGGCCGCGACGCAGTCGGGAGTTGGATATTTGAGAGGGTGGAATCGTACACAGCGGGCGATTCTTTATCTTACCGATGTGAATGAGTATGAGGGTGAGGATCTGGAGCGCATCAGCCAAGGAGTCACCCCAGAGACCCTGGCGCGGGAGTGGGGCGTCCGCTGATTGTTCCTTCGGCCTGCTAGAGTCCGCAGTACGGTCGCCAAAGACAGATCGACATGAAGGCCCGTCCATTGTTCGACCAGGAAGACGAACGAATCGAACGACTCCTTTGGGGCGAACATGGAAAGAGCATGCAATAGATCGTTGGCTGGTGCTAAACTGTGATGAAGATCATGACAGCAATCAGATCCTTCATGATCCGCTCTGGACAAGGTGCCAGCGATGATTTAGAACGTTGACGTTGGCACTTTGTTTTCCCTTTTTGAAGTGCCGATTTCTTTATCTGACGGCGTCCAGCATATAGTCGCGGCCGTCATCGATCGCGTCGACCGCGTGCACGAGCGCGGTGTTCCACATCGCGTACGGCCACCCCTTCAAACGTGGCGCGGCCTTCCAGAACGCTTGGTACGAACGGTACGCGGGAACATGCACCACGTCGCCGTCATCGGGTTCCAACGATTCCAGATATTCCATGGCGCGTTCATCCAACGCCTCCTGCATTCGCGCGATCCGGTCAAGGATCAGCGGCATGGTCTTAGCGACCCATCCCGGCAACGGCAGACCGCCCCGGCCTTCCTCCCATTTGCTGATCGTGTTCTGCGACACCGGCCGTGGATCGTCGTCCCTGGGAGCGATCACCGCCATGCACAATCCCAGATCCTGCTGGCTCAGTCCCAGCAGTCTGCGTCTGGTCTCCAATTCGATGCCCGTCAATGTCATGGCACGTACCGTCCTTCGTCCTCTCGTGGGGGCCGGGCTGGACCTTAAGGCTGTCGTCCCGGTTCGGATGACTTCGATAAATCACCGTCAATCCTAGCGTGAAACAGGCGGACGGACACGGAAATCGCATGACTTTCGTCCACAAGTTCATTTTTCGCACCAAAAAATTGGTGGGCAAAATGAGTGGACGGGCGGTATCCCATCATCTTGTCAGGCCTCGATCTCCGTGTACATCACGGTCAGGGGGATGCCGAGCGCGTGCAGCCTGTCCACGGCCATACGCACCGACGCGTTCTCCAACCGCAATGGAAGATCGGCGTCGCGCGACGCCGATCCAATCCCGACAACGGACCATGCCCCGCCATGCCCATGCGCGGCGGGGCCGGGAAACGGAGCGGCGCATCGGCGCGCCGCCATTCCTGATTTTCTTTTGGACCGTTCGGCTGACGCCGAATGATCGTAACCGCCTGAACGCCCGCGCCACGCAATCCGGACTGGCGTCCGGCGTGCTCGCGGACGCTCCGGCGGCCAGCGCTATCGCTCGA
>UMHA01046553.1_pt1 | contig 17477 bp, 18 predicted proteins | sample 1965401 | NCBI WGS metagenome assembly UMHA01 (sample SAMEA4836085, study PRJEB28245) | human gut metagenome | biome: gut microbiome; material: fecal sample | place: Denmark | collected 2008 | reverse complement strand
CCCGCCCCGGCCCCCAAGCCTGCGGCGCCCCAGCAGCCCGCCGCCCCCCGCAAGCCCATCGAGATCCGCCAGCAGGCCCCCAAGCAGAAGGGCCCCAAGGGCGAGAATACCTTTACCGCCAATACCGTGACCCGCACCACCGTGGATATGCGCACCAGCGAGGTCAACCTCGATAAGTACAATGAGCGGTACGAACAGATCGCCCCGGCCGGCAACATGAAGGATAACTTCGCCAAAAAGCAGAAGCTCAATCAGAAATCCGCCCGCCGCGGCAAGCCCGTCCTCAGCCGCAAGGAGCGCGAGGAGGAAAAGATGCGCCGCCTGGAGCTGGAGCGTCAGCGCCGCCAGCGGCTGGAGGTGGCCCTGCCCGAGGAAATGACCGTCGGCGAGCTGGCCCTCACCCTCAAGGTACAGGCCAGCGAGATCGTCAAAAAGCTGATGGGACTGGGCGTTATGGCCTCCATCAGCGATGTCATCGACTTTGATACCGCCTCCCTCGTCGCCATGGAGATCGGCGCCAAGGTCACCAAGCAGGTCGTTGTCACCATTGAGGACCGCCTGTTCGAGGTAGAGGATAAGGAAGAAGCCCAGGAGCCCCGGCCCCCCATCGTGGTGGTCATGGGCCATGTCGATCACGGCAAGACCTCTATCCTGGATGCCATCCGGAAAACCAGTGTCGTTTCCGGCGAAGCCGGCGGCATCACCCAGCACATCGGTGCTTATCAGGTGCAGGTGGATGGCCGTCCCATCACCTTCCTGGATACCCCCGGCCACGCCGCCTTCACCTCCATGAGAGCCCGCGGCGCCCAGGTCACCGATATCGCCGTGCTGGTCGTCGCCGCCGATGACGGCATTATGCCCCAGACGGTAGAGGCCATCAACCACGCCAAGGAGGCCGGTGTTTCCATCATCGTGGCCATCAATAAGATGGATAAACCCGAAGCCAATCCCGAGCGCATCAAGCAGCAGCTCACCGAATACGAGCTGGTCCCCGAGGAGTGGGGCGGCGATACCATCTGCGTTCCCGTTTCCGCCAAAACCGGCATGGGGCTGGATAACCTCCTGGAGATGATCCTGCTGGTGGCCGATACCATGGAGCTGACCGCCAACCCCAACCGCATGGCCAAGGGCACCGTCATCGAAGCCAAGCTGGATACCGGCCGCGGCCCTGTGGCCACCGTCCTCATCCAGACCGGTACCCTGCATTCCGGCGAAGCCATCATTGCCGGCACCGCCGTGGGCCGTGTGCGTGTCATGACCAACGATAAGGGCCAAAAGGTCGAGGAGGCCGGCCCCTCCTGCCCGGTGGAGATCACCGGTCTGGCCGAGGTTCCTGCCGCGGGCGATATCTTCAATGCCGTTGAGGATGAGAAGCTGGCCCGCGAGCTGGTGGAAAAACGCCGCATGGAGCAGAAGGAGGAGGAATTCAAGCGGTACCAGAAGGTCACCCTGGATAACCTCTTCGAGCACATCAGCGAAGGCGAGGTGCTGGAGCTGCCCGTTATCGTCAAGGGCGATGTTCAGGGCTCGGTGGAAGCCGTCCGCCAGTCCCTTGAAAAGCTCTCCAATAACGAGGTCCGGGTCCGTGTCATCCACGGCGCCGTCGGCGCTGTCAGCGAAAGCGATGTCATGCTGGCCAATGCCTCCCATGCCATCATCGTCGGCTTCAATGTCCGTCCCGACCCCACTGCCAAGGCCAATGCCGAGCGTGACGGTGTCGAGATCCGCCTCTACCGCATCATCTACGATGCCATCGAGGAGATCGAGGCCGCTATGAAGGGTATGCTCAAGCCCAAGACCGAGGAGGTCGATTTGGGCCGGGCGGAGATCCGCAATGTCTACAAGATCACCGGCGTGGGCGCCGTGGCCGGCTGCTATGTGCTGGATGGCAAGATGGTCCGCTCCGCCAATATCCGTGTGGTCCGGGATGGCATCATCATCGCCGATGATAAGATGGCCTCCCTGCGCCGCTTCAAGGACGATGTGAAGGAAGTGGCCCAGGGCTACGAATGCGGCATCACGCTGGAGAAGTTCAGCGACCTGAAAAACGGCGATATCTTCGAGGCCTACGAGATCCGCGAGATCAAGCAGTAATTTGAAAAAAGGCTTTGTCGGCGGTCGGATAACAGCATTATCCGGCTGCCCCTTGCCGTTTATGATGAGAAAATAGTGAAGGAGGGGCACCATGCCGAATTATAAAAACGCCCGTCATGGCGAGGATATCCACCGGGAGCTGACCGCTATTTTCCGGTCGCTCAAGGATCCCCGCATCGACCCCATGCTTTCCATCGTCCGCACCGAGCTTTCCCGTGACGGCTCCAGCTGCAAGGTCTATGTCAGCTCCCTTTCCGGCATCGAGACCGCGAAAGAATCGGTGAAGGGGCTCAAGAGCGCGGCAGGCTATATCCGCCGGGAGGTGGGCAGCCGGCTGGCCATGCGCTACACCCCGGAATTCCAGTTCATCGCCGATGACTCCATCGAATACGGTGTCCACATCAGCCACCTGCTGCGGGAGATCGTCCCGGAGGAGGAAGCGAAAGGGGAGACCGAAGAATGAGGGAAAACCTTTCTGCGGCCCGCGCGGCCGAGCTGCTGATGCAGAAGGACAATATCACCCTGCTGTGCCACCGCCGCCCCGATGGCGATACCGTGGGCAGCGCCTTTGCCCTGTACTATGCCCTAAGGGAGCTGGGCAAGGAGGTGCGGGTGCTGTGCGCCGATGCCCTGCCGAAGCAGTATGACTATCTGTATGGGGATTACACCCCCAGCCGGGTACTGGACTGGCCGGTGGAATATGTGGTGACCGTGGATGTAGCCACCGCCGGGATGCTGGGCGGCCTGGAGGAAAAGTACGGCCATATGGTGGATCTCTGCATTGACCACCACCCCAGCAACAGCGATTATGCCGCCCAGACCTGCCTGTGGCAGGAGGCCGGGGCCTGTGCCGAGCCGGTCGCCGCCGTCATTAAGGCCATCGGGCTGCCCGTTTCCGGCAAAATAGCCGAGTGTGTCTATACCGGCCTTGTCACCGATACCGGCGGGTTCCGCTTTTCCAATACGACGGCCGGGACGCTGCGGCTGGCTGCGGAGATCATGGAAAGCGGCGTGGATACCGCCGCCATCAATACCCGTGTTTTTGAAAGCGAAAGCAAGGCCAAAATGCTGGCCGAAGCCAAAATGATGTCCTCGCTGGAATTTTACGCCGGGGACCGGATCGCCGTGATGCCAGTGACGCTGGCCATGCGGGCCCAAACCGGCGTGACCGGTGAGGAGCTGGAGGATGTGGCAGGCATCCCCCGGAAGATAGAGGGCGTGCTGCTGGGCATCACCATCAAGGAGCACGAGGGGGAATGCCATATCTCCCTGCGCAGCAAGGAGCCGGTCAATGCCGATGAGATCGCGGAGATCTTCGGCGGCGGCGGGCACCGTTTGGCCGCTGGAATCACCATAAAGGGAACGGTGGAGGAGGCCGCACGCCTGCTGGTGGCCGAGGCCGTAAAACATCTGCCAAAGGAGCAAGCATGAAGAAAACATACCATTCCCGCCAGCTGGAGGGGATCCTATGTGTCGATAAACCGCAGGACTGGACCTCCTTTGATGTGGTGGCCAAAATGCGGGGCATTGCCGATTGCCACAAAATAGGCCATGGCGGTACCCTGGACCCGATGGCTACCGGTGTGCTGCCGCTCTTTTTTGGCCGCAGCGCCAAGGCCATGGAGCTGATGCCGGTACAGGATAAGCGCTATACCGCTTCCATCCGCTTTGGGGTGACCACCGATACCCAGGACTGCACCGGCAATATCCTTTCCACCAGCGAAAAGCCGGTGACAAAAAAAGCGCTGGAGGCAGCCCTGGCGCCGCTGCGGGGCACCATTGACCAGCTGCCGCCGATGTATTCCGCCGTTTGGGTGGATGGCCAGCGGCTGTATAAGCTGGCCCGGGCCGGAAAAGAGGTGGAACGGCCCACCCGGCAGGTGACCATCCACCGGCTGGACCTGCTGGAATTTGACCCGGAGAACCGGACCTGTGTCATTGATGTGGCCTGTTCCAAGGGGACCTATATCCGGACCCTTTGCCATGATATCGGCGAGGCGCTGGGCTGCGGCGGTATGCTGACCGCCCTGAGAAGGACTGAGACCCTGGGCTTTACCACGGCGGACTGCCATACCCTGGAGGAGCTGAAACAGGCCAGCGAGGAGGGCCGCTTTGAGGAGCTGCTGATGCCGGTGGACGCGGCTTTCCGGCAGTATAAAAGCATCTTCCTCTCCCCCAAGCAGAGCAAAATGTTCCTCGACGGCATTCGGCTGGATACCAACCGCATCAAAATTCCCGCCGAGGGAGATACGGTGCGGGTTTACGGCGACGGCCGTTTTTTGGCGCTGGCCCACATCGAACGCGGCATTGCCGAATTGCAGATCATCAAGCTGTTTTACACAAAGGAGAATCCCAATTGCTGATCTTCCATGACCTTTCCCGCAAAAGTGAATATCCCACCGTGGCGGCGCTGGGTTTTTTTGACGGCGTGCACCTGGGGCACCGCGCGGTAATAGCCGAGGCGGTAAAACAGGCGCGCGCGCAAAACGGCAAGGGGGCGGTTTTTACCTTTGAGCCGCCGCACCACACCGACCGGGCCGTGAGCAAAAGCGATGTGAAGCTGCTGCAAAGCCCTGAAAGCCGGGACCGGGTGATGGAGGAGCTGGGGGTGGAGCTGGTGCTTTGCCCGCCGTTTGAGAGCTTCTACAACTTTTCTCCGGAGGAATTTGTGCGGGAGATACTGAAAAACTGCCTGAACTGCAGGGGTGTGGTGTGCGGCGAGGATTACCGCTTTGGCAAAAAGGGCGCCGGAAATGTGGCCCTGCTGCGGGAGCTGGCGGAGCCGATGGGCATTGCTGTGACGGCGCTGGAGCCGGTGACCTGGAAAGGGGAGACGGTGAGCTCCAGCCGGATACGGCGCTGCCTGCTGGAAGGGGACACTGAGCTGGCGGGAGAGCTGCTGGGGACGCCCTATGCCGTCTGTGGAAAAGCGGTGCGGCGGGGGGAGGAGCTCTGCCTGCGGCTGCCGCCGGAAATGGCGCTGCCGACGGAGGGCTGCTACCATGGATTGGACAAGACCCATGGCGGCCGGCCGGTGCTGCTGACCGTCCGGGAGGGGGCCATTGCCTGGCGGGGAGAGGCCACTGAGCAAGAGCCGGTGGAGCTGGCCTTTCTGGGGCGGGGATAAAAAGTCCTCCCACTAATACGGCAAAATCGCATGTTTTTTGCAGTCCAAAGGTTAATATTTCACTTTTTTTAATGGAAAGTTTACATTATGGGGAAATATTGGGCGAAAGTTGCATAAATGATGGATTTTATTAGGCAATTATGGCTGGTATTTATTATACGAACTAGGGGCGAGTTTGTGGTCGCCTTTGGCGGCGCGGAGTCTTTTGCAAAGGCGTAACCTGTATGCCTGCCCGGCGGGAGGATAGTTTGTAATCGCCTAGCGGCGGCGCGAAGTCCCCGAAGGGTGACAATCAGTACCGCTCGCCGCGGAGGCCTTCCTTTTGTTCCTGCAAAAGGAAGCAAAACAGGGTCAAGGGGGACAGATTCCCCCTTGACGAACCCCTTTCTGTCGCTTGCAGTGCTGGATACGAACGATGCAAAGCATCGTCCGTACTGCGCACAGATACGCTCCCAAGGTAGCCGCGGGCGCATCTGCCCCATCCGCCTTGCGGTGCCCGAAAAAATCTTCGCGCTGCTCGCTTGCTCGATTTTTTCGACCGCTACGGGTGCTCCGCCTCGCTGCATCCGCCACTGGCGGCGCTCGGCTCCGCACCCCCTACCCCTCCCCCGTGGCGGGGGAGGGCCGTCTGGGCAAATAGCTGCTTGTTCAACCCATAGGCTCGACAGCGTGACTTCCTGCAATCGGTTTGCAGGAACCAAATTAAAATGCGCCTGCGGCTCCTTATCAGCGTCGTCTAATCCCGCTCCGGGAATGCGCAGCGTTTCCGGGCGGGAGGACTCCGACGCGTAGGGGGTCTCGGGGTCCTCCCCGAGTGACTTTTGGTTACTTTTCTTCATAGAAAAGTAGGGCCCCGCCGGCGAGGCGTACAGGCTGTCACCCTGCGGTGACTCCGCGATGCCGAAGGCGAGATGAAATTTGGGATGAAGGGGGTCGCGGGGGCTGGGGCGCGGGACGGCGATTGGCCGAGGAAGGCCCCGCCGCCGGCAGGCGGAAAAACCGCTTGAAACAAGGAAAATCTGCGCAAAATAGTTTGACAAGCTGTGGGCGGTATGATACAATATCAAGTGCCGCATGCGACGGGCTTTTATAAGTGTATCCCGAAAGGGGTGCCGCCTTGTTTTTTCGCAGCGAGATTAACGAAAGAGGCTACACAATATGTACGCAATCTTTGAAACCGGTGGCAAACAGTACACCGCAAAGGTCGGCGATGTTCTTTACATCGAGAAGCTGAACGCTGAAGTCGACCAGACCGTGACCTTCGAGAAGGTTCTTGCAGTTGGTGATGACACCATGACCTTTGGCACCCCCTATGTAGAGGGCATGTCCGTAAGCGGCAAGGTGCTGAAGAATGGCAAGGCCAAGAAGATCGTGGTAATGACCTATCGTCCCAAGAAGGACAGCAAGCGCAAGATGGGTCATCGCCAGCCCTATACCAAGGTGGAGATCACCGCGGTAGGCACCGCTGCTGAGGAGAAGCCTGCGAAGAAGGCTGCTGCCCCTAAGGCGGAAGGCGAGAAGAAGCCTGCTGCCAAGAAGGCTGCTGCTCCCAAGGCGGAGGGTGAAAAGAAGCCCGCTGCTAAGAAAGCTGCTGCTCCCAAGGCCGAAGGCGAAAAGATGACCACTGCCAAGAAGGCTGCTGCTCCCAAGGCGGAGGGCGAGAAAAAGCCCGCTACCCGTAAGACTGCTGCCAAGAAAACTGAGGAGAAAGGTGAGGTGTAATTTATGGCTCATAAAAAAGGTATGGGTTCTACCAAGAACGGCCGTGATTCTGAGTCCAAGCGTCTGGGCGTAAAGCGTGCTGACGGTCAGGCAGTTCTGGCTGGCAACATCCTGGTCCGCCAGAGAGGCACTCACATTCATCCCGGTGAGAATGTAGGGATCGGCAGCGACGATACCCTGTTTGCTCTGGTTGACGGCCGCGTCAAGTTTGAGCGTATGGGTAAAGAGCGCAAGAAGGTTTCCGTTTACCCTGCAGAATAATTTGGCCAAAGACAAAGTCCCGGAGTGTAAACCCCGGGATTTGTTCTTGCAACGGATAACCGGCGGCCGGCGGGGGAAACTGCCGGTAGGACGGTTTTTATGATAGAAGCGAGGAACAAGATGTTTGTAGATAAAGCGAAAATTTCCATCAAGGCGGGGGACGGCGGCAACGGCGCGGTTTCCTTCCACCGGGAAAAGTTTGTGGCGGCGGGCGGCCCCGATGGCGGCGACGGCGGACGCGGGGGAGATGTGATCTTCCAGGCGGATACCAATATGAGCAGTCTGATCGGGTTCCGGTATAAGAAAAAATATGCCGCCGAAAACGGACAGAACGGCAGCGGCGCGCGGTGCAGCGGTAAAACCGGTGAGAGCCTGGTCATCAAGGTGCCGAAGGGTACCGTGGTGCGGGAGGCCGAGACCGGCCGGGTGCTGGCCGATCTTTCCGGAGATGAACCAGTGGTGGTAGCCCGCGGCGGCAAGGGCGGCTGGGGCAATCAGCACTTTGCCACGGCGACCAGACAGATCCCGCGCTTTGCGCGGCCCGGCTACCCCGGTGAGCGCTACGATGTGGAATTGGAACTGAAGCTGCTGGCCGATGTGGGGCTGTGCGGCTTCCCTAATGTGGGCAAATCCACCCTGATCTCGGTGGTGAGCGCCGCCAAGCCGGAAATAGCGAATTACCACTTTACCACCCTGACCCCCGTGCTGGGTGTGGTGCGGGTGGACGGCGAGACCAGCTTTGTGATGGCGGATATCCCCGGACTCATCGAGGGCGCCAGCGAGGGGCTGGGACTGGGACATGAGTTCCTGCGGCATGTGGACCGCTGCCGGCTGATTGTGCATGTGGTGGATGTGAGCGGGATAGAGGGACGCGATCCCATCGAGGACTTTAAGACCATCAATACCGAGCTGCGGCGCTTTAACCCCGAGCTGGCGGAGCGCCCCATGCTGGTGGTCGGCAACAAGTGCGATATGGCCACTGAGGAGCAGATAGCGGCCTTCCGCGAGTATGTGGAGGGGGAGGGCTATCGCTTTTTCCCCATCAGCGCGGCGACAAGACAGGGCACCGAGGAGCTGGTGCAGGCCATTGCCGCGGAGTTGGCCAAGCTGCCGCCCATCGTGCGGTATGAGCCGGAGCCCATCACCGAGGAGGAGCGCCTGAAGGCCACCCGCCGCAACCAGTTCACCGTGGAAGTGGTGGACGGCGTGTATGTGGTGAAGGCCGACTGGTTGGCCAATGCGCTGACCGGTGTGAATATGGAGGACTACGAATCGCTGCAATACTTCCAGCGGGTGCTGATCCAGAGCGGGATCATCAAGAAGCTGGAGGATATGGGCATCAACGAAGGGGATACCGTGAGTATCCTGGACTTTGAATTTGAGTATGTGAAGTGATGGCAATGAGCGGAAAATTTGACCCCAAAATGCTGAGTGCGCTGGACCTTGCCTTTGTGGGGGACGGGGTGTACGGCCTGCTGGTGCGGGAAATGCTGGCCCGGGATGGCAGCCGCCCGGTGGGTGAGCTGCACCGCATGGCGGTGGCCTATGTGAACGCCACGGCGCAGGCGGCGGCCTACGACCGCATTGCCCCGCTGCTGACCGAGCAGGAGCAGGCGGTATACCGCCGGGGCCGCAACGGTGGGGCCCATCCGCCCAAAAACGCCGACCCCGGCCACTATGCCAAGGCGACCGGGCTGGAGGCGCTTTTTGGTTACCTGTACCTGAATGGGGCGCAGGAGCGGGCACGGGAGCTTTTTGAGGCGATAACGGCCAACAAAGAGAACGCGAAACAGAACTGAAAACGGAGGACGGTGCGATGAAAAACCGGGAATGGCTGCGGCGGCTGCCGATGGATCTCCTGATGGATATAGTGGGCGGTTTGATCTACGCGGTGGGTCTGAACTGCTTTGCGAACCCCAATGATATTGCCCCCGGAGGGATGTCCGGTGTGGCGGTCATCCTCAATTACCTGTTTGAGATCCCGATGGGTATCACCATCTTCTGCGTCAATATCCCGTTGCTGCTGCTGGCATGGCGCTTTTTGGGACATGAATTTACGCTGCACAGCCTGAAGACCATCCTGGTATGGTCGGTACTGGTGGATGTGGTGGCCCCTTACCTGCCGGCCTATGCCGGGGATAAGATCCTAGCGGCGCTGTTTGGCGGTGTGTGCATCGGCGTTGCGGTGGCACTGGTGTTCCTGCGGGGTTCCACCACCGGCGGGACCGATATCGTGAGCCGGCTGCTGCAGCGGCGCTGGCCCTTTATGCCCATCGGCAAGACGATGATCGCGGTGGATGCGGTGATCGTGGTGGCTTCGATGGTGGTCTTTAAGAACATTGAGACCGGCCTGTACGCACTAATCGCCATTTATGTCAGCGGAAGCGTGATTGATACCATTATGGGCGGACAGAATACCGGACGCATGGTGCTGATCGTGAGTGATGAGCATACCGCCATAGCCAAGGGCATTATGGAGAAGATGGGGCGCGGTGCCACCCTGCTGAACGCCACCGGGGCATACAGCGGCGCGGAGCGCCATGTGGTGCTATGCGCGGTGCGTAACAATGAATACCCCCGCCTGCGGGAGCTGATACGGCAGTATGATCCCAAGGCATTCCTAATAACGACCAATGTGAACGAGGTGCTGGGCGAGGGATTTGCCTCGTTGAACGCCAAGAACCTGACCTGAACGACGGCGGAGAAGAAGACAATGCGGATTCGATACAACCCGGAGGCGCGGCCGGAGCTGGCCGCGTGGGAATACTACATTGACGAGCCGGAAAAGCTGCGCGGTCACTGGGCGGAGCAATTTGCCCGGCGGCAGCCGATGGTGCTGGAGCTGGGCTGCGGCAAGGGAGGCTTTCTGGCGCAGATGGCCCCTGCTCACCCGGAGAAGAACTACATTGCGCTGGATGTGAAAAGCGAAATGCTGGTGCTGGCCAAGCGCAAGGCGGAGGAGGCCTATGCCGCGGCGGGCGTGCCGATGGATAACTTCTTGATGACGGCGGTGGATATTGAGCGGATCTTCCTCATCATGGATGAGACGGACCAATTTGATGAGGTGTATATCAACTTCTGTCCGCCTTGCCCCAAGTGCCGCCAGCACAAGCACCGTCTGACCCATCCGCGGCAGCTGGAGCGCTACCAAAAGCTGATGGCCCCGGGCGCGAGGCTCTACTTTAAGACCGATGACGACGACCTGTTTATGGCCTCATTGGGCTACCTGGAGGAGGCGGGCTGGGTGCTGGACTACCGCACCCACGACCTGCACCGGGAGGGCGCCCCGGCCGAAAGCCCCCGCACCGAGCATGAGGAGATGTTTGCCGGGCAGGGGATCCGCATCAAGTACCTGATAGCGCACCCGCCGGAAGAGAACCAATAAAAAGAACCCCTGAGAGCCGAGAATTTGGCTTCAGGGGGCTTTTTTGATGGGGGATCAGGCCGAGGGGTTCAGAGAACGCTCCAGCCAGATGGAGGCGATATTGAGCGCCTCGTACAGGCCGTTTTTTTCGGTCTTTTTGATCATTCGATCCTTGGGGGGCAGGGTCTCATCGGTGGAGAGGATCTGCACCAGCACCCGGTCGGCGGTTTTTTCCGCATCGTCCTTGGTGGAAAGGATCTTGAGCATGGCAACGCAGCTTTCTGCCGGGTTGCCGTAGTAGAGGGTATTGCCGCTGCGCACCAGCGGTTTGCCCTTATATTCCAGCATATTTTCCATGGGGGTGGCCTCCTTCTTAGTAGGGTGGGGAAAAAGGGCACTTAACGCTCCAGATAGCTGCGCAGCAGCACCTGCAGCAGCTCATCGCGATCGATGTGGCGGATGAGGGCGCGGGCGTTATTGTGGGTGGTGATATAGGTGGGGTCTTCGCTGAGGATATAGCCAACCAGCTGGTTGATGGGATTGTAGCCCTTTTCCAGCAGCGCCTCATATACGGTGGTCAGGGTTCTCTTCAGTTCCTTTTCCCGGTCTTCCTTGATGGAAAAAGAGATGGTGGGTTCGGTATTGGCCATATTGTCACTCTCCCTTCTGTGCAAAGCTGTGGGCGGCCCGGTGCTGCATAGGGTGCGCCCGCCGGATGGGCAGGCGGCCCTAAATGATGCACTAATACTATTGTAGCGTAAAGCGCCGGGGAATACAAGGAGAAAAAGCGCAAAGAAACGAGTTTTCTCCCTGTTTTATAAATTTTAGGCGCGCAGGGTGATGCCATACTGCGAGAGCGCCTTGAGCGCTTTTTCGATGGCCTTATCGCATTCCTCCACGGTGAGGGTGCGGTCGGCGGCACGCAGCACCAGGGAATAGGCGACGCTCTTTTTACCGGCAGGGACAGGGGCACCGCGGTAGACATCGAACAGCTTGATCTGCTCCAGAATATTGCCAACGGCACCGGTGATGGTCTTTTCGATGGCGGCAACGGGCAGGCTCTCATCACAGATGACGGCCAGATCGCGGGTGGAGGCGGGGAAACGGGGCAGGGCGTGGTAGGTGGCCTCCGGCAGGCGGACGGCAAGGAGCCGGGCGATATCCAGCCGGGCGACCCAGGCGCGGCAGCCGATGCCGAAGTTCTCCAGCACGGTGGGGTGGACCTCACCGACCGAGCCGATCTCGACCTCCCCAACGGTGAGGACGGCGAAGCGGCCGGGATGATAGCTGGGATGGGTGGAAACGGCGGTGTAATCGGCGCGGGGCAGATTCAGCCGGCTGAGGAGGGATTCCACAGTGCCCTTGAGAGTGAAGAAGTCGGCTTCGCCGCCGTAGCAGCCTACCATAAGGACAGCCTTTTCCTCCGGCAGATCCTCGCCCTCGCGGGGAAGGTACTCGCTGGAGATCTCGTAGAGCCAGGCTTCCGGATTGCGGTTATTGTAGTTGCGGGCCAGCGTATCCAGCATGCTGGGCAGCCCGGTGGTGCGCATGATGGAGGTATCCTCGCCGAGAGGATTGGTGATGACGACGGATTTGCGCATGGGATGATCGGCCGGCAGGCAGATCTTATCGTACATCTTGGGGCTCATGAAGGAGTAGGTGACGATCTCATCGTAGCCCATGGCGATCATGGCGTTATTGATGCGGCGCTCGAAATCCTGCTCCGGGGTGATGATCGCTTCCGCCGAGCCGCGCAGGGCAGTGGTGGGGATCTTATTGTAGCCGTACATACGGGCTGCTTCCTCGGCGATATCGGCCTTCTGCTCCAGATCAGCGCGGTAGCTGGGGACGATGCACTCATTGCCCACAACGGCGATCTCCAGGGGACGCAGCGATTCCACCATTTCCTCACGGGTGAGGGAGATGCCGAGGAAACGGTTCGTCCAGTCGGCATCAAAGGGGACGCGGCGCAGGGTGTGGTTGGCGTGGTCGATATCGATGACGCCGGAAACCACCTCACCGGCGCCCAGCTGCTCCACCAGCTCCAGGGCGCGCAGCAGGGCGCCTTCGCAGTTCATGGGGTCCAGACCTTTTTCAAAGCGGCCGGAGGATTCGGTGCGCATGCCCAGCTTTTTGGCAGTGAGGCGGACGCTGCTGCCCTTGAAGCAGGCGGATTCAAAGACGATGGTATTGGTGTCATTGTGGATGCCGCTGTATTCGCCGCCCATGACGCCCGCTACGGCGCTGGGCTTTTCGGCATCGGCAATGACCAGCATCTCAGGGGAGAGCTCCCGCACGGTGCCATCCAGGGTGGTGATGGTCTCGCCCGCGGCGGCATTGCGTACCACGATCTGGCCGTCCTTGACATACTTGAGATCGAAGGCGTGCATGGGCTGGCCGTATTCCAGCATGACATAGTTGGTGATATCGACGATGTTATTGATGGGGCGGACACCGCAGGCACGCAGGCGCTCCCGCAGCCAGCGGGGAGAGGACGCTACCTTGATATTGCGGACGACGGCCGCCATATAGCGCTGGCAGAGCTCGGTATTTTCCACCCGGACCTTCAGCAGGTCGTTTACATCGCCGCCGGCGCCCTGTACCACGGGGGTATGCAGATGCAGCGGCAGGCGGTAGGTTGCAGCGGTTTCCCGTGCCAGACCAATGATGGAAAGGCAATCGGGACGGTTGGAGGTGATCTCGAATTCCACGACGGTATCATTGAGGCCGATGGCGGTGCGGATGTCCTCGCCGACGGCGCAGGCTTCCTGTAGGATGAAGATGCCGTCCTCGATAGCGTAGGGGAAATCGTGGGTGGTGAGGCCCAGCTCCTTGAGGGAGCAGAGCATACCATTGGATTCCACGCCGCGCAGCTTGCCCTTGGTGATGGTGACGCCGCCGGGGAGGTGGGATTTGTGCAGGGCAGCGGGGACCAGATCGCCCACATGGACATTCTGGGCGCCGGTGACGATCTGTACTGGCTCCGATTTGCCGACATCCACCTGACAGATCCACATATGATCGCTATTGGGGTGGCGCTCCATTGCCAGCACCTTGCCGACTACAACATTTTCGATCTCGGTGCCCTCTACCTCATAGCCCTCTACCTTGGAGCCGGACATGGTAAGCGCTTCGCAAAAATCATGAATGGGTGTATCTACATGGACGAATTCATCCAGCCATCTCATAGAAAGATTCATAACAGTTACCCCTCCTTTCCCTTAAAACTGCTCCAGAAAACGGGTATCGTTTTCGTAGAACAGACGCATATCATCGACAGCAAAGCGGCGCATAACGATGCGCTCCAGGCCGATGCCGAACGCGAAGCCGCTGTACTTTTCGGGGTCCAGTCCGCAGCCGGCCAGCACCTTGGGGTGTACCATGCCGCAGCCCAGAATTTCGATCCAGCCTTCGCCCTTGCAGATGCGGCAGCCCTTGCCATGGCAGGCAAAGCACTGGACATCGACCTCGGCGGAGGGCTCGGTGAAGGGGAAGTGGTGCGGACGGAAGCGCACGACGGAATCTTCGCCGTACAGGCGCTTGATGACCGTTTCCAGGCAGCCCTTGAGGTCGCTCATGGTGATGCCCTCATCAACGACCAGGCCCTCGATCTGATGGAAGATGGGGGAGTGGGTGGCATCCACGGCATCGCTGCGGTACACACGGCCGGGGGCGATGATGCGGATGGGGGGCTTGCGCTGCTCCATGGTGCGGATCTGCACCGGGGAGGTCTGGGTGCGCAGCAGCACCTTATCGGTGATGTAGAAGGTATCCTGAGTATCGCGCGCCGGGTGATCGGGCGGCAGATTGAGCGCTTCAAAGTTGTAGTAATCCAGCTCTACTTCGGGGCCGGAGACGACATCGAAGCCCATGCCGAGGAAAATTTCCTTGATCTCATCCAAAACGAGATTGAGGGGATGGCGGTGGCCCTCCCGGACGGGTTTGCCGGGCAGGGTGACATCGATGGTCTCCATTTTGAGCTTCTGCTCGGCCATGGCGGCCTTGAGCGCGGCACCGCGGGCAGCCAGCTTTTCCTCGATGGCGGCGCGGACCTCATTGGCCATTTGGCCCATGACAGGGCGCTCCTCCGGGGAGAGCTGGCCCATCGTCTTGAGGATGGCGGTCAGCTCGCCTTTTTTGCCCAGGAGCTGTACCCGCGCTTCCTCCAGCGCGGTCAGATCCTCGGCATTTTGCAGCCGTTCCAGCGCACGGGCGCGGATGGCTTCCAGTGCGGATTTCATAGTGATCCCTCCATTTTGATAATAATAGCTTTTTGGCGGGCGGATAAAAAAAGACCTCGTCCCGCGACAGGGACGAAGCCGCAAATGCTCCGTGGTACCACCCAGCTTTGCGCCCATGGGGACGCACACTTTACGGCCCGGTAACGAGGGCCATTCCGTCGCTGCCTACTGCTCGAACTGAATCGGGTTCAGCGGCGCTGCTCCCCGGGGAACTTCCCGCATCCTGCCCTGTGCGCCCTCTCAACCTGCGGAGCGCTTCTCTGTGCCAGAGAATGGACGGGTACTTTTCCGGTTCACGGCATTTTTACGCATCTATTTTACCACGGCAAAGGGGCTTTTGCAAGGGGGAGTTTTGTGGTATCATAAAGGAAAACGAGCGGGGGAGGACCCAAAATGAGAGTGCGAAACGGTGCGGATATTGTGGCGGTGGAGCGGATAGAGAAAAGCATGAAGCGGCCGGGCTTTATGGCGCGGTGTTTTTCGCCGGAGGAACAGGAGTACATCTGCCGCAAGGCGTGCCCTGCCGAAACTGCGGCGGCGCTGTGGGCGGCCAAGGAGGCCTTTGGTAAGGCGATGGGCGTGGGGCTGAGCGGCTGGGCCATGCCGGAGGCGGCGGTGGCCTATGGAGAGACCGGCGCGCCGTATTTTACCCTGAGCGGCGAGGCGGAAAAACTGGCCGAAGGCTGGCAGCTGGCGCTTTCCCTGAGCCACGATGGCGGGTATGCCATAGCGATGGTGACAGCCTGCCGAATGGACTGATCGGCATACACCACCCCGGAGAAAATCCGGGGTTTTTTATTTATGGATGAGGGAGTAATTATTACGAAAAATGATAAAAAAAGGGGTAGCAGATGGCGGAAAAGGATGCTAAAATGAAGATGCGCAAGCCCCATGGGGCTTTGGTCGTGTTTGTCCCCAAACACGACGGAGACTGTGGGAGATGCTGCAAGGAACAACAATAAACCGAAAAGGAGATGTTGATACTATGAAAAAGTTTTTGACCCTGGCACTGGCGCTCCTCATGGTGTGTATGATGCTGCCGGTGGTTGCGATGGCGGAGGAGGGCGCCGAGGGCGCAGGTGCAAGCAACGGGCCGGTTGAAGTCTGGACGGGTTATACTGGTACAAAGGTCGGAAGCTATGATTCTATTGAAGATGCCGTTAATAATCTAGGCACGAACAAGTGGATTGTAATTGGTGGCAATTATACCATTACTAAGGATTTCACCATTCCTGAAGGGGTATTCCTTGATGTTGCACGGGATGCAATCCTGACAGTTGATAATGGCATTACACTGACTGTTGCAGCAGATGCAAAGCGGTTGGGTGTTCGTACGGGTGCTACGCTTGTTAATAATGGCACTATCGTGGTATGTGGTACAGATTATAACAACGGAAAGGTTATGGTACAGGATGGAGCCGTATTTGATACTACTGCATTGAGTGTGCCAGAGGGGCATTTCCTTGACAAAAATGGAAGTAACTATTTTGCTACAGAAGTTAGCAAAGCCGAATACGAGATAACCTTTAATGATGGCACTATAATACTGACAGCATACAAGACAAATGCTAAGGGTGGAAATGTAAAACAGATCAAGTTACTGAAAGATGTTTCAACAGGAGGGTGGCCTATTGATACAAGCGTAGGAAGTGATGTTATTCTCGATTTGAATGGTCATACTGTTAGATATGATGGTACAAATACGAGATCATGTACATTGAATATCAGCACAAAGGTAACCATTAAAGGCGGTACTGTAGAGTATACTGGCACGGCTTCTGGTGCGATACAGAGTACGGGTAACCTAACTATTGCTTCCGATGCGATTATTGATGGTGGCGCTGGCTATGGTGTTTGGACTGATGGCTACGGACATACGCTTACAGTAAATGGAACCATTATAAGCAATGGATATTATGCTATCACCAGTAATGGCAGTGAAAATGGCAATTTGGTCACGGATAGTAGCATTATCATCAATAAAGGTGCTGTGGTAAGTGTACCGAATGGCATTGCTATCTATCACCCGGAAAAGGGTACAGTTACCATCAATGGCGGTGAGATTAGCGGCCATACCGGTGTGGAAATGTGCGCGGGTGATTTGATCGTAAATGGCGGCAGCATTACCTCCACCGGTGCAAATATGAATGCTACCGGCAGCCAGAATGCGATCATGGACGGCGCGGCGATCTCCGTTATCAACCGGAATTACCCTGGCGGGATTCCTACGGCCAAGATCAATGGCGGGACCATCAGGGCTACCGGCAATGGTGCGCTGGCAGTTAAGGCCTATGATTACAAGGGCGATGTGGTTGCTGAGTGGATGGACGCCAGCGAGTATGTAGAGGTTAATGGCGGCACTTTCTACGGAGAGGTTAATGATCTTGAGAAGTATATTCCCGAGACATCCGAAGTGGTTTCTGGAGAGAGTGATGGATTTGTAGTAAGACCCAAGAATACCACCATTGTGATCATCCGCCCGACGGAGGAAGAAAAGCCTGCCGAGGATACCAAGAATCCCAACACCGGTGCGAATGACCTGGTGGGTGTGGCAGTGGCTTTGGCCGTTGCGGCCCTGGTTTCCGGTGCGGCAGTATCTATGAAGAAAGATAACCTGTGATAAAAGCTATGGCCACCGGCTTTTGCTGGGGGCCTCGTTTTTGGACAA
>UMHA01035252.1_pt1 | contig 17671 bp, 11 predicted proteins | sample 1965401 | NCBI WGS metagenome assembly UMHA01 (sample SAMEA4836085, study PRJEB28245) | human gut metagenome | biome: gut microbiome; material: fecal sample | place: Denmark | collected 2008 | reverse complement strand
GCGCCATCAAAACCGGAAAAGCGGTAAGCGGCGCGGCAAAAGGTGCTGCTGCCGCAGGCCCTTACGGTGCGGCAGCAGCGGCACTCTGGACACATCGCAAGGCGGCTGCTGCCATCATTGCCGGGTTGCTGGGGCTTCCCGTCCTGTTCATCATGCTGCTGCCTTCCCTGATCTTCGGCGGGTTGAGCAAGGCAGGGGTTGAAGGAAGTCCAGACACACCGATCCTCAACGACAACGCCGCCATTGTGGAGAACATCAATCAGATCTCGCAGGCGATCAGCGACTTGCTGGAGGAAGGGCAGGAGGATGTTCGCGCCCGTATTGACACGGATTTTACCGCTTCCGGCGCTGACCAGAAGGAGATCATCAATCCCTACGAAAGTTCCCCGACCTACAATGCCAACCGCTTCATTGCCATGTACTGTGCCGCCAAAAATCAGGACTACACATCTATTTCCCTCAAGGATATGGAGGACGTAATCCGTAAGGCCAAGGACGCCCTCTATACCTTCACGAGCACGGAGGAGTCTCGCACGGCTACGGTAACGGAAACGAATACGGATCCCAAAACCGGCAAGGTCACGGTGACGGAAACGGAAGTAACAGAGATATGGAAGATCTATACCATCGTCTACAACGGAGAGGCTTATTTTGAGGATAAGATATTCGCTCTGTCGGATGAACAAAAGGGACTGGCGGAAAACTACGCCCAAAACCTGAGCGTATTCCTGGGCGATGGTATGATGCAGGGCTTGCTGCCTGCCGAGTCCACCGGCCTTGTATCTCTGGGCGACATTCGTTTCTCGGATGGCGCGACGCAGGTGGTCTACTATAATCAGTTGGACAAGCGGTACGCGAGCAAGCCCTACGGCACCGACAACATCGGCACCTACGGCTGCGGGCCTACCTGTATGGCAATGGTGGTATCTTCTTTGACCAACGAGACGGTCGATCCCGTTGAGATGGCACGTTGGGCCTATGAAAACGGTTACTGGTGCAGTAGAAGCGGTTCCTACCATTCGCTGATCCCCGGTGCTGCCAAAGCGTGGGGGCTTCCGGTACAGGGCTGCGGGAAAACAGAAGGGCAGCGTATTGTGGATGCGCTCTCTCAAGGCAAGCTGGTGGTGGCAATCATGCTGAAAGGTCATTTCACCAGCTCCGGCCACTTCATCGTGCTGCGCGGTGTGGAGAACGGAAAGATACTGGTGGCCGACCCTGCCAACTATACCCGAAGCCAACAGGAATGGGATCTGTCTATCATCCTGAATGAAGCCAGCGGCCGTGCCGGTGCCGGTGGGCCGTTCTGGATCATAGGGTAGGAAGGAGAACTAAATGTGAGTAAACCAAATGAATATGACACCTATATCATCCCGCCCAATTTTATTGAGGGCGGGACTTTTTTCGGCGGACTGCTGAAGCTCCGCAATACAGCCGAGGCACTGGTTATCGTCTTGGCTATCGGCATGCCGGTGTTTTCGGTGTCCGCACTGACGCTGACTGCCAAGATCATCATTCTGTGCCTGACCGCACTGCCTCTTGGCATCATCGCGCTGGTTGGCATCAACGGCGAAAGCCTCTCGTCATTTATCTTTCTTGTTCTGAAATATCTCTGCAACCGCCGTGTTATTACACGCAATGAAGAGGAACAGGACAAGCGAAAAAAACGCAAGATGCGAAAAGCTAAGAGTGGTGACGACGCGCCCAAGTACATCAATCCAGTGGCAGAATACCTGCCTGTGGAGAAGATCGAAAACGGCATCATCTACACACGGGATCACCGTTACCTGAAGATTGTCGAAGTTATACCTATCAACTTCCTGCTGCGCAGCGCCAGAGAGCAGCGGAACATCATCTACTCGTTCATCTCGTTTCTCAAGATCAGCCCGGTCAAAATGCAGATCAAGGTCATTGCCAAGCGTGCCGACCTGAACCGGCACAGAGAGATCGTGCAGCAGGAGATGGCGCAGGAAACCGATGAAAACTGTCGCCTGCTGCAGCAGGACTACCTGACGCTCATTGACCGGATCGGTGCACGGGAAGCTACCTCGCGCCGGTTCTTCATGGTGTTTGAATATGAGGCATGGGCAGGCCGGAAAAGGGATAACGAGGAAGCGGAGGCCATTGCCTCCCTGCAAACGGCAGCCCGCACCGCAGTCAATTATCTCAAGCAATGCGGCAATGAGGTGCTGATCCCGGAAAACGATGATGAATTTACGGTCGATACCCTCTACCATTTGCTGTGCCGCAACACCACCACGTCGCTGCCGGATCGAGTTCGCCGGATCGTTGCCCAGTATCAGGAGAAAGGACTGGAATCTGAGATCGACGCCATTCCCTGTACGGAGTTTTTCGCCCCTGACAGCATCGACTTTACCAACGGGCGGCATATCTGTATTGACGGACTCTACTACGCCTATCTGCTGGTGCCCTCTACCGGCTATAAGGTGCAGGTGCCGGCCGGCTGGCTTTCTCTCATTGTCAACGCCGGGGATGGCATTGACCTGGATATGTTCATCAGCCGCCAGCCGAAAGCCCGCATGGTACAGCGGCTGGGACAGCAGCTTCGTATCAATCGCAGTAAGATCAAGGACGCTAGCGATACCAACACGGACTTTGATGATCTGGACGGTGCTATCCGAAGCGGCTACTTCCTGAAGGAAGGGCTGGGCAACAACGAGGACTTTTATTACCTAAACCTGCTGATCGCAGTGACAGCTCCCACAGTGGATGAACTGGAATGGAAGGTCAATGAACTGAAAAAACTGCTCGTGTCCCGTGATATGGACGTGTGCAGCTGCGCCTTTCATGAGGAGCAGGCGTTTCTATCGTCGCTGCCGCTGGTCAGCATGGAGAAGCACCTCTTTGAACGCTCCAAGCGCAATGCGCTGACCACCGGCGTGGCAAGCTGCTACCCCTTCACGTCCTATGAGCTGAGTGATGAAAACGGCATCCTGTTCGGCCTGAACAAGTACAACAACTCTCCAGTCATCATCGACATCTTTGACTCCAAGGTCTATAAGAACGCCAATATTGCCGTATGCGGCACCAGCGGCGCAGGAAAGACCTTCCTGATCCTGCTGATGGCGCTCCGTATGCGGCGCAAGGGCATACAGGTTTTCATGCTGGCACCCCTGAAGGGTCATGAGTTCCATCGTGCCTGTGTCAATACGGGCGGCGAGTTCATCAGTATCTCCCCCGCCTCCAAGAGCTGTATCAATGTGTTGGAGATCCGCAAGGTGGACAAATCCGTAGAAACCATGCTGGATGGCCCCGGCATCGAACGCTCTGAACTGGCAGCCAAGATCCAGAGGCTTCACATCTTCTTCGCACTGCTGATCCCGGATATGTCCTATGAGGAAAAGCAGCTTTTGGACGATGCCCTGATTCGTACCTACGCACGGAAAGGTATCACCCATGATAACGCCTCTCTCAGTGATCCGGATAACCCCAATGTTTACCGCCAGATGCCGGTGTTGGGAGACCTCTACGACGTTCTGAAGGAGGAAAGCGATACCAAACGCCTTTCCAACATCATCAACCGCTTTGTACACGGCTCGGCCAGCACCTTCAACCAGCAGACCAATGTGAATCTGGACAACAAATTCACAGTGCTGGACATCTCGGAACTCAGCGGCGATCTGCTGCCTATCGGCATGTTCGTAGCTCTGGATTTCGTGTGGGATAAAGCCAAAGCCAACCGCACGGAGGAAAAGGCTATCTTCATCGACGAATGCTGGCAGCTTATTGGCGGAGGCTCCGGCACCTTCGGCGTCGGCAACCGTCTTGCGGCCGAGATGGTGCTGGAGATCTTCAAGACCATCCGCGCCTACTCCGGCAGCGGCATTTGCGCGACGCAGGATCTAAACGACTTCTTCTCCCTGGACAACGGCAAGTACGGCAAGGGCATCATCAATAACTGCCGCACCAAAGTCATCTTGAATCTTGAGGACGAGGAAGCCCAGCGCGTTCAGCAGGTATTGCACCTCTCCGAAGCGGAGGTCATGGAGATCACCCACTTTGAGCGGGGCAATGGCCTGATCAGCAGCAATAACAACAATATCACGGTGGAGATCAAAGCCAGCCCACTGGAACGCGACCTTATTACCACAGACCGCCGCGAGCTGCTTGACCTGCTGCGCCGCATGAATCGACCGGAAGCCTAATACGGCGTTTATACGGAGATAACACGCATTACAAAATTAATACGCATATAATACGGAGTTAATACGCATTACGGAGGTGATGCCGCCTATGAGAAATAGAGAACAGATCTATGGACAGGAGGCCGCAGAGCTGCTGCGGAACATAACCGTCTATCACTGCATGCGCCGTGACCAGCTTCTACGCCTGTATCCGGGCAAGGAGGGCGTGATTGAAAACCTGCTGCGCTATCTGGTCAAGCAGCAGCGGATATTTTATAACACTGACCGGGATTGCTACGGAGATGTCCCTGACTGCCGCGAGGACAGAGAACTGACAGCGGCACTATGGGTGCTGCTGGACTTTATCGAAAAGGTGGAGTATCACAGCCCTGACAATATGCCGGCAAAGCTGGTATTCTTCGCCGATGGCGAGGTATATGAGGTCGTCTATGTAGGCCCGGGTAAGGAAGCGTTGCTGCAGCACGCGCTGGCCGCGGAAGATGATTCCGGGCAACGGCTCGTTATCATTGAGGAAGAAGACCAAATGCAGCACCTGCACATCCCTCATATCGCCGCCTACTGCATGGTGGATGAGCAGGGCTGCGTACAGTACTTCAGGAAGGAGGAACCTTGTGGACAGAGCCACCCTCTCGCAGCGGATAGAGAGCATTTTGAATGAGATCACCCGCCTGTCCAACACGCTCTACGCTATGGACAACACGAATATCCAGCGGCATTCAGATAACTATGAAATGCTGTCCACCGAGGCCGCACTGCGGGGTGAGGTCATTGCCTGCCGGCTGCGGCACCTGATCTATGAGACGACCACCATCCGAAAAGCCGAGTATCTGACATCGGCTGGTGTCATGCAGGGCATCTCTGTTATAGAGAAAGATGGCATACTGGAGATCACGCTCCCCTGCCTACTGCCTAAGAAGAGCAAGAAGCATAGCTGCGAGTATCTGACAGACCCCATCTACTACACGCTTAGTAAGTATGCGCAGACACACACGCTGCCCAAGTTCCGGCACTGTGTTGTCTGCTTTTCTCATATCTACAGCCGCGAGCTGTCCCCCAACCGGGTGCGTGACTATGACAATCTGGAGCTCAAGCAGCTTTTGGATGTGATTGCCACCTTCGTTATGGAGGATGATACAGGTCTGCTGTGCGATGCCTATAACACGACGGAGATCGGCGACGGTGACTGTACCCGCGTGTCGGTGATGGATAAGGAGCGTTTTCAGGGCTGGCTTTCGGACCGCGAGAATCGGCTCAGATCTATATCCGATTTATAGTGTTCGACCGTGTCAAAAACAGTACACATGACGATGGTACGGCAAAGCCTGTGTTTCCGGGCATTTCCACATGACCGGTGCGGGCGAAAAATACCGTGGTCATGGCAGTCTGGGTACTGCACACCAAAAGGAGGTGGTCAGTATGAGTACCCTACCACAAAAAGCCCCCGGCAGCCTCTCACAAGCCTATCAACTGCTGGAGCTGGTCGCCATATCTGGTGAGCTGCCGGCCAGCCAACTGAGCAGGCTCGCCGGTGGCACCAGCTACAAAGAGAACGTGGTCAAGTCGCTGAAGCGTCAGCGGCTTTTGCTGTCCTACTACAAGAACGGACTGCGTGGATACCGGCTCACCGCCGCGGCGAAAAAGCTGCTGCTGGAGCACAACCAGGAGAGGTTTTCTTTCTACCTGTCCGGATCCTGCGCCACCAACCACATCAGGAGTGAACCGGAGCAGCGGCTTCGACTCCACCGTGTCTCGCAGACATTGATCACCATGCGTAACGCCAACGTTAGTATCTTCCGCGATGAAAAACCCGGCGTATTCCGCCCCGGCGAAACAGCGATTGGTAGCATCTGCACACCTGCCTTCTACACCTCCCGTGAGATCAAAGAGACGGGGACGACCTTTGTTAAAATCCGTGGTGCCCGGTCCGTGGGCGTTTTATTGACACCGCAGCATATCCACGTGGTTTACAACATGGGCAACGCGCTGATGAAATGGAGCTATAAAGCTGAGATGCGGACAAAGGCACTCATGCAGACGGTGCTGTGCCGTGAACGAATGCCGCACCAGTACCACCCGGATGCGGTGCGGGGTCTCCTGCTGGGTGATAGCATGGAGCTGGCCTATGAGCTGCTGACTGATCAGGGTGGCAAAAACTATTTCGTTCTGGATGGCAGCTATGAGCGATTCTGCTTCTTGACCAACGACCATCATGGAGAGGTGCTGCTGCGCCTTCTCTGTGATAAAGAACTAGACAATGACCTGCGCGAGCTGCTGCTCCTTGATCTGGAGCCCCGGCAGCTGAGTGAAACAGTGGAGAATGACGCCATGACGCCGGATGGTGCGCCGGTGCTGTTTGCCTATGACTGTGACCTGCCGCGGATCAGGCGGTTCGATACGGCACTGCGGCTTCAGGATCGCTATGGCATCCTGATCTGCTTCGACCATCAGGCTGAAGTGCTGCGCCGCTACTGCGGCGACAGGGCTGTTGTGCAGGCCATTGATTTTGCTGCGTTCGAGAGGAGGTTTTTCCCGTAGAAAAAAAGAAACTGCGAACGCTGCTATTCGCACTCCCGCTATTTCTATCAGGGTTGCTGTTTGGCGGCGGCTATCTATCGCAATTTGTCCGGAACTATCAACAGTGGAAGGACGCGGGCGGAACGCCAGGCGACGGAAGCTCCCCGGCCGCGCCGGTGCTGTCCCTCTCCGCTTGCTGCGAAGCGCTGCTCAGTAAGAGCGGCATTATCGGCGTGGGGCTTTGCCTGTTGCTGCTGGGCCTGCTGATCGTCATGGTGATGCGCATGGGTTATTCCGATGTTGGCGAGTATGACGCGGAGCGCAACCTGACTTATTCCAACAAAGGCACCTACGGAACGGCTGGTTTCATGGAGAAAGCGGAGATGAAGGGCGTCCTTGATCTGGTGTCCGATACCCGCAAACACAGCGGCGTCATACTGGGCAAGCTGGATGGTCAGGTGGTGTGTATTCCCGAGAACTCCCGGCTTAACGGCAATATCGCCGTGTTCGGCGCCAGCGGCTCCATGAAAACGCGAGCCTACTGCATCAATCGCATTTTGCAAAGCGCGTCCGAGGCCCGCAACGGCCACAAGGAGTCCTTGATCATCACCGACCCGAAATCGGAGCTTTACGAAAAGACCAGCGAATATCTGCGCAGCAAGGGCTACGTGGTAAAGGTCTTCAACCTGATCCAGCCGGAGAACTCTGATTCATGGAACTGCCTGGCGGAGATTGAGGGTGATGAGCTGATGGCGCAGATCTTCTGCGACATTATCATCAGAAATACCGGCAGCGAAAAGGGCGACCATTTCTGGAACGCCGCCGAGATGAACCTGCTGAAAGCGCTGGTACTGTATGTGGCGCTGGGTTATCCACCGGAGAGCCGGAACATCGGTGAGGTCTACAAGCTGTTGGTGCTGAACGCGGAGAAGGAGCTGGACAACCGTTTTTCCATGCTGCCTGCCAGCCATCCTGCCAGAGCACCCTATGCGCTGTTCAGCCAATCCTCAGATACGGTGCGCAGCGGCGTTATCATCGGGCTGGGCAGCCGCTTGCAGGTGTTTCAGAATCGGCCCATCTGCCAGATCACCAGCCATGATGAAATTGACATGGAGCTGCCGGGCAAGCAGCCCTGTGCCTATTTCTGCATCACATCCGATCAGGACAGTACCTTTGATTTTCTCACGTCCCTGTTTCTGTCCTTCGCGTTTATCAAGCTGATCCGTTACGCGGATAAAAACTGTGCCGACCGCAGGCTGCCAGTCCCCGTTCATGTGCTGGGCGAAGAGTTGACAGCCTGCGGCGTTATTCCAGACTTGAGCCGGAAGATCAGTGTGATCCGCTCGCGGGGCGTCAGCATGAGCTGCGTGTTTCAGAATCTGGCGGGCTTGCAGAACCGGTATCCCTACAACCAATGGCAGGAGATATTGGGCTGCTGCGACTATCAGCTTGCACTGGGCTGCACCGATGAGCTGACTGCCAAATTCCTCAGTGACCGCACCGGGGAGGTCAGCGTCCATGTCTCCAGCAAGGCCAAGCAGTTGGGTACATGGCGTATCAGCAACTACACGCCGGAGTTCCGCGAAACCAGCGGCGTGGGCAAGCGCAAGCTACTGACTATGGATGAGGTGCTGCGCCTGCCGGTAAACCGTGCGCTGGTTATCGCACGCGGCAACAAGGTGCTGCAGGTAGATAAGTACGACTATACCAATCACTACGAGGCAAAGAAACTGCGGGACTGCAAGGCCTCCGCCCATATCCCGGAATGGCGTAAAAGCCCTGTGTTTTCGCCCGCACCGAAACAAACAGAGCAGCCTATTAAGTCAAAGAAGGTGCCGAACAGGCGCAGTGAGTTTGTAAAAACCGATAAGGATTCCATCATGTCAACCAAAATGTGAGCTAAGGAGGAAAGTAATATGCCGAGAAAGAAAACAGAAGAACTTGCCGTGATGCCGGAAGCACCGGCGCTTCCCGTCGTCCCCGAGGAAGCGGCAGAACAGCCGGTGACAGAAGAGTGTTTGCCGGAAACCGCAGCCGATCCTGTTGTGGAGGATACTGTACCTACAGAGAGTGTTCTCGCCGAGCCTGCGGAAGTGGTGACTGTGCCGGAGGATCCCCAGCCCTCTGAAAAGCCGAAGCGCACTGTCCGCAAACGAACCGCTGCAAAAAAGACGGTAGAGGTGGAGAAGCAGGCTATGCCGCCTACTGAGGATGCTGCCGCCTCTGCTGAACCTGCTCCTGCCGCTGTCCAACAGAGAGATATTTTGACTTTGGATGCCCGGGGCGAAGCGGAAACGCAGGCGCAGATGGAGGACATTATCTGGCACGAGATCCACAATGCCTACCGCACCCGGCGCATGCTCTCCGGTATGCTGAGCGGCATTGAAAGAACGGAGGCGGGGAAAACCATTGCCATTGTGGACTACAAGGGATTCCGCATTGTGATCCCCTTGAAGGAGATGGTGCTGGACTTCCCGGCAGATATGTACGGTGCTGACTATAATGAGATGATCCTTCGACACCAGAAGATCCTCAATAAGATGCTGGGCGCAGAGGTGGATCTTATGGTCAAGGGCATCGACGCCAAAAGCCGAACCGTTGTTGCCAGCCGAAAGGACGCCATGCTGAAGAAGCAGCAGATCTACTATTTCGGTAAGGACAGTGACGGACAGTATCGTATCTATGACGGACGCGTGGTAGAAGCCCGTGTGATCGCTGTGGCGGAGCAGGTCGTCCGGGTCGAAGTGTTTGGCGTGGAGACATCCATTCTGGCTCGCGACCTTTCGTGGGACTGGATCGGCGATGCTCATGACCGCTATGCTGTGGGCGACAAGACTCTGGTACGTGTGCTGGAGATTGACCGCACAGAGCCGGAGCACATCAGAATTAAAGCCGACATCAAAAGCGTATCCGGCAACAGCAAGAATGACAATCTCCAGAAATGCCGTATTCAGGGCAAATATGCCGGGAAGGTCACCCATATCCATAAGGGCGTTGTGTATATCCGTCTTAGCAACGGTGCCAATGCCATAGCACATTCCTGCTATGATCGGCGCAGACCCGGACGAAAGGATGATGTCAGCTTTGCCGTTACCCACCTGGATGAGGAACATGGCGTTGCGCTGGGGATCATCACCCGAATTATCAAGCAGCATGTCTGATCTGACACGGTATCGGCAGGGTATGGCAATGGATTGGCACTGTTTTGCGATTTCACCGTAAATCACCATGTGCTATACTTGGTACAGTCAAAATTGTAAAGACCGCCGGGTGGTAACTCGGCGGTCTTTCGCATACAGGAAGAGGGTGTTTTATATGTGGTAGGCAGAGCAGCGTTTCGCGCCCGAGCGGCAAATGCAATCACCGCAAAACCCAAACAACAGTACATAGTGTTGAAAAAGGCGAGGCTCCAGTCGTAAATATCTTCAAAGCACATTAAACAGTGCTGCGATATTTACGTAAAGGAGAGAACGCCCATGAGGAGAAAAAGAATGCGTTTAGTTTCACTTATTTTGAGTGCCGTGTGTCTGTTAGGCTGCGCAGTCCAGCCGGCACCGGTCTCGGATTCGTCTGAGTCCAACACCAAGGTCTCTGCCTATGCAGCAAGTCAGGCCGAGCAGAACGAAGAGGAGCGCACGGTGGCCGAATCTCTGCTGCCGCAAACAGAAGATGGAGGCGATACATCCGGGAGCAGCGTCGCTCCTGAGCGGGCGGGTGCGGAGAATACGGATAACGCCGCAGAAAAACAGCCTGCACCCGCTGAAACGGCACCGCCCGCTGCACCGAAAGAGCCGGCAACACCCGCGCCTGTGCCGGAGGATAAACCTTCTCTCGCACCCACGCCGGCACCTACACAGAAACCAGCAGAGAAGCAGGAGGAAGAACCTGCGCCTGCGCCTACGCCCGAACCTGCCCCCGCGCCGAAGCCTGCCGCCAGCGGGAACATCTACTCTATTGCGGAGGCTATCCAAGCGGGCAACGAGTACGCAAGAGCGCAATACGGTGTGACCATCGACACCAGCATGACCGCGGCCAATTCCAGCTTCTTCCCCGGCACGGCAGACAGCGTGGCATGGCTGGCGGAGAACGGCGGGCAGGCGGCACTGACCGCCGCCGTAAAGGGCAACGTGGACGCCACCTTTGCCTGTCTCGCTGCCATGGACGGCGCAGAGACGGTCAGCGCGTATGCGCGGTTCAACTGCACCGCTCGCTATGATGCGGCATCGGACGAATACATCGTGGTGGTGCTGTACGGATAAACCAACTGAATACCCGACCGAAAGACCGACAGCGTGAGCTGCCGGTCTTTTGCGTTGGGAGAAAGGACGAGCATGAAGAAAACAATTCCTAAGCTGTTGACGCTGGTATGTCTTTTAGTAGCAATCATGGGTCTGTCCATCGTGACAGCCCACGCAGCCACGGTCACAGGCACGATCAGCGGCGGTAACGAGTACCGATACCATGAGGACAGGTCTCCCGTGCCGCAGTGGGGCGCGTTTACCAGCACAAAGCTGAAATACTTTACTAGAGATGATACAGGTGTAACGGTGCCTGCCTACTGTATGGAGCCATCCGTTCGCTCTGCCGGCGGCGATCTGAGCTACTCCTCCACCAGTTGGAGCAGCTTGAGCTGGAATCAGCGGTATGCTGTGACGCTGGCGCTCTCCTACGGCTACGGCGGTAACTATGATTTTTATGGTATCCATCCCGACTGCGCGCAGCTGGCGACGCAGGCGGTGATTTGGGAGTTCGTGTGCGGCTACCGCGGCACGACCTATCCCTACACCCTGTATGATACCACCTGCGCCAACCTGTTCCACTACGCCGGTGACGGCGTGCAGGAGGCGTATGACATCCTTATTGACCGCATCATGGGTCATGGCGTGATCCCCAGCTTTGCTGTGAAGTACCGCAATCAGCTTTCGGACGCCAATGCCATTACGCTGACATGGGACGGCAGTCAGTATGTGGGTACAGCCACCGATACCAATGGTGTGCTGTCGCAGTACTACTTCCGGACCAATATCAGCGGCGTAACCGTCAGCCAGCGGCGTAATGTACTGACCGTGACGGCCACAAAGGACGCTGCAGCGAAGCTGAACGGTTATATCAGCAGCGACTACGGCTACGCACTGGATGTGGAGGGTACGGAGTCCGTGCTGCTGGAGCCCAGCAATGGCAGCAATTATCAGGCTTGCGCCGCGTTGACCTCACTTCCCGACCCCGTGTGGGCGTACATTCATTTTAAGGTCAAAATTGTGGAAGAGAAAGGCAGTCTGACCATCAATAAGGTGGACGCGGAAACCGGCAAGGCACTGGCAGGCGTGACCTATCGGCTATTTGATGCCAATGGTAAAAAGGTGGCTGACATGACCACCGGTGCAGACGGTAAGGCGGTGTTCAAGGATCTTCCACAGGGCAAGTATAGCTATCAGGAGATCAGCGCGCCCAGCGGCTATGTGGTGGACAACACCAAGTATCAGATCACCATTACGGCGACCGCGCTGAACATTACACAAAAGAGAACCAACACGCCTGCCAAGGCCAGTATTGAGATCGTCAAGGTGGACGCTGATAACAAGGCACCGCTGCAAGGTGCGGGCTTCCGCCTATACGATACTTCCGGCAAGCAGGTCGCGGAGGGCTATACGGATGCCAACGGTAAGCTGACCTTCTCCAACCTGCGGTTGGGCAGCTATACCTACAAGGAATTCAAAGCACCGGACGGATATGTTTTGGATACCACGGCGTACTCCGCTGTGCTGAACCAAAACGGGCAGGTGCTGAAGGTCACTCGCGAGAATATGCCAGTCAAAGGCAGTATTGAGGTCTTGAAGGTGGACGCAGAAACCAAGCAGCCGCTGGCAGGCGTGGTGTATCGTCTTTTCGACGCCGATGGCAATAAGATCGCGGATGGCACGACCGATGTCACCGGCAAGGTGACGTTCTCCGGCCTGCGACTTGGCAAATACGTCTATCAGGAGATCAACACCGTGGATGGCTATGTGCTGGACGAGACCAAATACGATTTCAGCCTGACCACAGCAAACCTCAATATTAAAGTCACACGCGAGAACGCACCCGCCAAGGGCAGCATCACAGTCCGCAAGGTGGATGTAACGGGCAGCCCTCTCGCTGGTGCGGAGCTGATGCTGGAGACTTCCGCAGATGGCAAGACTTGGTCGGAGGTGGGCAAAATCACCACCGACAAGGCCGGTATCGCCAAGTGGAGCGACCTCAAGATCGGTGTGCAGTACCGCGTGACGGAAACCAAAGCTCCCGCAGGGTACACGCTGCTGACTGAGCCGCTGTTCACGGGAGCATTGGACAGCGGCAACCGTGATGTCACCATCACCGCCTGCAACAATGCGGGATTTGCCCTGCCGTTTACAGGCGGCACGGGATTTACAACCTATTTCCTGTTTGCAGTACTCGCAGCATTTGCGGGTGTTTATTTTTGCAAAAAAATCGAAATGAAGGAGAACACCAAATGAAAAAGATCCACCGCGTATTGGCCATGCTCATGGCCGCTATTATGGCTCTGGGCCTCATCACCACAGCATTTGCCGAGCCGACCATCGACACCAGCAAGAAAGCATCCCTTTCCATCTACAAATACGACATCACCAAGGCCAGCAACGACGGCGCGTGGGATGCCGAGTCCTACGTTTCCACCGGCCTGCATGACGATGCGGTTATCGACAAGCTGAGCAAGTACGCCATTCAGGGTGTGGAGTTCACCTACCTCCGCGTTGCTGACATCACCATGAACAATGAAGTGTTGGACGGTCAGCGTCAGGTGGGCGTGCTGTATGGCTTTGATGGCTCTGAACGCTCTAATGCCGTACTGTCTGCCATCGGTCTGACCGGCGCAGACACTCACAAGACTGAGGGCGGTATCAACTACTTCACCAGCGATATGCTGAACAACAAGCTGTCCACCGCGCTGACTGCCAATGCCACCACCGTGAAAAATGCGCTGGAAACGGCTGTGAAGAACGGCGGTGTGGTTATGACAGAGACCGACGCCACCGGCCACGCCGCTGCATCCGACATGGAGCGGGGGTTGTATCTCGTTGTGGAGACTCGCGTCCCTGAAAATGTGACTTCCACCTGCAATCCTTTCTTCGTATCTCTGCCCATGACTACCATCGACGGTGCGGCGTGGAACTACGATGTCACTGTTTATCCCAAGAACCAGACCGGCAACCCCGACCTCGAAAAGACCGTGCGTGAGGCCAAGAACTCCACCGGCAAGAACACCGGCAGCCTGACCGACATCAAGGACGGTTACGAGCATACTGCTACCGCATCCGTGGGTGATGTTGTGGATTATCAGATCATCAGCACCCTGCCCACGATTACCTCCAAGGCATCCAGCCTGAGCGAGTACACCTATGCGGACACTTTGAGCAAGGGCATCCGCTACAACAAGAACGACGTGGTCATCGAGTTTTTCCGCGATGCTGGCTGCAATGACAAAATCGCCACCTGGGCCGAGAACTCCGGCAAATTCGCCGTGGCTTACGATGACGCAGCCAACACTATGACCATCCGCATGACCGATACCGGTCTGGCGGAGATCAACGAGGCAACCACCGTTTACACCGACAGCGTGAAGCGCGGCTATTCCGACTGCACCATGCGGATTACCTATGCGGCCACTCTGACTGCCGACGCCAAGATGGGAGATACCGACAATCCCAACGAGGTCGTGCTGACATGGAAGCGCACCAACACTACCTATTTTGACACCCTCAAGGACTGCTGCCATGTCTACACCTACGGCATTGACGTTCTCAAGCAGTTCTCCGACAACGGCGGCAACCTGCGGAACGTGAAGTTCCGGCTGCACAACGACACCGATGATGTATTCGTGATTGCCGACCTGAAGGATGGCGTGTACTACGCCAAGGGCTTTGCTGCCAAGAAAGCGGACGCCACCACCTTCGTCCCCAACGTGCAGGGTCATGTGGTGGTGAAGGGGCTGGAGGATGACACTTACTCCCTGACTGAGACTGCCACCGACAAGGGCTACATTCTCCTCAAGGAAGCGGTCAAGATCGTCATCATCACTAAGGAAAACGGCGCTTGCGAGCAGTGCGGCACCAAGCTGCTGACCGCCGCCGGCACCGTCAACGGCAAGGCTGGCAGCATGACGGACGGCAACGCCATCGTCCCCCTGACCGTGGTCAACAACCCCGGCTTTGATTTGCCCAAGACGGGCGGCTACGGCACTTGGATGTTCACCATCGGCGGCGTGGCGCTGCTGGGCGCGGCGGCGTTTATCGTGATCCGCAGCCGTAAGCACAAGAACGAGCGGTGAACCGCTGGCTACTGGCGGCGGCTTGCGGTGCTGTGGCGTTGGGGCTTCTGTTTTACCCATTGGTGGGAGAACTTTTAAGTGAAAAGTACCACTCCGATGTAGAAACCCCCTACACTGCGGCCATTGCAGATACCGACGACGCCGAGCTGACTGCCCAGCGTGAAGCCGCAGAGCAGTATAACGCCATGCTGTCCGGCGCAACTATCACTGAGGGAGGGGCATCCGCCCCTCCCTTGGCCTACTCAGATCAGCTCACTGTGGGCGGTGTCATGGCTTACATCGACATCCCTAAGATCAATGTGTACCTCCCTGTGCAGCACGGCACGGACGCGGATACGCTGGAAAACTCAGTTGGCCATGTGGTCGGCACATCTCTGCCGGTGGGTGGAAGCAGCAGCCACGCAGTGCTATCGGCGCACAGTGGTATGGCAAGTTCCAAGCTGTTTTCGGACATTGACCAGCTTGCAGAGGGCGACACGTTTTACATCCACGTGTTGGGCGAGGTGTTGGCCTATAAGGTGGACACCATCAATACGGTGCTGCCCACGGACACGAGCCTGCTCCAAATTGAGGACGGCAAGGATCAGGTCACGCTGGTGACGTGTACCCCGTTTGGGGTCAACACCCACCGGCTGCTGGTGCGAGGCCACCGTGTTCCCTACACCCCCGAACAGGAAGCGACTGCCGCCGCAGAAAAACCTGTGGCATCCTCGTGGACGCAGCATTACCTTACAGGTCTTGGCATCGGCCTTGGCGTGGCGGCAGTGATAGGCGGCGGGTACTTCTTAATAAGGAGAAAACGCCATGCGTAAGACATCCCTTTTACTGGCGGCACTGCTGGCTGTGGCGGGCATCTATGTCATGCTGTGGCCGGTGCTCACGGGACATAGGCTGCAAGCCGACACAGACGCCACCGTGCAGAGCTTCCTCGAAGAACGAAAGCCGGAGCAGCAATACCCCGAACTGCTGGCGGCTCTACAGGAGTACAACCGCCAGCTTTACGCAGAAAAGCAGTGTAATCTCACCGACCTCGAAGCCTGCGAGGAGCCTGCCGCTGACCTGACCACCTACGGCATCGAAGATGAGATCATAGGCGTCTTAGAGATACCCGCTATGGAGCTGACCATGCCGGTCTATCTGGGCGCGTCCGATGCTCACCTTGCCGCAGGCGCGGCGGTGTTGGGAAACACATCCGCGCCCATCGGCGGCGACAACTCCAACTGCGTTATCGCCGGTCATCGGGGCTGGCGCGGCGCGGATTACTTCCGGCACATCGACCGCTTGGCTGTGGGCGACAGCGTTACGCTGACAAACTTATGGGAGACGCTGACCTATACGGTGGCTGACATTCAGATCATCCAGCCCCATGAAATTGAAAAGATCAAAATTCAGCAGGGCCGCGACCTTCTGACGCTGCTGACCTGCCACCCCTACGCCAGCGGCGGCAAGCAGCGCTATGTAGTTTATTGTGAAAAAACTGCCCACCATGAGGCAATAAGCCAATCACGGTGAGCAGTTTTATTTTGAGAGGATTCAGACAAGCGTGTCATCCAGCAGGAAGTCGATGACGCCGATATTGAGAATACCGTTATCATCATACCAACGCTTGCGAATGTCATGACGCACGATGATCTTCGGGAAGGAATCACCGGTCAGCGCGAAAGGCTTATTCTCGGTGATCGCCTTTTCCGCTGTTCCCAATGCGTAGGCAGACTGGATATAGGTCTTCTTGCCACCGGAGGTTGCAATGAAGTCGATTTCCCGTGCGACCGGCACGACCTTTCCTTTGGTATTTTTCTCGTTGCCGTAGACAATGCCGATGTCAACGGCACATTCACGGATCATCAACTCATTGAAAATGATGTTCTCCATGATGTGCGTCATTTCCTGCTGGCGGAAGCCGATACGGGCATTTCTCAGTCCAATGTCCTCACAGTAGTATTTGTTGGGATAGTCAAAATAGCTCTTGCCCTTCACATCCCAGCGCTTGCATTCGGTAAAGAGGAAGGAATCCGATAAGTGATCCATATAGGCATTCACGGTGTTCAAGGCAACGACATTTTCACCGCTACGCTTCTGCACTGTGTTGATGGCGGCAGCAACCTTCGTTGGGTTGGTCAGAGAGCCGATAGACGAACAAAGCAAGTCAAGAATAGCGGACAGCACATCCTCACGCTTGATCTTCTTCCGCTCTACAATGTCCTTCAGATAAACCTCGGAAAAAAGTGATTTCAGATAAGCCATTTTCGCGGTATCCGTGGGCCGGGACAGGATCAGCGGCATACCGCCGTAGAAGGCATAGTCCTCAAAGGCATCCTGCTTATCACCGCCTACGGCTGAATAGTATTCGGCAAAGGAAAGCGGATGCACACGGATCTCGTCGCTCCGTCCCCGGAACTCAGTCAGTATATCGGAGGACAGCATTTTGGAGTTGCTGCCGGTCACATAAATGTCCAAGTTGGATAAGGACTTCAAATCGTTGAGCGCGTCGTAGAAGGTAACCTTCTTGCCATCTGGATTGTAGGGATTCGGAACCTCGTCGGACATCTGAATCTCGTCTACAAAAAGATAATATTGGTCTGCACTGTGTTCTACGATCTCGCGGATATGAGCCGAAAGCTCCAGCGGATTGCGATAGCGAATATCACGGGTCAAGTCCAACTCAAAG
>UMHA01063364.1_pt1 | contig 17682 bp, 10 predicted proteins | sample 1965401 | NCBI WGS metagenome assembly UMHA01 (sample SAMEA4836085, study PRJEB28245) | human gut metagenome | biome: gut microbiome; material: fecal sample | place: Denmark | collected 2008 | reverse complement strand
CTATTCAGTTATCGGAGACACACCTCAGGCCTTGACCGGAGCGTCAGCGGGAGCCGATGCCGCCGCGGCCAGTTTGCGGCGCTTGAGGTACTTCATGATGGTCAGGACCATGCCGCGGAAGCCCCACTCGCCACGCAGGACAGTGTTGAGCAGTCCGGAGTGGGAACCGCCCCACTCCATACCGATGTAGTTGAAGGCGCTCATCACGGCACCCGCGCCGCCCTGCTTGACGCTCATCTCGAAGGGCTTCAGGTAGATCTCGCGAATCGACTGCTCGTTGGCCCAGGTGGCGAGCTCGCTCAGTCGGTTGGTCTCCTGGTCGTTCAGCGCGAAGTGCTTCATGAAGGCGTACACGCCCTTGGCCTGAGCGCCAGCGACCTGCTGGGAGGCCATCACGCCGAACAGGTAGCCGTCTTCGGAGAAGTATTCGAAGGTACGACCGGCGAAGTCGCGGCATTCGAATCTGATATCGTTATCGATTCGATCAGCGGCTCACGATACTGCCCTTGCATCGCTGTGCCACTGTTGAATGTGCCCGGCTGGCTCACCTTTGGGTCACCGCCGACACATCCTTGATGCCGATGGTTATAGAGTCGCAAATTCACGACTGGCGCACCTGCCCACGCACCTATCCTGTCATTTCGAGCGCATAATTTGCTACCACATCCGGTCAGGGCAATCGACCTTAATGGCGTAAACGGCACTTCTCAATACGTAAACGGCACTTATTCTTGGCTCCCCTCTCAGAGAGGGGAGCCAAGAAATATCAAGCTCGGCCTCCCAGGAGAGAGCCAGAATAATGCACCAGCAAGGCATTAGGATGGAGGGCATGAGCGATTTGAACGCGTTGAATCTTGAGCCCGGCGAAGTGGTTGGTGGGTATACGCTGATCTCCCGGCTCGGCTCAGGAGCTATGGGGTCGGTGTGGCGGGTGCGCGACGACGGCGGCACCACCTATGCCATGAAGATTCTGCGCGACTCCCTGACCGACGAGTCAGTGGCAGGCTCCGGCTCTGCGTCCACGGCCCTGCACGACCCCGACCTCAAGCCCGATGTCACGCCGCGCGAGCGCCTGCGGCGCGAGGCCATGGCCTTGAAGAAGATCAATCATCCGGGTGTGTGCGGCATCGTGGATATGGAACTCGACGATACGTTGGCGTTCATCGTCACTGAACTCATCGAGGGCAAGAATCTTAAGGATGATGTGGCCGCCAATGGCCGGTATGTGGGCGACGATCTGGAACGCTTGGCCCGCAAGCTCATCGAAGCCACCAAAGCCGTACATGCGGCCGGCATCGTCCATCGCGACATCAAACCCACCAATGTGATGGTGTCGGCCGCCGGACCGGTATTGGTCGATTTCGGTATCGCGATGGGCGAGGGCGAAAGTCACGTGACCCGCACCGGCCTAGTGATGGGTACACCCGGATTCATCGCACCCGAGATTATTGACGGTGCCGAATCCGACGACGCCACCGATTGGTGGTCGGTGGCGTCCGTGCTCGCTTTTGCCGCAACCGGCGCGCCTGTGTTCGGCACCAAGCCGATGATGGCGGTACTTGAGCGCGAGGCCTCGGGCAACGCGAATCTTTCCGGACTACCGGCCGGCACATTGGCTGCCTTCCGTTCTGCACTGGACCCGGATCGCAGGGATCGTTGCACGCCGGATCAATTGCTGAATGCCATCGCCTTGGATGCGTTGAATCCCAACGCTTGGCAGGGCGAGCAGGCGGGACCGTTCGCCGCGGGAGCCGTGGCTGGACAACCGGCTGCGATCGTTGCCGAAGCCGCGGAGGCGATGCCCCCTTTTGGCGCGGCCGGCGGCGTTGACCGCAATAATCCCCGAACCATCTGGCGCGCGGCCGAGGAAGCCGCTGAGGCTCCCACCATGGCCGTGTTCTCCGGCAATAAGGGCGATAACGGCGATGGCGAAACCGTCGTATTCTCGCCGGCTGGCGCCGCTACCGCCACGCTGCCCTTAGCCGATATGCCGCCACGTCCGCCGGCCGGTGCGGAGCAGGCCACGCAACTGTTGCCCGACGCTGCTGCCGATTTCACCGACGACGCCGGCACACAGGTACTCACCGGCGCGACCACACCGATGCCGGACCAAACCACGCCGCTGGCCGAGCGCACCACCGTACTCCCCACGCCGCAGCCGTCATCATTCCCCCCGTCCGGCACCGCCCAGAGCAGCTGGGATCCCGCAAGCAACCAGCCCACAGCGGTGGACCCCGCCATTCGCCCGGCATTGCAGCGCATCATCGACCAAACCGCCCAAGCGGCCCCCACCGAAACCATGGTCCAAAATCCTCCCATGCCCAATCCGGTGGACGTGAAGCGAGGGGAATATCTGCAGCGCGGCACCCTGCCATTGATCCTGCTGGCGGCGCCGCTGGCGGCACTGGCGGCAAATGCTCCGCTCGTGGCCATCATCGCGGCCACTGCGTTGTTGTGGCTACTGCTCACCCTGGCCTATAACACCGAACCCCAGCTTGAGCGCGAGGGCAAACGCGGCGGCGAGCGCAAAAACTCCGATTCGTGGATTCGCGTGGCGACTTTTCCCTGGCATCTGGTCAAAGCCCTGCTGCTGGCCATTCCCCGCATACTGCTGCTAGTCATCATCTATATGGCGGGAACCGCCGTGGCCACCGCGGCTCTGGCACTGCCCGTTCACACCATCTCCTGGTATTTCACCGCGGATTGGGGTATTCCGGTGCCGTTGCTCAATGATGTGCCGTTCTCCGCTTCCGGGCTGGCGCTGGGCGGTTTCATGGCCATCGGCTGGCTGGTCACTGTGTTCGCCCCACAGTCGATGATGATTCGGCTGGGGGGCGGCGTACTGCGCGGGCTCAAACACAGTCGCCCGGCGGGCGCGCCATCCACCGAAGTGGGTGGGGCTCCACCTGCTCCAGTGGCGCCGGCGCCCAAGGGCGGCGGGCGCGGCACCGTGCTGTTCACCATATGGGCCATCATCACCGTGGCCTTGTGCGCGATGCCGATTCTGGGCATGCCGATCAACTGGATGCCGTTCGCCTAGAGCGGGGCGGAATCTCACACATCAGCCATCCGCACACATGGCCGTTGTGTATCCGATACGTTCGTTCCGTCACACTTTTACAGGGAATTCACCTCAGATCAGCTCTGGGCGCAGTCCTCCTCAGGCCCGGTCATTATGATGGGGCCCAAACATTGAAGCGATTGCAAGGGGATAGCTATGTCAGATCCGAAGCGTCAGGCCAAGCGTGCCACACGCGCTGAGCGCCGAGCGGCCGAGGAGGCCGCCCAGCAGGCACGGGCCGAGCAGGCAGCCAAGGAGCGTAAGCAGCAGACCATCATCGGCTGCATTGTGGTGGCCATTATTGTGGTGCTGGTGGCCATCGCTGGATTCGCCGTGTACAAGGCTATGCGGCCGTCCAACACCAGCAGCAGTAGCCAGCAAAGCAACATGACCGTGGACGAGGCCTATAGCAAGCTCAAGAAAGTCAGTACCCAGCCGGCTAACGCCGACGACAAGGCCGGCTTCGTAATCTCCAACAAAGGGTATGGCCAGAAAGCCGAGGGGGCTCCCACCGTATCCATCTACATGGAACCGCTGTGCCCCGGCTGCGCCTCGGTGAACCGCCAACTCGACCCGACGCTCGTCAAGCTGATGAACGCAGGCCAGCTCAACATCGATTTGCACTTCCTCAATTTCCAGAACAACAAGAGCTCCGACAACTACTCCAACCGCGTGTTCAACGGTGCCATCTACATTGCCGAGCATGATGACGATCCCGACCACCTCATGAGCTACCTCTCCAACATCTACGCTGAGGATTTCCAGCCGGGCGAATTGTCCAATTACGAGCCGGTAAACAACGCCAAGCTGGAGAAGCAGGCCGTCAAGGCCGGCGTGAGCGAGGATGTGGCCGCCGCGGCGTTCAGCGGCAAGAACGAATACCTCGACTGGCTCACCGCCTCCAACAACTACACGATCCTGCGCCCCGAACTGTTCAACAGCTCCGGCGCCTTCTCCTCCCCCACACTCACCATCAACGGCGAATACTGGGATCTGAAGCAGCTCACGCTGGCGGACACGAATATGGTGGACGGCTTCCTCAAGTCCATTGGGCTGGATGCTGACCAGGTAGGCGTGGAAGGCAAAATGCCATCCATCGGTGCCAGCGGAAAGCCGATTTCGGTCGCCTCCTGATGCTGCGTGGCCGAATAAGTTGACGCCGCGACATATGCAATACCGCCTGCGGCTCGGCTTAAATTGACCACTCGGGAAGTACCGGTATACTAGTCATTTGTTCGCAACGATTTACGCGTTAAGAACAATCGCCTCTTTAGCTCAGATGGCCAGAGCGGCCGCCTTGTAAGCGGCAGGTCGTCGGTTCGATCCCGACAAGAGGCTCGACGCGTAGAAAAGTGGCGTATTATATGATACGTAGACTTTTCTACGCATATAATTCTTACCTTGGGTAAGTACTCCAGGAGCCTTCCCCCAACTATGGGCTTCCTGGAATGAGGGCGGAGCGTCCCCCAACCAGCTCCGCGCCTTCAGGGGGGCGGGAACATCCCCTTCTCTCCCGCCCCCTTTTTCTTTTCTTTTTTTGAGCTCAGAACAATCTGACGAGCAGGAATGGTGACGGTGGCCGGTGAAACCGCAGTATGGGCCGGAACAACCGTTACGATGGGTGGCGTAATCGTTCATCCAGCAGGAAGAGTATGGCAATGGCACGGCGTTGGACCCCGCAGCGGTTTGTTACACTGCGTCGCATCCGCGTAATCGCCTGTATCGCGGCGACCAGTATCGCGCTGGCTGGATCATTCGCGTTCACCGCGCGTAAATCCGTAGCCCTGAACATCAACGGGCAAACCACCCAAGTCACCACATATGCGATGACGGCCACCCGTCTTCTGGAGGAACAAGGGGTGGATATCAAGACCCACGATATCGTCACTACCTCGTCCGGCGACCAACTCGCCAATCATGCCGTGGTCACCGTACAGTCCGCCTACCAGACCACTATCAACATCGACGGCACGTCCGTTCCCTTCTGGACCGTGGCCACCAGTGCCGACCAGTTGCTGGGATTTTTCGAGGAAAACCAGAACAACGCCACAAAAATCACCGTCGACATCGACAATGTGTACAACCAGCTCACCGGCGGACTGGTCATCAATCAGGATGGCCCGGTCACCGTCATTGCGGACGGCAAGACTTCCGTGGCCCCCAACGGCAAACTGCCCGCGGCCTCCATTCTTGACTCCAAAGGCATCGTGCTGAACAAAGAGGACCGTGTGAGCGTCGAAAAGGACGGCGATACCACTATCCTGCGCGTACGGCGCGTGACGCATGGCGAGGAAACGCGCACAGCCGTAGTGCCATACTCCACACAAACCATCATCGACTCCAATCTTCCTGAAGGCCAGTCGGAGATCCGCCAGCAAGGCGTCAATGGCGAGAAAACCCAGGTGTATAACGTCACGTATGTCGATGGCGTGGCCGAATCGGAGACGCTGAAATCGGAGACCGTCACCTCGATGGCCATCGACCAGATCATCGCCGTAGGCGCCGCCAAGTCTGATACCGATAAAGGTTCCGATAAGAAATCCGACTCCGCCGATAACGGCAAGGCCGATTCCGGTTCCAACAATCAGCACGAGTCGTCCAACAACAATGCCGGCAACACCGGCGGCAACAACTCCGGCAACACCGGCAATTCCGGTAACACCGGCAACTCCGGCAACACCGGCAACTCCGGCAACTCCGGCAACACCGGTAACACCGGCGGCGGTACGAACAACAATTCCGGCTCTTCTGGCTCCGATTCAGGAACAACCACCACGCCTTCCGGTCGACTCTGGCATGCGACCGTAGCCCAGGCTCAGGCCTATGCCGCCGGTGCCGCCGCGCAGCGCGGGTGGACGGGCAACGACTGGGATTGTCTGGTCAAACTATGGACCCGCGAGTCCAGTTGGCTGTGGTATGCCGAAAACGCGAGCTCCGGTGCCTACGGCATTCCTCAGTCGCTACCAGCAGACAAAATGGCTGCGTTCGGTGCCAATTACCGTGACGATGCCGCCGTACAGATCGATTGGGGTCTGTGGTACATCGCACAAGCCTACGGCAGCCCGTCCAAGGCATGGCAACATTCCGAACAAGTCGGTTGGTACTGATCGGTTACGAAGCCCACAAGGAACACACACTTATGAACGACACCATTCCCGCCACCGGTCACCTGTTAGGTGCCGCCGATATCCGTCGTATCGCGGCCGATGCCGGCATCAGCCCCACCAAGAAATTCGGGCAGAACTTCGTCATCGACCCCGGCACGGTCCGTCGTATCGTACGCGAGGCGGGAGTGACCGCTGCCGATCATGTCATGGAAGTCGGCCCCGGCCTGGGATCGTTGACATTGGCGATTCTGGAAACCGGCGCCACCATGACCGCAGTCGAAATCGATCCGCCGCTGGCCGAACGACTGCCGGGCACAGTCGCCGAATTCATGCCCGAAGCCACGTCACGACTCACCGTCGTCAATCGGGATGCCTTAACCGTCACCCCGGAGAACGTGCCTGATTTCAACGGCGACACATCGTTTACGCTGGTCGCCAATCTGCCGTACAACGTGGCCACGCCGATTCTGCTCACGCTGTTGGAGCGTTTCGACAACCTCGGCTCGTTCTTGGTGATGGTGCAAAAAGAGGTGGCCGACAGACTCGCCGCCAAGCCCGGTTCCAAGATCTACGGCACGCCGAGCGTGAAGCTCGCCTGGTATGGCACCGCCGAACGGGTGGGCACCATCGGCCGCAATGTGTTCTGGCCGGCTCCCAATGTGGATTCCGCGCTCGTCAAATTCACCCGGTATCAGGCCGATGACCCGGCTGCCCCGGGAACTGCGAACAGCACAGACGACGGCACACAACGGGAACTCGTATTTCGTCTGATCGATGCGGCATTCGGTCAGCGTCGCAAGACCCTGCACGCGGCATTGAAGACCATTGCGCCCTCCGAGGCATTCTCCATCGCCGGCATCGATCCGACCCGTCGAGGAGAGACGCTCACCATCGCCGAATTCACCGCTCTGGCCAAGGCCATCGAATCGTGTGGAGATGGAGATGAGGCACAATGAGTCCGGTAATCTCACATCCACGCCCAGCCGCTGCCCGACATCAGTCCGATGAGCTCTCCCCCATCACCATTACGGTGGATTGCCCGGCGAAAACCAATCTCACCTTGGAAGTGGGACCTGCTCACGACGAATGGGGCGGACGCCACGAACTGGACACCATCTACTGCGCAATCGGCGTATACGACACCGTCACCGCAACCGCCAAGCAACCCGGAGCAGGATTCTCTCTGGAGCTCGAAGGCGCTTATTTGGGCGACTTGGCCTCCTCACGCAGCGACATGCGCCGCAACCATGCGGTACTGGCCCTCTTCGCCATGGCCCAGGCGGCCGAGCGCGAGCCGGATGTGGCGTTGACCATCACCAAGCGCATTCCCGTGGGTGCCGGACTAGGCGGCGGTTCAGCCGACGCCGCGGCGACCATGCTGGCGGTCAATCGTCTCTGGGAGCTGAACTGGCCCATAGAGCGCCTGCGCACCATTGCCGCCACGTTGGGCGCGGACATGCCGTTCTGCCTGACCGGTGGCCTTGCATACGGCACCGGTTTCGGCGAACGCATCACGGATATCGCCCCCGGCAGCCGCGATGAGCTGGCGCTGATAGAACAGGGATTCAGCGGCGAAGTATTGGTCGGCGCATACCAGTCGCAACTCAGCACTCCTGAGGTCTACCACACCTTTGACATCGTGGGAGCCGCAGAAGGCGACCGCAATCATCTGCAGGCTGCGGCAATCAGCCTGCATCCCCGCAGCGGGCAGGCCATCGACGCCGCCACGCAGGCGGGTGCCAGCCATGCATTCGTCTCCGGATCCGGCCCCTCAGTGGTCGCTTTCGCCGCCGACGAGGCAGCGGCACAACGCATTATCGAGGTGTGGCGCGATACAGCTGTGGTCGATCGTATTATTCGAGCCAAATCTCCCGAACACCCCAATATCAGCGTCAGACAGTGACGCTAAGGTAGCAACCAGCCACCCGACCCATGAAAGAAGTCCACCGATGACGTATCAGGTTGATGAACGTGAAGCCCGCAAGGCGTACGTGCGCCGCCGCCAGACCATCGTCTTTTCCATCAGCGGCGCGGTATTGGCAGTAGTGCTGGTCATAGCCCTACTGTTCAATTTCCACGTTTTCGGCCTCGGCGAAGTGGAGACTCCGGCCAGCCAGCCGAATTACGGCAACGCGGCGCCGTGCGCGGTCAAGGACAGCAGCGGCAAAGCGCAATACGTGTCCAACGCTTCGGTCGGCATTCGCGTGATGAACGGCACCTCTCACGGCCAATTCGCCAAGGCCGTGGGTGAAGCTTTGGCCAATCGTGGATTCAGCGTGCAGAAAATCGATAACTATTCCAGCACCGACGTTGAACGCACCACCATCTACTTCGGCAAGAACGCCATTAATCAGGCGTATACGCTGATCGGCAATTTCACCGACGCCACCATGATCATGACGGCTCGCGAGGATCAGCTCATCGATGTGGTCATCGGCGCCACGTTCAACGATCTGCAGGACACCAACTCCTTCCCGCAATCCGGTAAGACCATCACCAATATCGAGGGTTGCAAGGCCGCCGATAGCATGACCAAGCTGCCCGCCGACACCAAACACGACGCATACACGGCGCAGTAAGGCGCATACAGCTTCATCTTCGCGAAAAACCGTACGCTGACACGTATTCAGCGTACGGTTTTTTGGTATCGGACTAGTATCGGACTACTGAATCTCGGCGTACCAGCGCTTGAGTTCTTCGACGGCCACATCGTGGTCCACCGGACCGTTATCCAAGCGGTATTCCAGCATGTGCTTGTAGGCGCGGCCGATCATCGGGCCGGGCTCCAGGCCCAGCAACTCCATAATTTCGTTGCCGTCCAGATCCGGGCGGATCGCGTCGAAGTCCTCTTTCTTCTTGAGTTCGCGGACGCGCTCCTCCATCTCATCCATGGCCTGGGAGAAGATCATCGCCTTGCGTTTGTTTTGTGTGGTGGCATCCGCACGCGTGAGCCTGTTCAGCCGCTCATAGAGGTGCCCGGCATCCTTGACATACCGGCGTACGGCCGAATCGGTCCACGGCTCGTCCACATAGCCGTGGAAGCGCAGGTGCATATTCACCAGTTCCGAGACGTCCTCGACCAGATGGTGGTCAAAACGCAGCGCCTTCAAACGCTTGCGGGTCATTTTGGCACCCACCGCGTCATGGTGGTGGAAGCTCACCTTGCCGCCCGACTCGAACCGGCGGGTCTTCGGCTTGCCGATATCGTGCATCACGGCGGCCAAGCGCAGCGTCAGGTCGGGGGCGGGCACCGGGCCGTCCGGGCCGGTTTCCAGGGCGATAGCACGTTCGAGCACAATCATCGTGTGCTCGAAGACGTCCTTGTGGCGGTGGTGTTCGTCGATCTGCAATTGCAGGGCCGGAATTTCCGGGAAGACGATGTCCGCAAGACCGGATTCGACCAACGCCTCAAGGCCGGCGCGCGGACGGTCGGAGAGCAGCAGTTTGGTCAGTTCGTCGCGCACACGCTCGGCGGATACGATGTCGATGCGGTCGCGCATCGAGGTAATCGCCTCGGCCGCGTCCGGCGCGATACGGAAGCCCAGCTGGGCCACGAATCGCACGGCGCGCATCATACGCAACGGATCGTCGTCAAAGGACTGTCGCGGATCCACCGGCGTGCGCAACACGCCCTTGGACAGATCACTGGCACCACCGAACGGGTCCACGAATTGCAGGTCGGGCACGCGCAGAGCCATCGCGTTGACGGTGAAGTCGCGGCGGGACAGGTCGCCCTCAAGCGTGTCGCCATAATTGACCTCGGGCTTACGCGAGTCCGGATCGTACGTGTCAGAGCGATAGGTGGTGACCTCCACCTTGACCTCGGTGCCGTCCGGGCGGCGGCGCATGGCACCCAGCGTGCCGAACTTGCGCCCCATGTCCCAGAAGCCGTCATGCCCCCACCGGCGCAGTATCGGCTCGAACTGCTCAGGCCGTGCGGATGAGCAGAAGTCCAAATCGTGGCTCTTTCTATGGAGCAGCAAATCCCTGACCGGGCCGCCGACCAATGCCAGCTCGTAACCCTGTTCGGCGAACAGTCGACCAAGTTCGATGGCTTCAGGCCATACTTCGAAATCCAATGGGCACCTTCCCGCGTGCGACGTTTTTCTGCCCTACCAGCATACCGTTACCCCACCTGCACACGGGGTTGAGTAAGGTGGAGAATATGATTACGCCCGCCGACCTTGCCCGCATGCTGGGGCAAACACCAGATTCGGCGGATAGCCATACCCAAGACCACCTGCTGTATACGTCCGAAACTCCGCATCATTCCGCCGATTCGGGCGATTCTTCCGATGTCGGCGGCACCGCGAGCCACTCCACCAATCAGGCCGTTCATCAAGACGAAGTAGACGCAGTACCGACTGCGCAACATTCCGGTGTGCCTGGCACACCCGCAACGCCCGCCACACCTGAACCATCCGAATCCGAAATATCGGACGCCGCCAGCGACATGCCCGCACCGAAGCCGATGATGCCCACACCGGCCACCGTCTTCGGCATGCATGCCACCGTCACCATCGCCACTACCAGCGGCACTATCGAGGGGCAGGCTGATGGTATCGCCGGCGAGGCCGGTGCCGAGACGATTGCCGAGGTCGAGCCGATTATCGCCACGGCACAAACGTCCGTAACCATCGTCACGAACGATCCCGCGGCGACCGCTCACGCGGCCGTAGATGCTGCCGTTGCGGTCGCCAAGGCCGCCGCCGCGCACACCACAGCGATACCGACTCCGCGCGACGTGCTGATGCCGCCTGCGGCACGTACCGCACCGGCCGCAACGCCGGTCACCATGCCGGTCTCAGCGCCGTCTGCAGCACCAGTGAGGCCCGCAACGTCAGCGCATCCCACGCCGGCCACGGTCTTCGGCCGGCACCCGTCCGGAGATGTTGCCTCGCCGGAACCGGCAGTGCCGGTAGAACCGGTGACGCCATCCGGCCCGACTCCGGCCATGATGCCGCAACGCCGTACGTCGGACGGTCCGACCACATTCGCTTCACTGGATGCCCAGGAACTGCCGGTCGTACGCGAATATTCGGCAGGCGGTCTGATTTTCGATGACCAGAACCGCGTGGCCATTATCGCCCGTCATTCCCGCTCCGGCCATCTCGAATGGTGCTTGCCGAAGGGGCATATCGAAAAAGGCGAGACCCCGCAGCAGACCGCTGTGCGCGAAGTGCATGAAGAGACCGGCATCCTGGGCGAGGTGATCGATTCCATCGCCACCATCGACTACTGGTTCACCGGTACCACGCAGCGCGTGCACAAGCTGGTCCATCACTTCGCGCTCAAACAGACCGGCGGTGAACTGACGGTGGAAGGAGACCCGGATCATGAGGCGGAAGACGCCATCTGGGTGCGTTTTGAAGATTTGGATGACGTGTTGAGCTATCCCAACGAACGCAAAATCGCGTGGCTCTACGCCAGGAAGAAGAACAGGCAGGCAAACGAGTGAACCTACCCGGAGTCTTACGACATTGCACACGTCTGGCACACGCACTGGCGGCTGGCGTCGCCGTTGTGGCGATGCTGGCCGCTCCATTGACCGTCTACGCGAACGATACGACGGACACGACTGATTCATCCGATACGACGGACGCAACGGGCAATCAGACCGAGAATCAGCCCAAGCAGAGCATTGCCATCACGCAAAGCACCCCCATCGTCACCTCCAAATCGGGCTATCGTGTCACCGCGGTCATCAGCAATACGGACAGCACGGCCACGTCAAGCGGCACACTGCACCTGACCACCAATGCGTTGTTCACCTTTGTCTCGCGCACCGATATTCAGAATTGGGCCGAGAACAACGCCCCCATCCCAACCCCCAACGAGTTGGGTTCCGTTGACGTGCCATCGATTCCCGCCGGCGGCACTGCCACCGTCACCATCGAGGTGAACGCCAATCAGCAGACCCTTGCCTCCATAGGGAGTTGGGGACCGAAACCGCTGATGCTGTCGTATATCGTTGGCAATCAGATACTCGCCGATTTGCCGAGTTTTCTGACCCGATCTTCGGATGGGCTCAACACCGCGACAACACCGGCCATGAACCTGACCGTGGCCATGCCCTACACCGCCAGCGGCTGGCAGGTCGATAATAAGGCCATCAGCAATCGCATTGCCGAAACCACCACTTCCTCGACATCAACATCGTCCAAGTCCAACAGCACGGACAAGGCCGACAAGTCCGATAACGCCGACGCCAGCAACGCGGCCAAAGCCACTGATACGCAAGCCATATCCTTATCCGAACAGGATGCCGATACCGCGCGATCCCTTGGGCAGACATTCGCCAAGCACCGCTCGCTGCAAGTGATCGCGGATCCTCTGTATTGGCGTCAGTCCGCAGTGCAACCGTCCATTGCCGGCATCCTGCAGCCCGCCGACTTCGACATCACCGCCTATACCGCACTGGACGATACCGCGGCCTACGAAAAGGCCGGCATCACCACTGAGCAGTGGAACGCCAAGCAGGCGGCCGCATGGTATGCCGACGGAGGCGACTCCGAAACACCCTCCGCGTACGCATGGCAGGGCAACAACTGTTGGACGTTGGATGCGCTGACCGCAGCACGCGAGCAGGGCTATGACACGGTGATTGCCGATGCCTCTTTCGATGCCGACCAGACTGAAGCCGTACACACAGGCACCTACGTGGTGCATACGCCTGCCGGCGATGTCACCGTGCTGAAGGAGCAATCGACCTTGGGCACGCTGGCCAAGGGCCAAGCCACCAGCACGGACGCGCAGGCCGAGTCCAGCGATGCCGGTCGGTTGGTCCGACTGATCGCTCAGAGCGCGTTCTACCAGATGGAACAGCCCTATACATCCCGATACCTGCTTATGACGTTCTCCCGCACCACGGAGGCCAGCTGGATCGATCAGGTGATGAGCGCCTTCGAGCAGGCGTCTTGGTTGAATCTGACGGACCTGAAGACCATGGCCAAGGCCGATCCGTACAATGTCAGCGATTCGGTCAATCCCGACAAGGCCGATGATGCCAACACCGCCAATACCCGGTCGGCATTGAGACAGTTGGCCGACAGCCGGCATGACATCATGCGCATGGCCACCTCCATATTGAGGAACGAGATTGATTCCGACGAGGTCTCGTCGTTGGACCCGCAGGCCCTGGCCCGGCAGGACGCCAATGACACCGCCTCGCATAGCAACGATCCGACGCAATGGATTGGCTCTTTACTGGCGCTGCATGACGATATGGCGCTGCGGTCCATGTCTGGCTCCCCCCAGCCGACAGCCACGCGAAAAGCCATGGTCAAAGCCACGAAAACACTGGCCAGCGATCTTCTGAACGGCGTACGCATCAACCCATCGGAATCAATATCCGTGTTCAGCGAATCCGCGAAAATGCCAATCACCGTCAGCAATGACCTTCCCTACGCCGTCAGCGTGCAGGTCAACTCACTGACTGACTCCATGCAGATCGTCACCTCGCGAACCGCTGACATCGATATTCCCTCGCATAGCGACGCTCAGGTGACCTTCACCATCCGCGTTTCCACTTCCGGCTCATCGACGGCCCATGTGTCGTTGACCGACCGGGAAGGCAACAGCTTCGGCAACACGCAGGACACCGCGATCACCAGTGTGATGCGCATCAGTGATGCCAGCGGCTTCATTATCATCGGCTTCGCCGTGCTACTGGGCATTATCGGCCTGTGGCGGCAGTTCCATCGGAAGAAGGACCCCGACGAATGAGTTCAAGCGTAGGTCGTAATTCCCTGATCATGGCCACGGGAACCGCTGCTTCCCGTGTGACCGGTCAGCTCCGCACGATTCTTCTCGCTGCGGCCATCGGCACCACCGGATTGGCGGCCAACGCCTATCAGGCCGGTTCCATGATTCCCCAATCCGTGTTCACGCTGGTGTCCGGCGGCATCTTCAACGCCGTGCTGGTGCCCCAGATCGTGCGCACGTTGAAAGAAAAAGACGCCCAAGAACGACTGAATCGCCTGATTACGTTGGCCATCGGCATCCTATTGGCCATGACCGTGGTGATGGCGGCGGCCAGCCCTCTGCTTGCCCGCCTGTACGTGGGTAGCGACGATCACCAGATGATAGCCCTGACCACCTCGTTCACCCTGTGGTGCATGCCTCAGGTGTTCTTCTACGGCCTGTATACGGTATTGGGTCAGATCCTGGCCGCCAAAGACCATTTCCTCACGTATGCGTGGAGCTCAACCGGTGCCAACATTATTAGTTGCGCCGGTTTTACTGGCTTTATTCTGCTGTTCAGCAAGGCCAATGAACAGCCCCTCGAATTCTGGACCGCCGACAAAATCGCGCTTACCGCAGGCACCTGGACTTTGGGCGTGGCCTTCCAAGCGCTGATACTGTTCCTGCCGCTGGCCCGTATCGGGTTCAAGTACAAACCCAGCTTCGGGCTTGGCGGCTTTGGACTCAGGTCTATGGGTCCCGTGGCGTTAGGCTCTTTGGGCGTGGTGATCACCAGTGAGATCTGCGGCATTATCCTTACCCGTATCGCCACATCCGCACCGCAGCGCGCCCACGAACTGACGGGTGCCAGCCTGTTCAGCGTGGCAGGCAACGCGACCTATCAGAATGCGTACACACTGTTCATCCTGCCCTATTCACTCATCGCCGTATCGGTATCCACGGCTATGTTCCCCAAAATCTCCCGTTCCATCGCAGCTGCGAATCTGGATGAGGCACGGCACGACCTGGTCAGCGCACTGAATAATGTGGGCCTGCTCATCATGTTCTTCGCCGCCGCCATGGTCGTGTTCCCCGAACCGATCATCCGTGCATTGCTTCCGTCCGTCTCGATGGACGAGACTATGTTGATCTCCTATGCGCTTATCGCCTTGTCTATGGGCATTCCATTGGGGTCGGCGTTCCTGCTGATCCAGCGCACGTTCTACGCCTTTGAGGACGGCCTTCACCCCTTCCTGTCCGCGGTGATGCAGTATGGATTCACCTCAATATTCATGATCATCGGCATGATGGTACTTCCTCCTGAGCATTGGGTACTCGGCATCGCCTGCTCGGTGACCCTCGGTGGATTACTGGCGTTGCCGCTGACGTTGATGATGTTGCGCCGCAAGTTCGAAGGCAATCTTGGCGGTCGGGAGATCACGAGGACATATGCCAAGGCCATTGTGGCGGCACTGGCTTCCGGAGTTGTGGTCTGGCTGATCAAACGACCGGTAGTCGCACTGCTCGGCGCGGATATTCGACCAGTAGGCGGGCACATGAGCTGGTGGTCTGCGCTGGCCATCTGCGTGGTGCTCACCATTGTGCTGGCCGTAGTATATGTGGCTGTGTTGTGGGTGGTACACACCCCGGAACTCATCAGCGCCTATCACTCGATACTGGCCCGTCTACACAAGACTCCGGCCAGTGAGGACGTTGCTGTGACAGCCCAGCCGGAAAAAAGTCGACGCTACGTAAATCAATCCTGAGACGGAGCCCGTCAAGGATAGCCCCGCACGTAGAATATCTAAGACCAATCTCGAACACCAATCACACGGAGCCGAACGCACTATGAAACCGCAACTCGGAGACACGATTCTCAACCGATACACCTTGGTATCATCGTTGCGTGAGGAGCCTGGCATTCAGGCATGGAAAGCCAACGACCGTGTGCTGGCAAAGGATTGCCAGCTGTTCATCATTACCGATCGCAGCGCTTTCGCCGCAATCGATAAGCTCGCTGGTCGCATCGCCGCCACTCGCCCTGATCGTGTGATTCCCATACTGAAATACCGTATGGAATCCGACGTACTTCTCATTGTCATGCCGGTGGATAGCGGCCAATGCCTGACTGACTACATGGTAGATACCGCCAAGCCGCTCAGCTACAGCGCCATCCGGTCGATTATCGGAGAATGCGCCGACGTGCTGCGCGAGGTCATTGCGGATACTCCCAGCGGCATCGTCATCACAACCGACACCGTTCGAGTGACTACCTCCGGTGTGCAAATTGCCGATGCACCATGTGCCACGATGCTGGCCGATACGTCCGCTACCGATCTGCGTACGGACGGTCCTGAACGGTATGCGATTCGCCAGCTTGCGGCATTACTCTATACCCTGCTGACACGCACGCCAAGCCAAGCGACACCCACATTCAATCTGCGTGCCTTGCCGCAAGACACCCCTGGCGAATTCCGCGTGATTTGCAAGCGTGGATTGGCCTTGAGCGAGCCCGACGATCATACGTTGCCAATGGCTGCCCTTGTAGAACTCGACGCCTTGTTGGGTAATTGGAAGCCGCTCTCTGAACTGAGCGATGCTGATATTGCTTTGCCGAGCGTGGAAAGCGATTGCTCGATTACCAAGGCGATACTGAAGCCTGCCAACGAGACTGATATCGTGCCTATTCCCAGCACGTTGATTAACAGCAGCAGTCTTCCGGAATTGTCTATTACCCCTTCCCTGCCGGTTCAGACGGCCGCCGTCCCCGCTCCGCACGCGATGTCACCGGTTCCTCTGCCTGATGGGTCCAGTACTGCTGACGGTAACCAGTCTCAGTCTGATGCCCGCCGTCTGTTTGACTTCAACCTTTCTGACGCCTGGGAGCACGAAAATCTTTCCGGTGAAGGCACCGGTGACTGGTACAGCGAAATGAATCCGGCCCCCATCGGCGGTCCGGGTGATAATACTCGGTTGACAGTGCCTATTGTTACCGGCGGTATTCCCGATGCCACCGTGGGAGAGACAACCAGTCGTATTCCCGTGTTCGACGCCAGCGGCCGTGCTGTGGCTCCTGGTGAGGAATCGCTGCGTGCCTTGGAAGAGGAGCAGGCCCGCATTGCCGAAGTAAGCGCCATTCCTCCGAGCTTCACACCGAAGGATGTGCCGGATGACGAGGTTGACAGCAAGCTGCCCGATGAACATCTGTTCGGCAAACTGTCGACCAAGGTCGTTGCCATCATTGTGGCTCTGATATTGGTAGTGGCAGCGGCTGTTTGGGCAGTGCATGCGTTCCGATCCTCCGGAGACAATCCTGCCGATGCTTCCAGCAACTCCAGTGAAGGTGACTGGCCTGATATCAATGCTGACGCTGTGCCATTTGGTGGCAGCGAGAACGCGACGAACGGTGGCACCACTGACGATTCTTCAAAATCGAGTGATGCCACTCAGAGCGAATCCAAGGACTCGGCATCAGACAAGTCCAAGAAGTCCGAGACTGCTGATTCGTCGTCCAAGAAGACCAAGGCCAAGAAGTCCGGCGATAAGGATTCCAGCGCTGCTCCGCAACCGCGCCATGAGAACAACACGGCGTTTACGATTTCCAGTGCCAACTTCCTGTCGAATCCTGGCGGCCAATCCGGGTACGCATACTACATGCACCTTGACCAGCCGCAGGATGCGTACCGCATGGTTATCACCATCCGCACATCCGGTGGTAAGGGCTATATTCGCGCAAATACCACTGGGGACCCCACTCAAGGCAAGCAGGTGGCCGAATTCACCTTTGCTGAAGGTGGCACTACTGAGGTGAAGTTCACCAAAGCCGTCAAG
>UMHA01071034.1_pt1 | contig 17995 bp, 16 predicted proteins | sample 1965401 | NCBI WGS metagenome assembly UMHA01 (sample SAMEA4836085, study PRJEB28245) | human gut metagenome | biome: gut microbiome; material: fecal sample | place: Denmark | collected 2008 | reverse complement strand
TTACTGTTTTCGCACTTTGACCCATATTTTTCAGCAACTTATGTGGTCAACGCAAAATGAAGAAACTGAACCTTTAATGCAGAAAAACCGCCTAAAGAGGCGGATTTTCGAAGTTTTTTGGTCGGAGTGCGGGGACTCGAACCCTGGGCCTCCTGCTCCCAAACCACCCGCGCTACCAACTGCGCTAATCCCGGATTTTTGGTAATTCAGTTTTGCTCCAGATGTGGTCAAACATGTGGTCAGGCAGTTTTTTTGACCATCTCGGCTTGCGTGGAAAGTGCCTGTATCGCAGGCGTATCAAGGGATTGCGGACATAGCGTTTTCCGGCTTGAAGGGGGAGCGACCCGCACCCAAAGTGGTTTACATAATTCCTTATGACGATTTGTGCCGCTTTTCTGCCATTTCGTCTCGTTTACGGATACTCTTTAAGACTCTTATTTCCACTGTTTCCGCGTACTCCACGCCTGTCTGTAGTCAAATATGTGGTCAAAAAACCGCTTTCTGAACACCCTCGTGACAGGGGACAGAAAGCGGTTTTTATAGTTTGCCGGAGTGCTGCGGGCAGGTAATCCGCCGCTCAGGTTTGCCGCATTGTACCTCTGCTGGAGAGGTTAAGCAAGTCCTTTATGCAGGGATAGGTGGCGCAGAATTTGCATCGCTATAGACAAAGAATAGGGACTTTCCCTTAATCCGAACTGTATTTTAAGGGAAAGCGTACCAGAAGTAAGGGAAAGTATCTGCGCCCTGCGAGAGAAACGCCGTTGACTTTCATCATAATTTTATCGTGAATATTTTTCGATTGGCACTCAAAGCGAGTTGATTTTCATCATAGCGATATGAGAATCCTTGAAGAATTCTGGTACAGCAATATTAGGCAGACCAAGTGTGATACTTCGCCCTGCACGGAAAGAAACAGCAGGAACTGATCTGCAGGAATAAAGAGAAGCTTCGTGTCACCATGATGGACGAACAAGAGAAATTGTTTGAGACAGGATCGTGCTGGAGATCATGGACGAATACTTGAACGCGTAGCGCAGCACCCATCGGTCAAGCTTTGGCCGCCGAGCGTGTTTTATACCAAAGTGCGTACCTGGCATTGTAAAAACGCTATATCAGTGATATAATGAATTCAATCATCTGATAAAGGAGAATTACAGATGCCGTTCAGTTCCGAAATTAAGAATTTCAGATTATCTTGTCTGATGAATCAAACAGAATTCGGCACCGCTCTCGGTGTTTCTTTTACGACCGTGAACCGCTGGGAAAACGGGAAAGCCCGCCCTAATATCAAGGCAATGAAAGCGCTGAAGCAGTATTGTGAGGAGCATGACCTTCCCTATGAGCCGCTTGAAAAAAGCTGGCGCGAGAATAGAATTCAGGAGGGCACGGTATGATCGATTTCGGCAATCTTGAAAAATACCGGGAAAACAACCGCATTGAGGCCAAGAAAGCTCTTGGTGGACTGCCCAAGAGCATTTGGGAAACCTATTCCGCTTTTGCCAATACCTACGGCGGCATTATCCTGCTGGGAGTGGAAGAATGGGCAGATAAATCCTTGCACACAGTGGATCTGCCCGATCCGGACAGACTTATCAAGGAGTTCTGGGACATCGCCAATAATCCCAACAAGACCAGCGTGAATGTGCTGTCATCCAAAGATGTATTTGTGCAAGAGGTCGATGGCGATCATATCGTGGTCATCAATGTCCCCCGTGCCGAGCGCTCCTATAAACCGGTGTATGTGGACGGCAATCCGCTCTGCACATACCGCCGTAACGGTGAGGGCGACTATCGCTGCACCAAGGAGGAATATCAGGCTATGGTGCGCGACGCATCGGTAAAGACGCAGGATATGCTGGTTCTGAACGAAATGGACTTGACGGTGTTCAACCAGGAGAGCATCCGCAGCTACCGTCAGAGAATGCGTCTTTCTCGACCCGGCCATGTGTGGGAAGCGTTGGAGGATGAAGATTTCCTTCTGAAGCTGGGTGCCGTGGGCATCGGCTCTGACGGAAAGAAGCATCCCACCTCTGCCGGACTTCTCATGTTTGGCAACGAGTACGATATTGTGCGGGAATTCAACGCATTCTTTCTGGACTATCAGGAGCAGTATGATGCCGATACCCGTTGGACAGATCGTATCATTTCCTCCTCTGGCGATTGGAGCGGTAATGTGTATGACTTCTATTTCCGGGTCTACAACAAGCTGATTCAGGACATCAAAGTGCCCTTCAAAATGGAGGGCGGTACCAGAGTGGACGATACAGATGTGCATAAAGCACTGCGCGAGGCGTTGGCAAATTGCCTGGTTCATGCCGATTATTATGGCAGGCAGGGACTGGTCATTATTAAAAAGCGGGACAGCATCACCATGTCCAATCCTGGCAGCTTCCGTATTGAGGTGGACGCGGCGAAAAGCGGCGGTGTATCCGACCCGCGGAACGGTGCGATGCTGAAGATGTTCAACCTGATTGATATTGGTGAGCGTGCTGGTAGCGGCATTCCGAATATCTTCCGCGTCTGGCGCGAGCAAAATTGGACAACTCCGGAGATTACAGAGCAACTCGAGCCGGAGCGGACAATATTAACGCTCTTATTCTCCAAGAGTGACGATAAAAAAGCGGCGATAAAGAGTGACGATAAAAAAGCGACGATAAAATCTGCGCGGCAGAAAGAAGAAATCGTTGCATACCTTACTGATCATATTTCGGCCAGAAGTGCCGATATTGCAGAGCTCCTTGGAGTCAAAAGTACACGAGCCAAGAAACTCCTCTCTGAACTGACTGCGGAGGAAATTGTTGTAGCCGAAGGCGGAAATCGAAACAGAACCTATAAGCTGAAAGCGTAAGGAGAGTGTCAGATGCCAATTCCCAAATATGATGAGATGTACCGTGCCTTCCTTGATTGCTTGGCAGATGGCCAACTGCACAGATCAAAAGAGGTAAAAGATACGGTTGCAGGGGTTTTCTCGGTGTCCGAAAAGGAGCGGGCTGAGATGCTGCCAAGCGGGAAGCAGCAGCTTTTTGATAACCGTATTGGTTGGACAAGGACATATCTGAAAAAGGCAGGCCTTGTGCAAAGTCCGTCACGAGGTATTTATGTGATTACGCCAGTAGGCAGACAAGTCCTCAATGAAAATCCTCCTCAAATCGATAACCTTTATCTCCAGCGCTTTGAGTCATTTCGAAAGTTTATTTCTCCGAACAATAATGAAGAAACAGCACTTTCGATACCCGCGGAAAAGGTGTCCGGTAAAACACCACAGGATATTTTGGATGAAGCCTTTCAGCAGATCAACACTACCCTGGCAGATGATCTCTTGAGTGAAATAATGAAGCAGCCTCCCGCTTTCTTTGAACATCTGGTCGTCAAGCTGTTGACGCAAATGGGATATGGTGGCTCGGTGGATCATGCCGGCACGGTCATAGGGCAAACCGGTGATGAAGGCATTGATGGTATCATCCGTGAAGACAAACTTGGCTTCAACTTGATTTATATTCAGGCGAAGCGTTGGGATTGTGACAAAACCGTTGGCAGACCAGAGATTCAGAAATTCGTTGGTGCGCTGGCTGGACAAGGTGCTTCCAAAGGATTGTTCATTACGACGGCCAAGTTCACGAAAGAAGCACGCCAATATGCAGAGAAGCAACACACCACAAAGGTCGTGCTTGTTGATGGTACCACGCTGGCAAAGTTGATGATTGAATATGATTTAGGTGTGTCCACGGAAGCTACATACGAAATTAAAAGAATTGACAGCGACTTTTTTGCGGAGGATCTTGATTGATTTTCTTCGCCAACTACCGGTAATTGATGGAGGCAATTGAGATGGTAACAGGTGCAATTAAAAATAAAGTAGATAAAATCTGGACGGATATTTGGGCAGGCGGTATCGCTAACCCTCTGACCGTTATCGAGCAGCTTACCTATTTGATGTTCATCCGTTCGCTGGATGAGAAGGAACAGGAAAACGAAGAATTTGAAAATATGACCGGCGAAAAAATGCCGAAAATATTCCCCCAGTCCGCTGCCGGACAGTCCATGCGTTGGAGTAAATTCAAAAATGACGATTCTCGCAGAATTTTTGATGTCATGTCCCAGCGTGTGTTTCCAGCCATTAAGAGCATGAAATATGGTCGGCTTCCAGATTTCAATGAAAAGGGCGAACTTGTTGAGATTGAGGACGAGCCTGGGAAAAAGGATGAAAGCACCACTGCATTCGCACGATACATGAGCAATGCCATGTTCCTCATTCCGACACCGCAGCTTTTGCAGAAGATCATCACCGGACTGGACGATCTTTACGAACATGACATTGCAGAGCTGGATATGCAGGGCGACCTCTATGAGTATATGCTTGGCAAGCTGTCAACAGCTGGTCAAAATGGGCAATTCCGCACACCGAAGCACATCCGCGAAATGATGGTGGAACTGCTGCAGCCGACCCCCGATGATACCATCTGCGACCCAGCATGCGGCACTGCGGGCTTTCTGGTTTCTGCATCCGAGTATATTCGCCGTAACTATGAGGATACCATGACATCTGAACAGTGGGAGCATTTTGCAGGGCCTGCTTTTACTGGCTTTGACACTGACTTCACCATGCTCCGTATTTCGGCTATGAACCTTATGTTGCACTCCATCAGCAACCCGGAGATTGATTATAAAGACAGCGTTTCGAAGCAAAATCAAATCACTGAGCGGTTTACCATGTGCCTTGCGAATCCACCTTTCAAGGGAACCGTGGATGCGGAAAGCATCAACGATAATCTGAAAGCGGTCACCAACACGAAGAAAACCGAGCTACTGTTCCTTGCACTGTTCCTCAGAATGCTAAAAAAAGGCGGCCAATGCGCCTGTATCGTTCCGGACGGTGTTCTGTTCGGGTCGTCCTCAGCACATAAATCTATCCGCAAGGAATTGGTAGAAAACCATCAACTTCGCGCCGTAATTTCTATGCCCTCTGGTGTGTTTAAACCCTATGCAGGTGTTTCCACTGCTGTACTGGTGTTCACCAAGACCGGTGCAGGCGGAACGGACAAGGTGTGGTTCTACGATATGAAGGCGGACGGCTTCAGCCTTGACGATAAACGGTCTGAAATTGCCGACAACGATATTCCTGACATCATTCAGCGCTTCCACCATCTGGAGAAGGAATCCGATCGGGAACGCACAGAGCAGAGCTTCTTCGTACCAAAGCAGGAAATCGTGGATAACGGCTATGATCTCTCCATCAACAAATACAAGAAAACAGAATATGTGGCAGTGGAGTATCCCTCAACGGAAGAGATTATGGACAAATTACTGGGGCTTGAAGAAGAAATTACGACAGGATTATTGGAACTGAAGGATCTTCTAAAGTGAGGAGGGATGGTATGAGCAACAACGAACTGCATATTCCATTTGCGGCACCATTGAATGCAGCAGATACAGAAACGCAAACTTTTGGCTGTCGCGCCAACAATCCAGACATTTGTGCGAGTAACGGACTAAACGGTGTGTGCCTTCGTAAGCAATGACTGTATTTGTAGAAAGCCATCTCGGGCTTGGAAGAGGCAGTACTCTAAATTAAAGGAGGATGGCAATGGTGAATCGTAAAACAGCAAGACTTGGAGATTTAGCCACCTATGTAAATGGATACGCATTCAAGCCTTCGGATTGGGGTGAAACAGGCCTTCCTATTATCCGCATTCAAGACTTAACCGGAAACAGTTATCAATTGAATAGATATGAGGGAGAATATCCTGACAGAATAGAAGTAAATAACGGCGATGTGCTTATTTCGTGGTCAGCCAGTCTTGGTGTATATGTGTGGCAGCGTGGCAAAGCACTACTAAATCAGCATATCTTCAAAGTTGTTTTTGATAAACTACCTATTGATAAAGAATACTTTGTTTTTGCTGTTAAACACAAACTGGCTGAAATGGAGTCCAAGACTCATGGCGCAACGATGAAGCACATTGTAAAAAAAGACTTTGACAGTACAACTATTCCATACCCGGAAATCGAAAAACAGGTAAGAATAGCCGAAAGATTGCATCGAATATCTTCGTTGATTGAAAAGCAGCAGGAGCAGCTCCTTTTGCTGGATCAGCTTGTGAAATCCCGATTTGTCGAACTGTTCGGCGTATATCCTTTAAATCCAAAGGGGTGGGAAACGGCCACTATACGGGATATTGTTACAGACGTGCGCTACGGATCCAGCCGCCCCGCTGTTGATGGAGGCAAATATCCATATCTCCGAATGAACAATATTACCTATGGTGGAGAATTGGATTTGACAGACACCAAACGTATTGATATACCCGACAACGAATTAGATAAGTGCACTGTGCGGCGTGGAGATGTTCTTTTCAACCGCACAAACAGTAAAGAGCTGGTTGGAAAGACTTGTGTCTATAACCGAAATGAAATGATGGTACTTGCGGGCTTCGTTATTCGTGTCAGGGTCACGGAGCGTATATTACCCGAATTCCTCTCGGCATTCCTAAATACAGATTTCTCAAAGCGGATGCTACTTGGAATGTGTAAAGCCGCAATCGGCCAAGCTAATATCAATGCACAAGAGATGCAAGACATTGGAATTTATCTGCCCCCCACGGAACTGCAACGGCAATTTGTTCAGTTTAAAGAACAGACCGACAAATCAAAACTTTGCGGTAAGATGGAGGTGGCGGCATGAAAATTAAGCTTAGACAAGCCTTTGACCTGCAAATGGGAAAGACACCAGCACGCAATAGGCCAGATTACTGGAACGGCGATCATAAGTGGATATCCATTGCTGATATTGGAAATGCAGGAAAGTTTCTCACCAAAACAAAGGAGAGTATAACCGCAGCAGGCATAGATGGCAGCGGTATCAAGGTTGTCCCCCAAGGAACAGTCATAATGAGCTTCAAACTATCAATCGGAAAGACCGCCATCACATCTGAAGACATGTACACCAACGAAGCAATTATGGCTTTCATTGACAACGGGAAGTTCGCAGTCGACACGAATTACCTGTATCACCTTTGCTGCGGGACAAATTGGACGGCAGGAACAAACAAAGCGGTTATGGGCTTGACCCTCAACAAAGCGACGCTTTTGGAGAAAGAAATCCCGCTGCCCGATATCAATGAACAGCACGAAATCGCAACTAAACTGGATAAAATAGATGCACTTATTGCTGAGAGACAGCAGCAGTTGGAACTAATTGATCAGGCTGTCAAGTCCCGATTTATCGAACTGTTCGGTGATCCGATTAAGAACACCCAGCATAGACCGACAACGGCTTTTATCAATGTAGTTACCATGCAGAGGGGGTTTGACTTGCCTGTTCAGGACAGAGAACAGAGTGGGAATATCCCTGTCTATGGATCTAACGGAGTTCTTGATCACCATGACCAAGCAAAGGCATGCAATGGCGGTGTAATAACAGGCAGGTCTGGAACTATTGGAAAAGTATTTTATACAAGGGGAGCTTATTGGCCTCTGAACACGACGTTGTTTTCGGTGGATACTCACGAAAATAACATCATCTACTTGGCTCATTTGTTGAGGATGTTTAACTTGGCCAGATTTACAGAAGGGACCGGAGTCCCTACTCTTAACAGAAATAAATTTCACAGTGCGCCAATTATTGATGTCCCTATAGATGAACAAAATAAGTTTGCGGCCTTCGTCGAACAGACCGACAAATCAAAATATTACAGCGTAGCATAGGCAGAAAGCGAGGTGAGATATATTGACTATTAGAGACGAAGTCGATTTATACATACAAGAGGTCCTAAAAATGCAATATATGGTTTCTAATAACATATCTCACCGTCTGACAAAAGGAGAACTGAGGGAAAAATTCATTAGGAGAGTGGTCCAGGATGAGTTTCCCAATCTGCTGTTGAAATCAGGCATTTTATGTGAGGGCACTTGGCAAAGTACACAAGGCGACTTTTTATGGCTTCGAGATGGTGCCCGCATCGGCAATTTGGACCTTTATGATTTGAAAGACTGTCTGATGTTCATGGAAATAAAGAGTCAAGCCACCGCAAAGGAACTGAGAGCCATAAACGATACAGCTAAAAATCTTAAGCAAAGGTATACTGGAGATTTTCCAATAAAGGTTGGCATGTTTTGTTACGGTACCGTCGCCAACGCAAAGACCATTTTACGAAAATTTGGCTTTACTTACGATAAGGAGATCGACGGTTATAATGCATACGCTAAGTCGAAAGACGTTATGCCAAATGTTGATTTTATTTTTAGCCTAAATATCGTTGATGATCCAGATGAATTGACATCAGCGTATTTGGTAGCCAGAGATTTTTCAGGTAACTGCAACTTATATATAGATAACCCGGTGATCCGTTACTTCTTTAATTATTTCCGGTAGTACGAGTAACAGGGTGGGAGAATACGAATATGTCGAATTTCGAATTTCTAAAAGAGAAAAAGGAATACGCATTGTTTGCCTCTGCAGCAATAGAGGCAGAAAAGGTGTATGTTTCCGCGCCTGCCATGTGTGCCGTAGGCTGCAGAAAAGCACTGGAACTGGCGGTGAAATGGGTCTATTCCGCGGATAACACCATGCAGATGCCTTACAAGGATAACCTACAGGCACTGATCCACGAACCCACGTTCCGTTTTGCCGTGGACTATAACACTTGGGGCAAACTGCCGTTTATTATCAAGCTGGGCAACTTGGCCGTTCACACAGAGCGCAGCGTTCAGGCCAGCGATGCGCTTGCCTCTCTGCAGGGACTGTTCGAATACATCCAGTGGGTGGACTACTGCTACGGCTCGGATTATGAGGAGCGCCACTTCGAGGAAGCAAAAATTCCGACCGCGAGGGTTGTCGTAGACACAAAGAAAATCAAGGAGCAGGAAAGCCTTCTGGGTGAAAAGGACGCAGAGATTGAAGCGCTGCGCCAGAAGATCGAGCAGATGTCCTCCCGGCTTACTGCCGCCAAAGAGCAGCACCAGCAGGAGCGTACTTTCGTAGCTGCCGATCTTTCGGAATTCAAAACCAGAAAGATTTACATTGATGTTGATATGAAGCAGATGGGCTGGAAATTCACCGGCGCAGATGCGGATGTGCAGGAAGAATACCCAGTTGAGGGCATGGCCGGCGTTGTCGGACAGATGGGCTATGTGGACTATGTGCTGTTCGGCAAAGACGGATTGCCGCTGGCAGTTGTCGAGGCTAAGCGTTCCAGCAAAGACCCTAACATTGGGCGCAAGCAGGCAGTGCTGTACGCAGACTGCTTGGAACGCAAATTTGGCCGCCGCCCCATGATGTTCACAACCAACGGCTTTGAAACTTACTTCTGGGACGATCAGAGTAGTCCTCAGCGCAAGGTCAGTGGTATATTCAGCAAAGATGATTTGCAGAAGCTCATGAACCGCAGAACCGAGCGCATGGATCTCCTGACCATTCCCATCGACGATAAGATTACCGACCGCTATTATCAGAAGGAAGCTATCCGCGCTGTGTGCGAACATATCGGACAAGGCTTCAGAAAACACCTGCTCGTCATGGCCACAGGTACTGGCAAAACAAGAACGGCATCCAGTCTGACCGATGTACTCAGCCGTGGCAAGCATGTCACGAACATTCTATTTCTGGCTGACCGTACTGCACTGGTGAAGCAGGCAAAGGATGACTTTAAAAATTACCTGCCGGATATGTCGCTGTGCAATCTCTGCTCCAATAAGGATGATCGCAGCGCCAGAATCGTTTTTTCCACCTACCCGACAATGCTGAATGCAATCGATGATACAAAGGCGAAGAACGGGCAGCGCCTGTTTACCCCTGCGCACTTTGACCTTATTATCATCGACGAAAGCCACCGCAGCATTTTCAAAAAATATCGTGCCATCTTCGAATATTTCGATGCAATCATGGTAGGTCTGACCGCAACTCCCAAAACGGATGTGGATCGCAACACCTACGATTTCTTTGAAATGGAGCACGGCGTCCCCACCTATGCGTATGACTACGAGACAGCAGTATACCAAGATCATGTGCTCGTTCCGTATTATAACTACGAAGTCAAAACTAAGTTTTTGGAGGAGGGCATCACCTACGACGATCTTTCCGATGAAGACAAGGAACGATATGAGGATGATTTCGTTGAGGATGGCCTCCTGCCAGACTTCGTTCCGTCGGCACAACTAAACAAATTCGTGTTCAATGAAACCACCGTAGACACCGTATTGCAGGATTTAATGGAACGCGGCATACGCGTCGCCGGTGGTGACAGACTGGGGAAAACAATTATTTTCGCCCAGAACAAGCGCCATGCAGAGTTCATTTTGGAGCGATTCAATAAACTGTACCCCAGACTCAAAGGCACCTTCGCACAGCGAGTAATCTGCGATGACTCATATGCACAGACGATCATCGACGATTTCAAGGTACCTGACAAGGAACCTGTTATTGCGGTATCTGTCGATATGATGGATACCGGCATCGATGTACCGCAGTGCGTTAACCTTGTATTTTTCAAAAAGGTACGTTCCAAGGCGAAATTCTGGCAGATGATCGGTCGTGGAACGCGCTTGTGCAAGGGACTGACCTGCACCGACCAGATGGACGGCGAATATACCGATAAAAAGCGCTTCCTTATTTTTGACTACTGCGGTAACTTTGAATACTTCCGTGCGCACAAAGAAGGTTTCGAATCGAAAGAAACCAAGTCATTATCGGAGAATATCTTCGGCAAGCAAATTCGATTGGCTGTTATGCTGCAGGAAAGCGCTTTTGCAGGTGATGACTATCAGGCATGGCGGTCAGAGCTGGTTGGCACGTGCTTTGCGCAGATACAAGAACTGAATACAGAACTTATTTCCGTTCGACTGCGCATGCAGAGTGTCGAGAAGTTCAAGAAACCTGGTGCGTTTAATTACATAAGCGAAGGCGATAAAGGCGAACTACTGCAGCAGATTGCTCCCATTGTGCGTCTGGATGATAACGACGAGTATGCAAAGCGCTTTGATAATTTCATGTATGGCCTTATCATCGTATCAATGGAGCAGATGCCATCATTCAAATATGCGCAGAGACAGCTGCGTGATATGGCGACCCTATTGGAACGAAAGGTTAGTATTCCGCAAATTAAGGCGAAACTGCCTATTATCAAAGAAGTCAACACTGATGCCTTCTGGGAATCCAATGATATTCTGCTGTTTGAAAATGTACGCAAGGAGCTGCGTGAACTGATCAAGTTCATTGTTGAACAAAATCCTGTTAAAAATCCGATTATAACCCATCTGACCGATCCAATCATAGAACAGCAGGAAGGCACACCGTTGGAGACTCCTTATGATTTTACTGATTACCGTGACAAGGTTAATCGCTATGTCAATGAGAACGGGGATACATTGGCGATTTACAAGTTGACACATAACATACCGTTGGCGGTAGGCGACTACCAAGAGCTTGAACGCGTATTGACCAGCGAACTGGGCAGTAAGGAAGATTACGAACGCGAATACGGTGATACCCCGTTCGGCCTGCTGGTTCGTAAGATTGCGAAGTTGGATCACGATGCAGCAATGGCAGCATTTTCGCAGTTCATCAATGACCAGTCTCTGAATCAGAAGCAGATTGCCTTTGTACATAAAATTATCAACCATGTTGAGCAAAATGGTTATATGGAAAGCATCACCATGCTCACTAAGCCACCGTTTGACAAACCTCTTGGTTTTACAAAGCTGTTTGATCGAAAGACTCAAGCGAAAATCATGGCGGCTATCAACAAGGTTAAAGATAATGCGATCGTAGTTGTAGCTTAGCCGATATGCTTTTGGAGATATAGCCGCTTGCTGATGCTCCCTTATATAGCCAATGGTGGGAAAAAACTTTGTTAATGAGAGATTGCTCATGCCGAGGATTATTAGAAACGCAATCAGATGTAAGAAATGTGGAGAAGTCATCGAAAGCGAAACCGTCCATGATTTTAAGTTTTGCAGCTGCGGCTCCTGCGCCGTAGATGGTGGTCACGACTACCTTCGCAGATGCGGTAATCGTGAGGACTGGGAAGAACTGTCTGAAGTGGAAAAGGTGGAGGACAACGGTGCGTTGACTTGATTCTGGGTGATTAGGAATTGGGGTGATAGGATGTCTCTTAAAATTCAGCTTTTTGAAAACCAACGCATCCGCACGGCGTGGGATGAAGAAAAGGAAGAATGGTACTTCTCCATTGTCGATGTGGTTGGCGTACTGACGGACAGCGTTGATCCCACGGCGTATTGGCGCAAACTTAAACAACGGTTGAAGGCCGAAGGCAATGAAACCGTGACAAATTGTCACGGTTTGAAAATGACGGCTCATGATGGCAAGAAACGCCTGACCGATGTGGCCGATACCGAACAGCTCCTCCGCATCATCCAGTCCATCCCGTCACCCAAGGCAGAACCGTTCAAGCTGTTATCTTGATATCAGGATAACAACTTTTATTCCGAAAAAAGGATTATACCGATTTTCTTTTTTACAGTAGGCAGAATCTCTTGATTGATAAGAGATTCTGCGGTATTTTATCGGAATAATATTGCAAGACACATGGATCTCCAAGATAATTTCAATAAGGGAAATCACCCTTGAAATTATTTTAGGAGGAGTCAGCCTATGAAAGAACTATTGATTCAGCACCTTGCGGAAGATACGGCGCAGCAACTACGAGGCATGGGATTAAGTGAATCGACCCTCTCGTTCTACCAGAACGAATCGTTCAGACTGATTATTCGTTTTTTCAAAGAAAGAGGTATCCAGTGCTATGACTACGATGTGATGTGCGAATATTTGAGATTTGAATATTCGCGCTTTCAGAGGGGTGAAATCAATCTGAAACGGTTACGTGCTCTTGAACTTGGCGCAAATCGGTTTATGCGTGTTGCTGAGGGGCAAAAACTTGAATGGAGGGTGTGCTCAAGGGGGACGCATATCACGCTTTCGCCAACATATCAAACTTTATTAGAGGACTATTTGTCCTCGCTCCATCAAGCTGAATCCACCATATCAGGAAAAGCTGCTGTAGTGCGAAGATATCTATCCTACCTGCACTTCCAGGGTAGAGACACTCCCAGTGACTGGTCTATACGAGATCTGAAACAATTCATTTTGGAGACCATTGATGAGTATAACAGCAAGTCTCATCTTTTGTCAGCATTGAGAGACTTCCATGCATATCTTTCGAAGTGCGGCGCAGTGGATTTTGCATATGAGACGGCAATGATGTGTCCATCAACGCCGCGGAAGAAGGTGCTTCCATGCTTCACAGAGGAAGAACTGTCCCAGATTTTCTATTCCATCGACACATCAAGTGCCGTTGGGAAAAGAGATTATGCAATGCTGATGCTCGCCGTAAAAACCGGCCTGCGTACAATTGATATTTCACGCCTATATTTGTCTGATATTCGATGGGAACAAGGTGAAATAAGGATCGTTCAGCAGAAAACCATGCAGCCTCTATCTCTTCCGCTTGATTCATCTGTAATGGACGCAGTTGCAGACTACATACTGAATGGCCGTCAGCAGACCCAATCTAAATGTGTTTTTCTTAGAGATCGCGCCCCGTTTCAGGGATTTCATGATGGGCATGCGATAGCCCATATGTTTAGGCGGAGAATGAAATCCGCTGGTTTGGCAAAGGAAAACGGTGACGGAAGAAGCATCCATGCATTAAGACGGACTCTCGGAACAGCTATGGCAAAGGCTGATGTCCCGCTTTCGATGATATCACAGGTTTTGGGACACCAGTCCACGGATGCTGTCAAACGATATATCTCCTTGGAAGAAAATCATCTGAAAAGATGTGCGCTGTCCCTTTCGGGCATTGAAATTACTCGGAAGGAGCTGATTGGAGATGTATGAGTACAAAAGCCCGTTTGCTATGCACATAGAAGGGATGCTATCATTCAAAGAATCTTTGGGGTATTCCAAAAGCACTCACGAGCCATCCCTTCGCAATTTTGATAGGTTTTGCATGGAGAATTATCCCGAAAAAGCATTGCTTTCTGAGGAAATCGTTTTGTCATGGTTAAAGAAGCGCCCTCAGGAAAACTCTGGTGGCTTAAAAAAACGAGCCAATACGATTAGGCAATTTGGAAAATACTTGACCTACATGGGACATCAGGCATATATACTCCCCGCAAATTTTGTCGGCGGACGAAGTGGCTTTATTCCATATATATTCTCAGATGAGGAACTTGCATCTTTTTTTGCCGCAACCGACGTCTATCCAAAAGGGAAATTCAATTTGCACCGGCAGTATGTGGTGTCTGTCATTTTCAGACTCATATACTGTTGCGGACTGCGTCCCAATGAGGCACGCCTGCTGGAAACTGGTGATGTTGATCTTACCTCAGGACGGCTTACCATAAAGGACACCAAAATGAACAAAGATAGGATCGTTATGATGGCTGATGACGTAGCTGAATTGTGCTGCCGTTATGATAAACTTATTAAGGACATATTTCCCCAAAGAACATATTTCTTTCCAAACATCCAAGGAAGCCCTTATGCGCCCAACGCGCTCATACACCTCTTTCGCCAGTGTTGGGGGATGGCTGGCGGCAATCTTCAGGCCAATCACACACCCCGAATCTATGATTTACGGCATCGATTTGCGACGGCTTCACTCATGCGGTGCTTAAGTAGCGGTCAGGATATCTATGCTTTTTTGCCATATCTAAGTGCATATATGGGACATGTCAACATATCTAATACAGCTTATTACATTCATTTGCTTCCAGACACACTTACCCAATCCTCCGCTATTGATTGGGAGCGTTTTTCAAGCCTTGTCCCGGAGGTGAACGCATGAAGAAGTATTTGAGTGATGATAGACTGTTCATCCTAATCCGTGACTTTCTGACGGAGTATCTTCCCAAACAACGCTTTTGCAGTATCAATACAATAGACTCATATCGAGCAACATTAAATTTGCTGTTAGATTATGTGTGCGTGTCAATGCAAATAGGTCTGCACCAAGTGACCTTTGAGTGTATTGATGCCGACGTTTTGGCTCATTTTTTGGATTGGCTGGAGAAAGAACGAGGCTGTTCTCCTTCAACGCAGAACCAAAGGCTTGCTTGTATTCGATCCTTTTACAAGTATGCCGGGACGAAGGACATAATGTTGATAGCTTATCATCAAGAATTAATGAAGGTTCCACTAAAAAAAACACCCAAAACTATGACAGTAAAATTTCTCACGGAGGATTCTCTGGCTCTGCTGCTTCAGCAACCGGATCCTCACAGACCCAAAGAGTTTAGAAATCTATTTTACATGGTGCTGATGTATGATACCGGCTGTCGTAATCAGGAACTGCTGGATATGAAATTAGCTGACTTCCACGCTGATGCTAAGTCTCCATTTGTTGTTGTGACTGGAAAGGGCAATAAGACACGGGTGATTCCTGTTATGAAAAAAACCGTTTTGTATTTCGAAAAATACAAGGCATTATTTCACGAAAATAGTCCTTATGACAGCTACTTATTCTATACGATATCAAACCACACGCATAAGCAGATGTCACCAGATAATGTTGCCAGATTCATGAAGCAGTACGGAGAGCGCGCATTTGGAACGAGCGCATCAGAGAAAATAAAAGTTCATCCTCATATGTTGAGACATACACGAGCTATGCATTTATATCGTGGAGGGATGCCACTGTCCTTAATTTCCGAATGGCTGGGACACGCCCATCTTGAAACAACAATGATTTATGCCTATGCTGACACAGAGATGAAACGGGAGGCTATCCAAAAAGCAACAGCTCCATTAAATCCGTTGAAAACACCTCTATCTCACAATGCACCAATGGGTCCAGATTTAATCCGCTCACTTTACGGTTTGAAGTAAAATATTATTCCGAGTTAAATAGGTGGCATTCTTCGCAATTCGGTGGGAATGCCACCTGTCTGCTCTATAAGTCAAGATAATCTTTTTTTCGGAATAAAAACTCTGGTTGGCACAGGTCGGTCGGGAGCGCATTGAAGAAACCATCGACCCGGAGCTGACCATTGAACGTGCGTTAGAAACCTATCTCAAGAAGGGCTATACCCGTGAGTGGATCAACCAGCGGCTGCAAGCCATTCAGGTTCGCAAGGAACTGACAGACGAGTGGGACGCCCGCGGCGTGCAGAAGGGCGTGGAGTACGCCATCCTCACCGATGAGATCTCCCGTGCGTGGTCGGGGATGTCCACCCGCCAGTACAAAAACCTGAAAGGCTTGAAAAAGGAAAACCTTCGTGACAACATGAGCACGCTGGAACTGGTGTTGAATATGCTGGCGGAGGCCACCACCACGGAAATTTCCAAACAGAAAGCACCGGCAACCCTTTCGGAAAACATCGATGTGGCCCGTGCCGGTGGCAAGGTGGCTGGCGACGCGCGGAAGGCCATTGAGACGCAGACCGGCGTTCCTGTCATTACTTCCAAGAATGCTGCGCAGCTCAGTGAAGTGGTTACAAATCTGCTGGAAGACGCGGGAAATAAAGAAAAATAGCATTCAGACCCTACATGGGGCGGTTTAAAATCTGCCTCGCTATAGACAAAGATAACCGTGTGCTGACCGCAAGGTCAGCACACGGTTTTTCATTTGGATTCCTTCAGCCAGGTCTCCAGTTCCTTCTGGGAGATCAGCCCCTGCTCGCATTTATCCTTTTCCGCTCTGGCCCGCTCGCTCCAATCGTAAAACTGCTGGTCGGTGATCCGCCCGGCCTTGATCCACGCGAAGCGCCGCTTGTATTCCTTGCGGTAAGCTTTGAAAGCGTCATTGTTTGCCTGTCGAAGCGTCCATTGTTTCAGAGCGCCGATGTCGCGGCAGCGCTGCTGACCTTTCGGAACAGGCCGCTCGCAATATTCCGCGCTGACCCGTCCGGTCTGCGGAAACCAGCGTCCGCAGTTCTTGCAGCGCCGCACGGTGATGTTCCGCTCCACGCAGCTCCGCAGAGAGTAGTCGATCATGTCCCGGATGCTGGAGGAATACAGCACCGGCGAACACCGCCCCGGCTCCACCGGCTCAAAGCTGAGGGGGATAGGGCGGAAACAAAACAGGTCGGGATCTTTCGGCATATCGTAGGTATAATTCCTTGCTGCCTGCGCCTGCGGCTCGCGTCCCGCGCTGTCCACATCCAGCACCAAGTCGAAAAAGTGTTGGATCTGCTGCTGGTACAGCGGAAGCTGTTCGGGGAGCTGGCGCAGCTCGTCCAGCATTTGCGCATCCTCCGCACTGCCTCGGTCATTCTGGATAAACATTGCCGTCTGACGGTAGTAGCAATGGACATAGAGAAGCTGAAAATAAATGTGTACGGAGGCTAATTCGCCCAGCTTTTTCATGGCGCTCTCCAGCGCGCCCCGGTCATCCTCTGCGATAAATCGGCTCCAATCCTCCGCGATGCATTGAAGTAGCGGTGTCACCTCCGCGCAGTCCAATTCCTGAAAGGAGAGAAGGCTCTCCAGAAAGGAAAGCTCCCTCTGGGCATCCGGAACGCCCTGCATACCAAGGGAATCATACTGAAAAATCTCTCTGCCCTCAGAGAAATACATTTTGGCATACCACATGGCAGATCACCTCGAAATAGACAATCGTAATATAAAAATACGGACAGTCTTGACAAGGAGTGAAAAGTGTGTTACCATACGATCACGGAAAGACTGTCAAAAACGGATTGAGATAAGTCTAACACCAGAACGAGATATTGTCAATGGGAAAAAGACTGCTTATCCGGAGGTTGCACCTTGACAATTGAACACCCATCACCAGAGATGATACTCGCCGGGGAAGTATCGCCACGACACTGTAACCGAGCGGTCGAGCGTACCAAGGCAGAGATATACGCCGCGCAGAAAAAGCGGGGCAGGAACGGGTATGGTGCATGGTAGACCTAAAGCAGAAAGAGGTGAGAGCCGTATATTGTTCTGACAAAAAGAAAAGCCGCTGAACTGTTGCAGCAGTCCAGCGGCGCGCCGCGTTTCGGAAAACGCAGACTCCATCTGCAAACAGTCTAA
>UMHA01057982.1_pt1 | contig 18099 bp, 12 predicted proteins | sample 1965401 | NCBI WGS metagenome assembly UMHA01 (sample SAMEA4836085, study PRJEB28245) | human gut metagenome | biome: gut microbiome; material: fecal sample | place: Denmark | collected 2008 | reverse complement strand
GTACTCGTTGCCCACACGCACAGCCTCCTCGACGGAGTAGATGTCGCCGGTGGCGGGAGGCGCAGAGAATGCTTCCTCTACCGGTTGCTCCGGCGCGGTATCTAAGTCTGCATCAGACGCGGGTTCTGGCGTTTGTGCGGGTGCGTCTGCCGTTGGCGGCTCGGCTGGCACAGTGACCGCAGATTCTCCCTGCGGTGCGACAGAGGGCGTTTGTTGCGGCTGTGTGGGGACTTCTGACGCGACCTCGCTGGTCGCTCCCGCTGCCACCATCGGGGCGTCTTGCGTATTTGTTGCCGGAATAGCTTCCTCTTGTGCCATCGTGGGACTGGTGTCTGCGTCCGGCACAGTAGTTTGTCCGCAGCCCGTAAGCAGCAGGGTGGTGCAAATGGTGAGCAGTATGATCCTTTTCATAGCCGTATGCTCCTTTCGCTTTGGTAGCAAACACAACTACCACACAACCGTTCGCAAGTCAACGGGAATATAGAAGAAGTCAAAAAGCCAAGGATGAACGCAAAAGCTCATCCTTGGCTTTTTGGTACTATCAGCTTCCGGTGGTGTAGCCGCCGCCCACATCTGCACCATAGTCACAAGTATAGCGCCACGCCACAATGTCTCCGTCCTGTAATTGATAACGAGAACAGCCGTAGTTGGGGTACCAGCCGTTGACGGAATACATCCAACCTGAGCCTTCTCCCACGTCAAACTCATACAGGTTATTGATGCCCTCTATATAGGCGCTGTTGTACATGGGCGTCCAGCTGGACTCCATGTGTATCTTGTTGTCCTTGCAGATACGCTGAAGGACGTCAAAGACACTTTCACCTTCACTGAAGCTGACTATTGTGCTGGATAAGATCACGCCATCGGAAGGGACAAGTGGTTTTTTGCTCTCATCGCACAGTTCCCAGTTGTCGAGTATGGTCTCGCATGAAATGGAAAATGTACAGGTATAGGTGATACCGTCATCAATGTCCGCCTCATCCGGCTCTACCGGATCAGGACGGCCCTCCGGCACGGGGTCGGTTTGGTATCGATCCTGCTGCCCGACATCGGTCGTGACGGTATTGCCGCCGATAATCGAGGGATCGTTGGGGTCTGCGGAAGGCATTTCCGATCCTGTCTGCTCCTGCTGTTGGGTATTCTCCTCGGTCTGCTGTGTCCCGGCGGGTGTGTCAGACGTTTTCTCAATCAGCTTTCCGCCCACTAACAGCAGTGTCGCTACCAATACCGCTGCCGCAATACACGCGAAAAGCGTATGCTTCCAAGTCCTCTCCATGGGCTCTCCTCAATGCGTACTGCGACGTTTCCGCATAAGTACCGCACCTGCAGAGATAGAAAAGACAGCACCGCTTATCCAAAGAAGCATCTGACTATCATCCGCTGTATGCACAGCATTCTTTTTTGTGTTATCTGCCTTGTCGGTCTGAGCGATTTCAGACCAGCCTATGGCCACGGGAGAAAGTCCTGTCAGCGTTACCTGCAAGCCATCTGCAGTTTCAGTCACGCGGGGAGCTTCTATGCCTCCTGCCTTTTTCCCAAAGGAATCGGCGTCAAAAACGTGTACCACGGCAAAATTATGGCTGTCCCTACCTGTACCAGCGGGATAGGGCAGCAGTACCGTTATGCGCCCATCCGCAGGCAGCTTATCAGTACCGTCCGCCCAACCTCCAGCAGCATCCGGGATGAGGAAGGAGACATCGAACAGTTGATAGGCTGTACGTTTGATCCCCTTATCCACCGTCTGCAGCTTAGAGAGCATCTGCGCCTGCAGTTTTGCCAGCGTATCCAAGTCACTCATATTCTTCAGGGCTGTGGGGAGCGCGGTCAGCTCCGTCACCTGAATACGTCCGCCCAGCTTGTGATAACCGCAGATGGCACACTGATCACCGGTATACCTGTGGTTACTCTCGTTGACATGTGCCCCACACACAGCGCAGGCAAGCCAATGTGCTGTGTCGCTCATGCTGTAGCCAGAGGCCGTCCGATGCCCCAGTGCAGTAGCCAGCGTTTCAAACTCACTGCGGCCGCAGACGGAGCAGGTACGAGTCTTGAGCTTAGGCTCGGTGCAGGTTGCCGCCGTTTCCTTCCATTCGCCAAAGGTGTGTTTGCCGTTGGCACAGTCAGCTTTCACGTCGCTCATGTCATACAGCGCTGTTTTATTCTTCAACAACCGTTCATAAGCCACAAGGGCATAAGTCCCCTGCTGGGTGGCCATACCGTCCACCGCCGTAGCATTTCCATCCTTGTCCGTCAGGGTATGGTGAAAAGCCTTTTCCGCTGCGTTGTAAAACACCAGCAGTGCGTCCACAGCGGATTTGCCGCCCTTGACAAATCTCTCATCCGTGGCCGCATTGATGCCCAGCGCAGCGCAGGCTGTGATGACCTGTGCCGCACTCTCTGAATTTATCGTTTTCCACGATGCATAGCTTCCGCCATCCTTCTGCATAGTGGAGAGAGCCGTAACCGCTTTGTCTACGGCTTTCTTCACGTTCGTGTCGCTCTTATTATAATAAGGCGCAAGTGCCTGCACAGCCATAGCCGTCATGTCCGGATCAGACGTAGAGGCGCTGAGATCCCAGCCGCCGTCGGAGAGCTGCTTATCGAGAATGTGCTTTATACATTTCTCCCGCGTATCCTTGTACGCTGTCTTATAGCTTTCACGGGTATCCAACGCGATCAGCGCAAATATCGGTCCGTTGAGCCCCTGCGCCGACACCCAGTCGAAGTTGGAGTACGGCTTCAGTAGGTCGCAGCCGCCAACGGAGGACGCATCTCTTCCGATAGCACTGAGTGCGATAATGACTCGCGAATTTTCCGTAGACTTTCCGGCCTTAATGACACCGTCACTGCCCACATAGCTCTTGCAGTAGGATGCCAAATTGGTATAGTACTGTTCAAAACGCCAGTCGCCCTTTTCATAGCGGCCACTGCGGGCAAGGGCGAATACATCCCACTCGTTGCCGAAGGTGGGGGCAGTCAGTTTCCCCGCCATGGTCGTCAGTGCATCCTCCATTGCCGTGATCGGATCTGTTCCCGCGGCAAAGGCCGTTGTGCACAAACCCAGCGACAGGACAGCCGCCAACAGTAATGACAGCAGCCGTTTTGTCGTCTTTATATTCATAGCTTTGTCCTCTCTGTCAATTCTCGATGATATACAGGTCGCCCGTTTCCGGGTCCTCATACACCACGCCCTTGTTGGTCAGGCCGCCGGTGGAGACATTGCCGGAGCTTTCGATCACATCCGCTGCGTCGATCTTATCCAGCTTGTCCTGTTCTATGGCTGTCTGTATGCGTGTGAGATCCACCCGCCAAAATGTGATGACCGCCGCCATTAGCCCGCAGGCCAGCACCAGCATCACATCCGTCAGGTTGGCCACATACTGCATGGGCTGCACATCTTCATCCTCACGAAGGCTGCTGCCACGCAGACCGCTTCCCCGGATCATCGCTCCGCCTCCTTCATCTCCTGAAGGCATCCCTCCATGACTGTTTCTACATCAGACAGGTCTGCGGCATACCACCGCTTGCGGATCGCGGAGATGACCGAGCACACCGCCGCGGCAATAAGTCCCGCGATAGTGGTGTCGAATGCCACGCTCATGGACTGCGACAGCGTAGCGGTATCGCCCTGTCCCAGTGCCACGATACCAGGACCCAGGGGGATCAGCGTACCCAGCAAGCCGAACATAGGACCGAGCTTGGCCACGGTGTCCGTAATGCGGACGATGCGGCGATAATAGTCCTCCTCCGCCTCCAACATCCGCTTGGCGGCGGCAATGCGTGCTTCCTCCGGGAGGTCTGCGGTGCCCAGCAGCTTGGAAAAGGCCAGCTTCTGCCGGTTCAAAAATGGTTCTTCCTCCAGCATGGCGCGGATAGCGTCCGGCGCGCAGCCCCGCATATCGTGCAGCAGCTCCACGGTGTTGGCCTTGTCGCTGCCGGCGCGCTGGGCGGCCTCGTAGATCACAAAGCCGATCTCAATGATGGCCACCGCGATCAGCAGCAGCAATATGATGTAGCAGGGGTAGCGCAGTCCCTGCCCGATCACATGAAGTATCTCTGTCATTGCTCGTTGTCTTCCTTTTTCTTATTCCTCCGAGCCACACCGCTATTGCCGCGGCGGAGGCCGTTTTTGCGTCCCAATACCACCAGCGTCACCACCAGCAGCACCGCCAAGATCACCCACAGCCAGTTGAAGCTGTGTATGGGTGCCTCGTTCGTCCATTTGGCGTACAACGTCATATTCCCGGTCACGGTGTCCTTACCGAAATCCCACTGGTTCTGTAGATCGATGTCGCTGTACCAGCCCGCAAAATACAGACCGTCCTTGGTAGGATCGGCGGGCTTTGTGACCTTGCCGCCCAGCGCCACAGTCTGATCCGGCACTTCGCTGCCGCCGTTGCTCTCAAACCGCACCAGGCAGCCCTCGGACACCGTTACGGTCACATCCTGCGCCGTGGCGGCGTACCGATCCTCACCGCCCTTGGTGGACACAAAATTGTTGCTGCTGCGTATCACGGACGAGCCTGCCGTGCCGATGACTTTCAACTGGAAAGTACCGACCATGGTGTTGGCCTGCCACGTTTCTCCCTCTGCGTTAAAAGATGCACGGTTCATGTAGAATGCGTGATACCCATCCCGCAGCGTTATGTCGGTGGTGCGGATGGAATTGTTGGCCATACCGCTGCCCGGCACCAATTCGAAAAACGTTCCGTCATACAGTATCTCGTTCTGCATGGCGTACAGCGGGTACGGCTCGTCCGCATCAGTGCGGCGCAGGGTAAACATCACGGTGATAACGTCGCCGGTGACGGCCTGTCGTTCTGCCTTGCCATCCACGGATAGGACGAAATCGAAGCTCTTGCTCTCGTCCACGGCAAAAGCTGCGGTGGTCAGCGTCAGTGCCAGCATCAGCGCCGCCAGCAGGGCACTGAAAAATCGTTTTGTCATAAAACCTCCAAATCCGGGCCGTCCCCTGCCCCGAAACGGGGCAGGGGAGCAGTCCGGTCATTGCGGGAGCTTGCTTTTAGTTGTTGACAGCGGCGATGATCTTAAGCACATCTGTATTATCCACCACCTTACTGCCGTCCATATCGGCCCGCAGGAACTTCTCCATGGTGACATTGCCGGCAAATCCCGTGTAATCCGCGTTATACATGTTCACGATCAGCTGTGCGTCGTTGATGTCCACACCACCGGTCATGTTCACATCGCCGGAGTAGTCCACGGTCTTCTTGCCGGTGCTCTCGTCAACATTCATAATGCTGACATTCTGCTTGACGGTTTCCGCATCATCACCGGAGATCACCAGATATGCCCATGCCTGATACTTTTCGGAGTAGTACATGGGGGCAGCGGTACTGCCGTCATAGCTGCAGGTCAAATAGCCGTTGGTCTTGCCGCTGCAGAGGACGAGCCACATGGTCTTTGCGGATTCGCCTGTGCCCAGCTCCAGATATTTAACGACCTCATCTGCCGCAAAATCGGCCTTTTCGGTGTAGTCGATTTTCACAGCAAACGATCCGTTCGAAAGTGTGTCCTTATCAAATCCGTCCGTGTAGGTATACACAAGATTCCCGTCTTTTTTTTCGGGCTCACCAAAATCCGTCCACTCATTTGCCAGGTTCTGCTTGTACTGCACTGTGTAGTTGCGCTTGTCGTTCTGCTTGATAGTGGCTGTCAGTGCGGTTGCGGATGTGGGAATCGTGCCGCCAGTAAGAGTTTTTTCCACACCATCGGCTGTATAGGTCAATGTTACATTCTCATCCCAGCCGTTACCGGTCTTAATAAGCGCAACAGAATCTGTCGCCTTCTCCACCGTGACGGTGATACTCTCGCCCTTCACCATGCTGCCGGGGATGGTGTAGGTGTAAGTGTAAGTCTTGCTGCGTCCATCGCTTATAGTTAACTCTTTCGCCGCAAGCTCAACGTCACCCACTGTGACGACATAGGCAATGGCCGAATTGCTACGGGGCGAAGTTACCTTGAACGTCACATCCTCGCCTTCGGGGACGGTCATATCATTAGGCAATCCGGCGATAGTTGTCTTATCGGGATAGGTCACATTCACCGTTACCATCTTTTTCGGTGTCGCCTTGACAACGATCTTGCCGGTAACATACTGCGCGGCGATGGTGTAGGTCGTCTCGTTCTTGGTCACGGGGACAGAAATGCCGTCCACTGTAGCGGTGACGGTATATGCCTTACCGTCGGTCACATTAAAGGTATAATCCTTGCCTGCGGCGGCAGAGCCCTCTCCCTCGAAGCCCTCGGGCAGTGTGACGCTGTAGCCGCCCACCGTGACGGTGGTGGTCAGGTTGCCGGCCTTGGCCAGCGGAGCATCCTTGTCGATGGCATTGGCCTTATCGTCGATCTTGGCATCGGAGACAGCCACTTTCGCCGCACCCACGGCGGAAAAGGTCTCAAAGGTCAGCTTGAACGCCGTGTCACTGCCATTGATGGCATGGTGGCTCGTTCCGGCGATCCTCAGCTCGCCCTTACCCAACTCGGTCACCTTCGCATCAGCGGGCGCGATGCTCTTGTACCGCAGCTTTGCTGTGTCATAGGTCACGGTGAAGGAATAGGCGTTAAAGGTGTTGGACGCGCTATAAGTCCCGTTGGCCTCGGTCAGATGCACGGCCACAGGCACGATGGTCTCGCCGTTCACACCGGCGCTGATGCTCTTCGGCACGCTGACCTGATAGCCCGGCGCAGGAGGCGTGATGGTGACGGTGAGGGAAATCGGATCAGTATTTGCGGTTTTATTTTCGTCCTTCAGCATAGAAGAAACGACCTGTGCAGAAAACTCTGCATCACCTTGAATATCCTGTTTTGCAGTAAAGGTGATCGTTGCGAATTTTCCCGCTGCAATGGGACTATCGACAGTCGAGCAGAAATAGTTTACCTGCACATATTTCTTGCCATTCTCTGTTTTTACATCTTTAACAACGTTGGTATAACTGTCAGCGCCGACTCCGCTATTAAACTCAAACTTGGTATCATCAAAATAGAGGCGCGCCTCCGCCGAAGCAATGTCCTCTATCTGTTCATCAAAGGACAATGTTACAGTTATGGTCTCCCCCTGCGCAATGGACGTCTTGTCCGCAGTGGGGGTAAGGCTAAGTGCAAAAGCCGATACGCAAAGGCTTATCATCAATATGATGGCCAACATAAAAGAAATTACTTTTTTCATATACTCTCCTTATTAACCCAAAGAGCTTCTAAATCCATTGACATACAATGCGATCAATCCGGCATCATTTATGGTAACGCCATCGCTCTTAGTCACATCGGCAGCTTTGAGCTGTGTCTCATTCATCGTTCTATAGCCATTAACATACAGCGCGATCAAGCCCGCATCATTGATCGTGACCTTGCCGTCGCCGTCCACATCGCCCAGCGTGTACTCAGGCTCTTCCGGCTCGGTTTCGCCGATGTGCTTCAAGTTGAACTTGTCCAGAATGCCATTCAACGCATCAACGCTTTCAGCCTGCAGCAGCTCCCACTTGGCCTGACGCATGTTCTGATACGCATCGCGGTCTTCGCCGGACTGGATGTCCACTGCCGCGTGTACGCCGGTGCTCATCATCAGCTTCATATAGGCTTCCAGCTTCTGAGCCTGTAGAGTCGTGGTTTTCGCAATGGCCGTCACATCCTGCAGGATATTCAGCTCCTTTTCCACCAGCGCCGCGCCGGTGATGGGCGCGCCGTAGTAGGTGCGTGCGGTGTTGACCGCCGCAAGCTTGGCGTCATCAGGCTCAGTGTAGGTGTAGCCGTTGTCGCCCACATAGACGGCGCGGGTCAAATTGTCTTTGGCCTCCGTCACCGTGGTAATGGCATCGTCCAGCAGCTTTGCCGCAGCTTCATTATCCATGAAGCTGGCTCTTGCAGTTTCGGCCGCAGCAAGGTAGTCGTTGGCCGCCGCAGCGGTGGCACGTGCTTCCATGGGCAACATACCGGTCAAGGGTGTGTTTTCATAAGTGAACGCCACCGGAAACCAATAGAAGCCGGGCCGATTAACGATAAGTCTGGTAACATTGAGGCCGTCCGGTGTTGTTGTAGTATACAACCCATGGCAGCCGCGCATCAGCGCGTTCCAATCAGGCTGAGCCAGCGCACGAAGCTCATTTCCGCTTGTCGAAGTCAGTGAACGGCCGTCCTGGTATACCGCCATTGCCGCGCCGATCTGGCTCATCAAGGGCATAGCAGAGTTTTCCTGCTTTATCCATGTGCTGTATACATTTCCGCTATAACTAAAATTATAGTTTCCTTGCGAGGTATCTGTCGTACCGCCGGGAGTCAACTCGGTATATTCCCAACCACTATTGCTGCATCCTCCTGCCCCCAGCGCATAGCCGCTGGCCGCAGGGCAGGTGATGTTCAGCTTGTAGTAATAAGTCGTATTTCCCTCTGTATAAGTAATATAAACATCATGCTTTTGTTCCGCGGGTGTGTTGTAGAAATACCATGTATCGTAAGAATAGCCTTTATCTGTTTCAACAACCGGAGTACTCACTCTTGGGTTATTACCAATTTTCGTGTTAGCATTATCACTTGCACTGACGTAAATGCGCCGGAAAGCATCACTGCGAGAAATTTCCATCTGCTCCAGCGCCAACGCACTGTTAAATCTTGTATTTGTGCCGCCGGTTGCCAACGTAAAAACCTTTTTGTCGTTTCCCACCGTCACGGTGAGCGTGTTCGCACTGGCTGCCTGCGTGCTCACGCCGCCGTTCACGCTCAGCGTGGCCGTTTTGGCCGTCAGCTTGTCAGCGGGCAGAGAGTACACATGGTACTGCGCCGTGCTGTGGTCGGCCTTCAGCGCTTCCCCATCCAGCTTGACGGTATATTCCTCCGCGCCGGGGTCGCTCTGCACATTCAGCCGCACCGTGGCGCTGCCGCCCGCGTCGATCCGCTGGCCGCTGGTCAGCCCGGTGACCTCATCGGCTGCGTCACCCGTCAGGTACACGCGGGTGCCCGTGTCGCCGCCGGCAAAGGCCGTGACGCACAGGGCAAGTGCCATCACTGCCGCCAGCAGCAGGGACAATGCTTTCTTCATCTTGTCTCCTCCTAAGTTTTTCTATTTCCGGCTCACCTTCTGCCCTCAGGGCAGGAGATGTAAGTCTACTCATCTGCGGGCAGCCGGTCGATCAAGCCGTTGCAATACTGCACCAGCAGCAGAGCATCGTGAAATGTGACCTCGTCATCACCGTCCACATCAGCGGCAGTCAACTGCTCATCCGCCAGCTCACGCAGCCCCTTGAAGTACAGTGCCAGAAGTCCTGCATCGGAAATGTCCACCGTGCCGTCGCCGTTCACATCACCGTGCAGAATACCCACCGGCAGGGAAAACAGCGCTGTGTATGTGGATGCTGCCGTGGTCACATATCTGCCGCTTCGCAGCAGAACGACCTGAATTTCCTCGCTCTCGCCGACTGTGCCTGTGTAGGTCAGGGTAATATCCTCCGCCGCTGCGCCGTCCATGCTGACGGCGCAAAGCGCTCTGCCGCTATCTGCCGCCGTCAGCAGGTCCGTGACGCTGCTCAGCGTCACGCCCTCCGGGGCGGATACCAGCACCGTGTCGTACTCCGTGCCCACAGGCACGGTCACTGTGGCTGTACCTGTCGTGCTGGGAATCGCAGTCAGCACCGGCGCGTCCTGCGGGACTGTCAGTGCGTTGCTGCCCAGTTCGGCAGCAAGCAGGCGAAGGTCGTTCCACGCCACCACACCGCTGCCATCAATGTCGCACAGCGGCGTCCCTGTTTGACCCAGCAGGTCTGCCAGCCGCGACACGTCCCGCACATCCAATAGCCCATCACCGTTGATGTCGCCGGACGGCGGCTCTACCACCACAGTCATGGCCGGGTAGACACCGTTCAGCACGGTAAAGCTGCTGTATTTCTCCGGCAGCACCGGGTAGAAGCGGTACGCCCCCGGCGCGCCGAACTCGTAGTCCAGCCGCCACTCCGTGATGCCGGTGAGTATCTGACTCTTGCCATCTACCGTGGCCCGCAGGTATGTGGGGAAATCCGCTGTCGCGGCATCCTGCGTTGTTCCGTAGGCCACAGTCTTGACACCACTTTCGTGGGTGGGGAGCTGTATATCCGTGACCTTGTTGCCGCCCAGCGCCGCCACCAGTGTGTTCAGCTCGTCGATGTCCTTCGAGGACATTTCCCATGTAATATCCGTGCTCTTCTCCAGCAGGTCATCGTAGCATTCCTTCCTACTGCCGACCTTCAGCGCCTCACTGCCGCGCAGAGAGGCCAGCACGGTATAGAGCTTCGTGCGATCCATAAACGTCCGCGGGCTCTGCGCCGAGGGATTGCTGTTGCCCAGGTCGCCGCCGTAGCCCACCAGTGTAAACTGCCAGCGTACCACCATGCCGTCCTGCGCCGCCACGTTGCCCGCGCCCACATCCGGGAAGGCGTTGTTGAGCGAATACATCCACCCGGACTGGTGGTAATAATCGTACTCGCCCAGATATTCCGGGCTGCTGTCCCTCGTCGATATGGTCTTTTCCGCCGGGAGCATTGCGTAAATGTAACGTGGAATCATTACTGTGCCGCGGTCGGCATCCTGTATGTCGGACAGATAGAAACCGCTTGTCAACGCACCCGTGTGGAGGTACTTCCTGTTTTCCGCAGTCAGCAGGCGGTCAAGCACCTGCGCCAGCGTTTCACCCTTGTAGAAAGCCACCTTCTGTGGCTCCGCAATAAAGCCCTGTCCCAGCGTCAGCTTTTCCACGGACATGACCACGTAGCCAGCCGGTTCTGTATCGGCGTAGGCAGGCGCTGCCATGCCGCACACTGCGGACACTGTCAGCAGCAGAGCGAGGAGCAGTGCACTTATTCTTCTCTTCATGTGTTTTACTCCTCCTTCCGCTTTATTCCGCGAATAATGCCAATAACCAGCAGAGCAGCACAGGAGGGCAGAAGCACTGCCAACTCATTCACCATGTTATCTGCGGTATCCTTTTGCTCGTCCTTGCTCACAGAGATCACGCGGCGTGTTCCCGTGCCATCTCCGCTGCTCTCTCCGGCAGGTGCATCGCCTGCGGGCGTTGTGTTGGGCTTGGCGGTGGAGGGCTGCGTTTTCCGTCCGGTTTGAGATGTCCCCGCATTGGGTGGCACAGTCCCCGTATCACCTTGCGAGGGCAGCGGATCTGTAAGCAGATCGCGGTACTGGCCGCCGGTGACGGGCTGACCGTTCAGCGCACCATTGATACCGCCGCTGTCCCCGCCGTTTCCGTTGTTCCCGCCGTTTCCACTGCCTCCGTTTCCGTCATCGCCTGTGTCATCCTTTTCGATAATCACTCTCAGCACGCGCTCCGCGTCGCGTTCTGTATCACTGGCCCATTCGTATCTCCATTTTTGGACATCATTCCATTGCTCTTCGGCCTGCCTGTTCAGCTCATCCAAGTCGATCACAGCATGGAATTCATAGCTGCCGCAAACATCGCCGTCGAAATCTGCCCCAGATGGTCCTTTCTGCTGTGTCCATGTAGTGGGTAACTCTACCGGATCACCTCTGCCGCTGGGGTCGAACCACATCCGGCCAATATCTGCAGCGCTCTTTAGCTCTCCCTTTTTCACTACACGTATTGCCATATTCTCGGTAATAACCGTTGTATTCTTGGGGAACCGCACTCTCTCTACAAGGATCGTCTGTATCTCCGTGCCGCGTATCACCTTGACCTCCGGCAGCATTACACCTTCAGCGGCTTTATATCCTGCGGGCAGGCGCACCTTAAAGGTATAATTGCGCGGATTTTCGTCCTTGTCCACGTAGAAAGGTGTATCCTCCCACGTCACCGTGAGCGTCTTCTTTTCTCCGCCCACCGTGGCAATGACCGTCTTGGGCAGCTGAGCGATGACCTCCTGCCGGGTCGTTTCGTTGGGAACAGAAAGCTCTGTGATATCCAGCGGTTCAATATCCGTCACAATGGCAGCGATCTCCTCGGCCTTGAACGTCTCTATCGCCGCTTGTATCGCGTCCACCGCGCTGTTGATGTTGCTTATCTGCTCTCCCGTCAGCATCTCACGCCGCCTGCTGTAGTACGTGTTGTACACGGCCTGCGCTTGCTGTATCGCACCGGCCAGCTTACTTCGCGCCTCGTCCGGGTATTGCCGACTCTCGTCAGCCAGAAGGTCCTGTGCCTGCTCGATGCCCGCACCTATCATGCTGACATCGTAGTTAACGTCCACGATCACTTCTTTACGCAGCGGTTCGCCCTTGCCGTCATCAAAGCACAGCGTCACCTTCGTGCTGCCTACCTTATGGAGCGTTACTGTAAAATTGCCGCCATCCGACTTCCCTGTACCGGAAAGCACGTCCAGCTTTTCGATCTCGATGGTGAACCAGCCCTTCTGCGCGGCTGCCGCCGTATCGATCTGCGTTCCGTCCTCGTCCGTGATAACGACGCTTGCGTATGTCAGCTGCACGCCACGCTCCACGGAATTTGTCTTTGTGATCAGCGCCTCCTTATAGCCATATACCGCCGGAACCAGCATGCCGCGGCCACCGGCCTTGGTCACATGAAGCACATATTCCGTTTTTGCCACGCCATTCTTGGCTGCGACCGTGACTGTTACATCAAACGCATCCTTTTTCATAAGCTGGTCGGCGTAGTAGTCCGCCACATGGTACGTTCCATCTGCGTTCAGATACCGATTTTGGGCCACATCATTACCACCGTAGACCGTCGCCGTCTGGCCCTCCTTGAGTTTTAACGCCAAATGCACCGGCTGTCCTTCACCCAGCAGGAAACCATCCACAGGTAGTGTTACGTTATACTCTGTTGTCTCGCCATCGAAGCCCTCCAGACGGTTTACGCCCTTTGACCCCTCCAGCCAAACAGATATTCCCTCCGGCGTCGCATCGCTTTCCGTCGGGTCGTTGTAGTTGACCACAATGGCCACTGTTCTATAGGCGGGTGTCTCCGCTGGCTTACCGTCTACATATTTGGACTTGTCCACGCCATAATGCCGCAGCAAAAACCAGTTCATACCCGGTTTCAGCGTGATCGCTTTTGATACAATATCCTGCTGGATGTCCTTATCATCCGCCAAGGAGAATTTCTCTATCACTTTCCCGGCTTCGTCCACCAGCTCCGCATAGAACTCGGAATTTGCGCCGCCCTGCTGCAAGACCTGAAACCCTATTCTCACCGTATCTGTCAGGCTGCTGCCATGAAAGACACGCTCGTTTTCTTTCTCAAACTTGCTGACCTTCTCAGGATCGGCATTTCCTTCCTTGTCGTACAGCTTCAGCGTCGTAGCATTGAACCCACCGCTGACTGTGCCAAGGCTGCAGAACACATAGCTGCTGGTCAGCCCAGTTTCCGTATCAGTCAACGTCAGTGCGAATGTATTTTTCTCGGCCTCATAGGGTACGTCAAAAGAAAATGCTCCATCACTGACGGCAATGTCGCGGCCATTAAACTTTACTGTTACTTCGTCGGGAACAGCGGCGTACAGCGTCCGCACTTTCCCAATGTTCAAGCCATTGCTGAGGAAATAGGCATAAGTCTCCGGCGAAAACGCCGGGTAAACACTTGTCAATGCACCACCGCCCGCACTGTCAGACAACGCCGTCAATTTAGGGAAATCCGCTGTTTTTTGGTTTTCAACGATCTCGTTAGCTCTATTCTTATACTTGTTCAGCGCAGTCCCCACCTCGTCCTCCATATTGCTGTTGTGAATGGCGGCTTTACCGTCCTGCAGGCAGCGTGCCAGCAGTTCCCGCTGTGCCGCGGTAATTTCGCCGCTGCGGCATTCCTCAATGTGCGCCGTCAACTCTTTGACTGCCGCCGCTTTGACCGCCCACAAAGATGCTTCCTTTGTCGTTGTCACGGTCAACGTTTGATAACCGTTGTAGGCCACGGCTGCCTTGTTCTCCAAATATGCGGCGCTGCCCGGCGCAAATGCTACGTCGTCATTGACAGCGACAGCCGCCGTGGCGATGACCGTGCCCCTTTCGGCGTTGACAGGTTCAGTTGACTGGACTAACAGCTCGTATTTGCTGTCTGCCGCCTTGTTGACAACCGTATTAAATCCGTCCGCGGGCGTCAGGCTCGTAACGCCGCTGACACAGAAGCCCGCCGCATCAAATTTCTCCGCGTACAGTGTAAAAGTCGCTGTACTGCCGGAGACAGCGACTTCCAGTTCCGCCGTGTTTGTGGACGCCGCCTCCGCCTGTACGGGCACAACACCAAAAGCCATCACCGCTGCAAGCAGCAGGGACAGCCACCTCACTTTATAGTTTTCTCTTTTCTTCACGCTGCGTTTCTCCTTTTTGCTTAAGAGGGAGGGCAGAAGAGATCGGCAAACCCCTCCTGCCCCTATGGAAAGCTGACAGTCTCCGTCCAGACCGTCATGGCTTGACAAGGGTAACTCAGCAGGACACACACCGTACTATCTCTTTACGCCTCACAGCTCTCTCGTGCATCCGCTGACCGCGTTGGAGGTTCTTGGCCTCCTGCTTCTGCCGCTTCTTCTCGGCACGCTCGGCAAGGAACAGCGGTTTCTGTGCCGCCTTTTCCTGTCTGTAGCGCAGGGTGTTGTTCAGTTTCGGCATCGTCCTGGGTACAGGTAAGCCTACCGCCGTCATGGCAGTTTCACAACTACCGAAGCCCTGCTCGATGAACGCCCCGCCGTCTATTTCCGTAGGACTGGGACTGTGCCCCAGCGCAGCGGCGCACACGCTCAAATATTGTGCCAGCGCTGCGCGAGTCGTCCCGGCATTCTTTTCGGCAAAGGCCGCATCCCTCGCATCCAGTGCGGCTCTATCCCGCTGGGCGATCTGTTGGTCACACCAGCTCTCATAGTCGAATTTTCTGTTTGGATTCCAATGGCTCATAGGCATACTTCTCCACGTATGACGAAAAATACCGGTTGCCCAAAGGCAACCGGCGCGTTCCTTGGCAAGAAAAAAGCACCGACATACAACGTCAGCGCGCACTCTTACCCTCGTCACAACGAAGAAGCGCCGCTGCAAACAGAGTCCTCGATCGTGCAATTCTACTGCCCTCGCGCCGCAAAACCGTTGTGTTCCAGCGGTTTCCTCGTACACGACCTACCTTCTCAGGACTCGCGTCCCAATGGCGGGTATTGCCCAGCGGCTCAAAGCCGTTTTGGTCGTTTCCTTGCGCTCACAGTGCCGTCCGCGGTGGGTTTTATACCCATGTTCCTTTTAGACTACGTTCTGACGAAAAATCGCCTTTACAACACGCAGCCACACGACGTCACAGAACTCAAATAGTATTTAATTTCCCAAATTTTGGCCTTTTTATTTCGCAAAGTAACATACTTTGCGAAATTGAGTGCCAGCCATTGCGAGACAAGGCTTTCAAGACTTGTTGGTAAAATATGTTGCATTTCACAAGTCCTTGTTGACAAGTCAGAAAAGCTGGAATATACTGTTATACGGTCATTTTTAGGGTCTTTTCGCAAAGTATGTTACTTTGCGGAAATTTTTAAAGACTCACTTAGATAGGAAAAAGACGCGCCAAAGCGCGTCTTTTTCGCCGCATTCACGGGGTTGCTTTTACTTCGTGAGGTTCTGCCCATAAGACACAAGGATGCTCATTTGATTGCGTAGCGACTCCGAACAAAAGACACCCCGCCGCAGAGCTTTTGAATTCTTGCGACGGGGTGTCCCGCATCAGCCACCATTGTGCCACAATGTGTACTTGTGAAAACGTAGCCTCCGGGCGGCCTTTTTGCGGGCATCAAATGGTGGGCATCTCCATACCCAGGCGGCGGTACATGGTCTTTTTCACCGCTTTGAGAATGTTCTCATATCCGGTGCAGCGGCACAGGTGACCGGAGAGCAGCTTGCGGAGCTCCGCATCGGAGTAGAGCTTGCCGCTGTCCAGGATCTCCACGGCAGTCATCAGAAAGCCGGGGGTGCAGAAACCGCACTGGATGGCGGACTCCTCCATAAAGGCCTGCTGGATGTCGCTGGGCTCACCGTCGGGGCTGAGCAAGCCCTCCAGTGTGCGGATGTGCTTGCCGTCGGCCCACACGGCCAGATAGATGCAGGAGTTGAACGTCTCGCCGTCGATGAGGACGGTGCAGGCACCGCACTCGCCTACCTCGCAGCCCTTTTTCACGGAGGTCAGGTGATAGTCATTGCGGAGCATATCGGTCAGGCTGGCGCGAACGTCCACCATCTTCTCTACGTCCTTGCCGTTGATATTGCAGCGGATCAGCTTATACTGCTTGCTCATGCCAGCTCACCTCCTGCCAGCTCAATGGATTTTACGAGACAGCGCTTGGCGATCTCCACGGCGATGTGCTGCCGGAAGGCCTTGCTGGCGCGCCAGCTGTCACGGGGGTTGATATCGTCCAGGATGGCGTGGGCAAAAGTCTCCACCGTCTCCTCGGTCAGGGGCTTGCCCTGGGCTGCCGCTTCAGCGCTGGCACACCGCAGGGGCACGGGGCCGGCTACGCCGTAGGCGATGCGGGCACGCTCAATGGTCTTCTTGTCCTCGCTGAGCCGGACGTTGACGCTGCACCCCAGGGTGGCGATGTCCATGGCGTTCCGCATGGCGTACTTGATGTAGTGGCCATAGCAGCGGTCATAGCTCTCCTTGGGGATAAGGATGGCGGTCTGAATTTCGCCGTCCTCTGCGCGGATGTCCACCTTGCCGGCCTTGATATAGAACTCATGGATGGGCAGGCGGCGGACGCCGTTTTTACCGGTCAGCTCCACGATGGCATCCCATGCGTGGAGGGTGGAGGAGGAGTCGGCGGAGGTCACGCCGTTGCAGGTGTTGCCGCCGATGGTGCCGATGTTGCGGATCTGGGGGCCGCCCACCATATCCACGGCCTCACCCAGCACGTTGATATACTGCTGGATGATGGGGTCGCGGGTAATGTGGGAGAAGCTGGTCAGACTGCCGATGCGGATGTTCTCGTCGGCGTCAATGGTGATGCCGCGCAGCTCGTCCAGCCCGTAGATGGAGATCAACTCCGCACCGGCGCGCTTGCCCTCGCGCATCTGCACCAGTACGTCGCTGCCGCCGGCGATGATCTGGGCTTCCGGATGCTCCAGACGGAGGGCCACCGCGTTTTCCACGCTGGAGGCCTCGTATAAGGCTTTCATATCATACATGGCTTAGTTGCCCTCCTTTTCATTCCAGCTGTCGTGGATCAGGCCCGCCTTGCTGAACTCGGCGAACAGCACGTGGGGCGTGATGGGTGTGCAGTCGATGGCCACGCCGGTGGCGTTGAGAATGGCGTTGCGGATGGCCGGCGCGCCGGAGCAGGCCGGCGGCTCACCCAGCGCCTTGGTGCCGAAGGGGGAGGTGGGCTCGGGATTCTCCACGAACTGTGCCTCCAGATGGGGGTGATCCATAAAGGTGGACAGCTTGTAGTCCAGCAGATTGTTGTTCAGGGGCTTGCCGGTCTTTTCATCGAACAGCAGCTGCTCGCTCATACCGTAGCCGATGGCCATGGACATACCGCCGTGGACCTGGGCCTCCGCCAGGGCAGGATTGATAAGACTGCCGCAGTCGTGAACGTTGATGATCTTGTTCAGCTTGACCTTGCACAGGGCGATGTCTACCTCCACATCGGCGAAGGTGCAGCCGAAGGAGTAGGCATTGTTGCGGATGGTGTAGGTGGATTCGGCGGTGATGTGCTCGCTGTCCGCCGCGTTGTACTGGGCGGTCATGGCCAGCTCACTCAGGCTCATGAGCACCGCGCCGTCCTGCTTGCGGACGATATTGCCGTCCACGATGTCCATATTGTCTACGGCCTGGCGGGTCAGCTTGGTGGCGTAGGCCAGGATCTTCTGCCGCAGCAGGGTGGCCGTCTGGCGGATGGAGAAGCCGGCCACATAGGTCTGGCGGCTGGCGTAGGCGCCCAGGCCGGTGGGGGTGATGTCCGTATCCTGGCAGGAGACCACGCGGACGTCCCGGTAGCTCTTCAGGCCCACGGCCTCGGCGGTCATCTGGGCGTAAGCGGTATCAGCGCCCTGGCCGATCTCCGTCTCGCCGCACTGCATGGTGACGGTGCCGTCCAAATTCAGCAGCATACGGTTGCTGGAGGTCTCCAGCGAGATGGGATAGACGGCGGTGTTGTACCAGAATGCCGCCAC